>Ga0209991_10000762_pt1 | contig 14387 bp, 10 predicted proteins | sample ChitaG_FD_183167 | JGI IMG/M metagenome (GOLD analysis project Ga0209991, IMG submission 183167) | Deep subsurface microbial communities from South Pacific Ocean to uncover new lineages of life (NeLLi) - Chile_00310 metaG (SPAdes)... | ecosystem: Environmental > Aquatic > Marine > Oceanic >...
TTCACTGCGGTATGGTCCTTCCACAATATGAACATCGCGTTAGGATTGTCCTGAAACTCCGGAAGTAGAGCCAGGAGTGTCCCCTCTTCATTGATAGGGCCCGGAGTAGAGCCTGTTGTGTCAGCCGAAATGCCTCTGATGCCCTTTCTTACCTCTTTAGGCACCTCTTTCAAGCAGGCAATAATACTCTTTTCCAAGCCCTCAATGTAATCAGCTGGGTGATGGCGAAACTGGTTACTCTCCGGCCGACAATACTCACCCTCTTTATATCGAGGGTAGATGTGCACGGCGGACGCAACCTCTTCCCCTGTGCCCGCATTGATGATAAGCGACCGCACAGAGTCGGTACCAAAGTCAACCCCAATGACGTAATCTTTATTGCTCATAAGGACAATAACTCCTCCGAAGTGGGCGATACTGGACTTGAACCAGTGACCTCTTGCGTGTGAAGCAAGCGCTCTAACCACTGAGCTAATCGCCCCAAATCATATCTATTTTAGCCCTAAAAATCAGCTTTGTAAAGATAGACCTCTTGCTTCGTCAAAATTTTGCACCGATATAAGAACTTTACTTCATGGTTATCAACTTTGTGCCGCCACCGAAGGCAAAAGCCCGAATGCCATAGCCATCGTCACTAACAGTGTAAGTTATTTCCAAGACTTCCTTGCTTCACAGGGAAGAAGCACGGTCTTGCACCAAACGAGGTCTTCTTTATTAAAGACCTGCAAGCTCAGCTCAATTGTGGAGTGCAGGGCGTGCATCGTTTCTGTCAGGCTCTGCGCCCATCTGTATTAGACGATTTAGGTTTAATCCCAGCATTGCGGTCATTAGTCACGGGTCTACAAGAGTCCGATGGGATACGTACAGACCTAAAGGTGCTTGGTGGAGAAAGACGCTTCTCGCCTGAAGTCGAGTCGCTACTGTTCCGCATAGTTCAGGAGGCGCTAAACAATATTAGGAGACATGCTCAGGCCTCAGAGGCCCAAGTGGTGATGGAGTTCGCTGAAGATAGAACTAAAGTGACCATCAGTGATAACGGTCGAGGGTTTGAGCTATCGGGAAGAGTAGATGACCTTCCCCGTAGCGGGAAGCTTGGCCTCGCCGGAATACAGGAGCGAGCACGGTTGCTGGGTGGTAGCCTAGACGTAAAGTCCGAGCCAAGTAAGGGTGCCACTATAGTTGTTGAAGCTCCAATATAACTACCGAATAGTTGCCGCTAAATGCTTGCCGTATAATAGTTGAGAGCACCTACTGTTGGCTCAGACATCTGCTGCTATAAGTATTGCTGCGGGGTTCGCTATTGGCGCAGGAATCAAATATTGCACATTACGTCATTTTGTTACTACGACGGAAGCATCACATTGCAAAAAGCAACCTAGAGTACACAGGGACCTGCCCCCGTTTGACAAAGAGGCTCTCTTTAGTGTATAACAAATGAAGTTCAAGTTTAGGTTATTACAAGCATCTTAGAATCCGCCTAGATTTATCTTAAGAATTGGATGACCCGAGCTCTAACTAAAATTTAAAAGAGAGGAGGTCATCCATGAGTTTTCAGGACAAGTCGATCCAGTGTTCTGATTGTGGGGCTACTTTCACTCACAGCGTTGAGGATCAAGAGTTTTACCAGTCGAAAGGTTATACTAATGAGCCCAAACGCTGCCCCGACTGCCGTCAAAAAAGGAAGTCAGAGCGCTACGGGAGTAGCAGTTATGGAACCCCACGCCAGATGTTTCCCGTAACATGCGCCGATTGTGGCAAAGATACCGAAGTACCTTTTGAACCACGCGGTGATAAGCCAGTGTACTGTAGTGATTGCTATCGAAAAAATAGACCGGCCAGATAAACTGGTTTGAGATCGTGGACATACATGGGCTGGAGATATTCGGCCTGCGTATGTCCCTAGAATGTGTTGGTGTGTTATGTCTTCGCAAGTCTTGATACGTGAAGGTGAATCCCAAGATTCCCTGTTGCGTCGCTTTCAAAAGATGGTGCAGACAAGTGGAATTCTGCGTGAGGCAAAGGCCCATCGTCATTTTCTATCCAAGGGAGAGACGGCACGTTTAAAAGCGCAAAAGAGCGCCAGACGAAGACGCCGTTACGGATAAACCAGGAAGCAATCAATGAGCTAATGATTCTGGCCGAACTCAGCATATGTGCTTGAGGCGAGACCCTCGGCTAAGGGTTACGAAATTAAGCAAAAGGAGTACTAATATGAGAATCTATATGGGTAACTTATCCTCTGAGATAACTGAAGAAGAATTGCGACAAGAATTTGAGGCTTTTGGAGAGGTTGAATCTGTAAATATCATAACGGACAAGATTAGTGGGCGGCCCAAAGGGTTTGGTTTTGTTGAAATGGCATCAAAATCTGAGGCCGAAGCTGCAATCACAAGCCTTAACGGGAAAACACTAAAAGAGCGGACCATCGTTGTCAATGAAGCTCGTCCTCGGACAGACAACAGAGGCGGTGGTGGCTATGGTGGCAGAAGAGGTGGTGGGTTTAGTGGAGGAAGACAGCGAAGATACTAGAATCGCCTAGTTGTCATCTGTATGGTTAAGAGGCATAGGTAAATTTAGCGCACCAACCGACCTCTTCCTAGTAGCCCGCATTTCGATGTAACAAAAAGCCACAATGTTTAAAAAGTAAGCAAACCTAGCCAGCTTTATTGGTCAGGATAAAGGTACAAGATCAGAGAAGTCGTTTAATATTCATATTGGTACTTCTATCATCACTTTAGTACCTTTATCTGGTTTGGATTCAATCCTCATATTGCCATTTAGTAAACGCACTCTCTCTTCCATTCCAGCAATGCCAAGCTTGCCTTCACGGGGCAGATCGGCTAGGCTTCTTCCCGAATCAAATCCCTTACCGTTGTCGCCGATAGATATCTTTGTTTTGCCTTCGCAAAATTCTATCTTGACCTCCACTTTTGAAGCTTGGGCATGCTTCTCGACATTTCTTAGTGCTTCTTGAACAATACGGAAAATTGTTAGTTCCATCTCCGCTGAGAAACGCCGCTCGATGCCTATAACTGTTAAGCGCACTTCTACCCCAGACTGTTTTTCGAGGTCACTAACCTGCCATCGTAACGTTGCTAATAGGCCTAAATCGTCTAACATGGATGGACGCAACTCCTGGGTGAAACGGCGCATACCTTGTAATGTTTTGTTCAACTGCTCTTGTAATTCTTTCAGAAATGCAGTAGTGTTCGGCGCCTGACGAGAATTGTTGCGGGCGAAGTTGTCCACCTGGCGGGAAAGGGCGTAGAGAGCTTGACTTGTATCATCATGAAGCTCGCGAGCAATGCGCTTACGTTCCTCTTCCTGAACTTTAGTAACGTGGCTAAGGTAGTAACGCAGGCTATCCTGCATCCTCCTCTCTTCGGTTACATCTCTGGCTATGTGCTGAAAACCAATGGGTTTCCCATTCTCAGTAACTAAACTAGTAGTCAACTTTAAAATTGCCTTGGTTCCGTCCTTCCTGATTAAGCTTTGCTCGTAGGGTTGTTCCACAGCTTCCTGTTCCAATAGTTTGTGCCGAATTTGACTGGCTATATTAAGGCTTTCATCTGATAGAAACTCCCTCACATTCATTTTCCCCATCTCTATTATGTCGTATCCCACGAGTTTTGCCGCTGCCTCATTGGCAGCGGTAATGTTGCCTTGCAAGTCGTGAACCCAGATGGCATCATTGGCATTTTCAAATAATTGCCGATAATTCCTTTCCGAAACGGCTAATTGTTGTGCCACAAGGCGCTCTTTCTCGTAGAGGCGAGCATTTTCTATAGCGGTGGCTATTTGAGCACCAACACCGGTGAGCAACTCAATATCTTCTATAGCGAATTGCCGGGGACGGCGCATGGCTACGCAGAGCACACCCCTAATTTGGTCTCTGATAATCATTGGCACAACGAGCTGAGTTTGAATTCGCATCTTACTAATCTCAGGCGGGATCAGCTTGCGGTCATTAGAGGTATTGTCTACTACCATGGGTTGGGACGTCTTGGCTACCTCTCCGTAATAGCCACTGCCAATCTCTTGCCCATCTACAGCCCGGGCGAATTCATCGGATACACCTTCATAGGCAACGAGCTTTAGCTTGTTGTTTTCCTCATCCAGAGAAAATATCAGGGTTACCTCTACTTCCATTAGCTCTGATACCATGTGTATGGCCATCTGTAAGGTTTTCTCAAGCTGAAGGGATGCACCTAGCAGAGCAGAGATAGTGCTAAGTATAGTCCGACGTTTTTCGTCCCTCCTCGCCGACTGAACATAACGCTGAAGAATCTCGTGTGCCGAGTGTAGTTCAGCCAAAGCAGCTTTGGTTTTATCCCTTTCCTGTGCTCGCGTCCAGATCCCCCACGAAGCTACTATACCTATAACAAGGATACCTCCGGTCTCTACAAGGGCGTCTCCCGGGGCAGGCGAGATAAAAATGGCTCTGGGTAGCATAGCTGCCAAGGCAACTAAAGAAGTGATCAAAGCCCCCTTTCGTCCGAAGGTGAAACTCGAATAGATTACGGGCAACAAAAAAAGAATACGGTCTAGGCTATGTCGGGTCAGACCAAAGTGAAGGCTGGGGAAGAGTGTACCGGGGATACCTATTAGCTCAGCATAGTGAAGCACACAGCAAAGTGTAAAAAAGATAATGATAAGCCAAAAAATGCCATTTCGTATGAGTCTCATCGGTAAAGCCCAAGTGTTGATTTCTCAAGGTAGGTCGTCAATGGTAAACCACCCTTTTTTCAGACCATATAGTATTGCTTCAGAACGGGAACCCACTCCCAATTTATTGAAGATGCTCCTCATATGGGCTTGGACTGTACGCTCGCTGATAAAGAGTGCGTTGCCGATATTCTTATTGCTCATACCTTTGGCAGCTATCTTGAGTACTTCCGTCTCACGTTCGCTCAAAACGTGTAGAGGACGAACCGATGGTGATCCAGCAACTGGAGTTTTGAAGCGAGTCATTAGCTTGCTCAGGATTGCAGGATGAATCATTGGCTCTCCAGCATAAACTGCTCGGATGGCACGAATCAACTCGCTACCACTCACGTTCTTCAGTAGATACCCGGCAGCACCCGCTTCCAGCATGCTGAAAACATATTCATCATAATCGTAACCAGTGAGCACAAGCACTATGGTTGCCGGCAAGATAGCCTTGATTTGCTTAGTAGCCTCTATGCCACTCAATTTGGGCATAGCGACATCCATGATGACCACCTCGGGCTTTAGTTGGCTGGCCAATCGGACTGCCTCTTCACCATCGCCCGCTTCACCGACAATTTCAAAGTCTGGTTCGCGCTCTAGTAGTTGACGGGTACCCTGCCGGACTACCACATGGTCTTCAGCAAGTAGAATCCTGATGGTATTCATAGCCTCTTTCTCTACTATCAGTATAAGCCGTTTGAGCAGTATATTCAACTTCAGCATAAGGGTATCAGCTAAGTAGGAATGCCTAAGCAAGAATGCCTAGTAGGCAACTGAATAGTTGCGTTAAGGCGCAATGGAAAATAGGCACTAAGGCGGATGGCGCTAGACCTAGTATGGTATTAAATAAAGGTGGCTTGGTAGAGGGAAGAGGGGGCAAATAATGGGGAAGGGAGGAAAGGGTAATGAAAATAGGTAGCGTAGTCGAAATCAAGAAGTGTGATGCAATACCAGGGGTGGTAGGTGAGCATGCGGAGATAGTACGTCTGCAAATTCAGGAGTTTGAAAAGTATACTGTCTACCCAGTATGGGTCAAGATGCTCTCTGGTGACCGTAAAGGCAAGATTTACGGCTTCCAATATGATGAGGTGGAAGTATTACCTGAGGCTTTCACAGGGAAGACGATGAAGACGAAAATGGTAGAGCAATTAGAAGAGATCCTAAGGGGCGTTCCAAGTGTTGGTGCGGAAGAAGAGGGAAAGGTGACCAAGATGAAAGTGGTGGAACAGTTAGAAGAGGCCCTAAGGGCAATGAAAATAGGTGGCATAGTCGAAATCAAGAAGTGTGATTCAATACCAGAGCTCGTAGGCGAGCATGGGGAGATAGTAGAGATGCAAATTCAGGAGTTTGAAAAGTATACTGTCTACCCAGTATGGGTCAAGATACTCTCCAGTGACCGTAAAGGCAAGATTTACGGCTTCCAATATGATGAGATGGAAGTATTACCTAAGGCTTTCACAGGGAAGATGATGAAGACGAAAATGATAAAACAGTTAGAAGAAACCCTGAGGGGTATTACTACCTTCGAGGACATTGCTGAGATAGAGAGGGCTATTAGCGAAGTTAAAGGCAATATTCTGGCAGAACCAACTCTCGGCTTCTGGGAAGAAAAGACACCGTGTTGGGAGATGTTACGTTGTCCGGAAGCGATAAGAAATGAGTGCCCGGCGTTTAAACATCGGGGCATGCCGTGCTGGCAGATTGAGGGGACTTACTCTAAGCTTCTTGATGATGGTCAAAAAGGCCATAATACCGATATCTGTCGGGTGTGCCGGGTTTACAAGAGATGGGGCCGGGGCGAACCGATAGAGATAAAGCTTCTTGGCAAGGGATTCGATACTGCTTTGAAATCAGTTTCGAAATGACTGGAACCAGAGAGTTAGGATTGGATAATAACGATAATGCGGACTTAAGTAATACTATTCACCTTGGGGGCATGTGTGGCAGTCAATAAGGGTATTCTAGTTTGCCATACATATGCCTTCCCTTTATTATAATGCAGCCAGAAACCACAGCTTGACCAAACGAGCTAATAGTTATCACCACAGCAGGAGGCAGAAGATGGAAGCAATTGAGAATGAGGCACGCCCACGAGAAGAGGTTGGAGTTGGGTACGCCGGCAGGGTGTTCAGACAAATTCAAGGAGTGATTGACGATACCGGGGGACAAGCTGGTGCTCTCATTCGGGTTTTGCAGCAAGCACAAGGATTAATTGGCTATCTCCCTGTGCCGGTGCTAAAGACTATCTCCCGGGATCTAAAGGTTCCCATCAGCGAAGTATACGGAATAGTCAGCTTCTATCACTTCTTCACTATGGTGCCCAAGGGCAGGCATGTTATCCAAGTCTGTATGGGCACCAGTTGCTATGTCAAGGGAGGTCAGAGGATTCTTGATGCCTTAAAGAAGGAGTGGGGTCTTGAGCCTGAGGAGATTACTCCTGATGGCAGATTTTCCTTGGAAACCGTCCGCTGCCTTGGTTGCTGCGGACTATCACCGGTAATGGCTATCGGGAGTGATGTCCATAGTAAGGTGAAGGCAAGTAAGCTAAAGGATATTCTGGATTCGTATCAATAGGAGGCAATAGAAGTGACACGAATTTCCTCCCTAGAGGATCTGAAAAGATTAAAAGCGATTGTAGAGCCCCGTTTCAAGGTGCGTGAAGATAGGGATTTTACTAAGATTAAGACCGCACCAGAAATTAATATCCGGGTTTGCCAAGGGAGCGGCTGCACTGCATCTGGGTCAGGGCAAATAACCAAGACCCTTGAGGAGTGTATCAAAGCAAACAGGCTTGAGAAAAGGGTCAAGATAATAATAACAGGGTGTCATGGTCTTTGCGAGATGGGGCCTATAATTATAATCAATCCCGGGGATACCCTTTATACCAGAGTGAAACCAGAGGATGTAGAAGAAATTGTAGAACGACATTTACTAAACGGGGAAATGGTAGAAAGGCTTGTTTATCACAACCCCGTAAGTGGAAAGCCAATACCAGTCTATAGTGAGATCAGCTTCTATCTGGGACAGGAAAGGAGAGTGCTACATAATAATGGCTTCATTGACCCCTGGAATATTGATGAATACATTGCTCGAGATGGTTATCAAGCCCTGGCTAAAGCCTTGACCCAGATGAAGCCGGACGAAGTTATTGATGAGGTTAGAAAATCAGGGTTGCGGGGGCGGGGAGGGGCAGGCTTTCCCACAGCTACAAAGTGGGGGTTCGTTCGCAGTGCGCCCAGTGAGGAGAAATATGTAATTTGTAACGGCGATGAAGGAGACCCTGGTGCTTATATGAATCGGTCTGTTCTGGAGGGTAACCCCCATTCAATAATTGAAGGGATGGCAATCGGAGCCTATGCCATAGGGAATGTTCACCAAGGGTATGCCTATGTCCGAGCTGAGTATCCCCTTGCTATTGAAACCTTAAGCCATGCCATCGCCCAAGCCCGGGAATATGGGCTTCTGGGCAAAAATACCATGGGCACTAACTTTGAATTTTCTATTGACATCTTCCCTGGTGCCGGTGCTTTCGTCTGTGGCGAGGAGACAGGTCTTTTAATTTCAATTGAAGGAAAGAGGGGGAGCCCTCGCCAGAGACCTCCCTTCCCGGCGAATGTAGGGGGAGGGCTTTTTGGCAAGCCTACCACCATTAATAATGTGGAGACATGGTCAGATATCCCCCAAATTATTTTGAGAGGTGCTGACTGGTTTGCTGGCGTGGGCACCGAGAAAAGTAAGGGCACAAAGACCTTCAGCCTAGTGGGGAAAATAAACAATACCGGGCTGGTGGAGGTCCCCCTGGGGACACCACTAGGGAAAATTGTCTTTGACATTGGTGAAGGGATACCAGAGGGGAAGAAATTTAAGGCAGTTCAGATAGGTGGACCTTCCGGGGGGGTTATTCCCATTGAGCATCTCAATACCCCCGTCGATTATGAAGCTGTTACTGCTCTAGGGGCAATTATGGGCTCCGGTGGGCTCGTGGTGATGGATGAGGATAGCTGTATGGTGGATATGGCTAAATTCTTCATCCAATTCACCAGGGATGAGTCCTGTGGTAAATGCACCCCCTGTCGGGCCGGGATTCCTAAAATGCTGGAGATTCTAAATAAGGTCAGCCTGGGAGAAGCAACATTAGAAGACCTGGATACGCTGGAAGAACTGGGTGAGATGGTTGCCTCGGCTTCTCTATGTGGTCTAGGACAAACGAGTCCAAATCCAGTCTTAACCACGCTGCGACACTTCCGTGAGGAGTATGAGGCGCATATTATTGATAAAAAGTGCCCGGCTGCTGTTTGCCAGGGTCTATTTAGGACTCCCTGTCAGCATACCTGTCCCGTGGAACTAGATATCCCAAGCTATATTAGTTTGATTAAGGAGGGCAAGTTTGCTGAGGCTTACTGTTTAATCAAACAACGTAATCCCCTGCCGGCCATATGCGGCCGTGTGTGTAACCACCCCTGCGAGTTTAAGTGCAATCGAACTCAGGTTGATGAGCCGATAGCCATTAGGAACCTTAGAAGATTTGTTGCTGACTATGCCTTTAATTTGGGAGTTAAATATACTCCTAAGATAAAAGAAAGGAAAAAGGAGAGGATTGCTATCATCGGGGCTGGGCCAGCGGGGTTGTCAGCAGCTTGGGACCTTACCTTGGAAGGATACCCGGTTACCGTGTTTGAAGCTCTGCCTGTGGCTGGAGGAATGCTGGCTGTGGCTATCCCTGACTACCGCTTGCCTAAGAATATCCTAAGAAAGGAAATCCAGGATATCGAAAATCTTGGGGTAGATATAAGATTAAACACGCCTGTTGACGATGTTGAATCATTGTTAAAGGACGGCTATAAAGCAGTGTTCATCGCTACTGGTGCTCATAAAGGGGCTAAGGCAGGCATTCCAGGTGAAGACCTGGCCGGAGTCTATGACTCTATTGAGTTCCTAAGAGAGGTCAATTTAGGCAAGGAAGTACAGGTAGGCAAGAAGGTAGCAGTTATTGGCGGTGGCAACTCAGCTACTGACGCAGCTAGAGTAGCTTTAAGGAAAGGGGCTGAGGAAGTACATATATTTTATAGGCGGGAAAGGAGGGATATGCCGGCTATAGCTGAAGAGGTGGAGGCTGCCGAAGAAGAGGGAATTCATCTTCACCTGCTGACAGTTCCTACCAAGGTTTTGGGTAATGATGGGAGGGTTGCTGGGCTTGAGTGCACCCGTATGGAACTAAGGGAATTTGACCGAAGTGGTAGAAAAACTCCCTATCCTATTGAGGGCTCTGAATTTGTGGTAGATACAGACATGGTCATCGAGGCCATAGGTCAAACACCTGATACCTCCTTTATCAAGAACGGTGAAATTCAAACGGGAAGGGGTGGGACGGTGGTGGCTGACCGACGAACATTAGCTACCGGAAGAGAGGGGATTTTTGCTGGTGGAGATGCAGTAACTGGCCCTCAGACGGTAATTGAAGCTATTGCTGCCGGGCAAAGAGCAGCCTCTTCTATAAGAAGATATCTCCAAGGGGAGGAACTTTCACCCTTGGTGGAACGTAATGGATATGAACCAATTGCTATCTCTTCTGTGCCACCTAGCGATGAGGAAACACGGGAGAAGGCTAGAATTAAGGCTTCTGAAATTGCCATGAGCAGCCGGAAAACATCCTTTAAGGAGGTTACTTTGACCTACAGCCCAGACGAAGCTATAGAAGAGGCGTCAAGATGTCTTAGATGCGACCTTGAGGTTGGAGAGTAAGCAATGAACGATATCACCTTAACAATTAATGGTAAACAGGTTAAAGGGAAAGCTGGAAACACCGTTCTTGAAATTTGTCAGGCTAATAGCATTGACGTGCCTACTCTCTGCCACCTTGACGGATTAAGCGATGTTGGTGCCTGCCGAATGTGCGTGGTGGAAATAGAGAGGGAGAGAAGACCGGTTCCTGCCTGCACCTATCCGGCTAGAGATGGGCTGGTGGTGAAAACCAGTACCGAGCGGCTGGAGAGATACCGCCGCCAGATATTGGAACTTATCTTTACTGAGCGTAATCATTTTTGTATGTTTTGCGAGCAGAGCGGAGACTGTGAGCTACAGAAACTAGCCTACCGATACCAGATGGATAATGTGCGTTATCCTTACACCTTTCCCTCTTTACCTGTGGATTCATTAAGTGATTACTTAGTGATAGACCATAACCGCTGTATTCTTTGTGGCCGCTGCATCCGAGTCTGTAGCGAGATAGTGGCAAGCCATACTCTGGATTTTGGTAGACGTGGCTGGAGAACACTGGTGGGTGCCGACTTGGAGCAACCACTGGGTGAGTCATCCTGTGTTTCCTGTGGTGCTTGTGTGCAGGCGTGTCCTACCGGTGCTATTTTCAATAAAATCAATCTTTACAAAGGCAAAACTGACGAGTGTCAACAGATAAAAACCGTTTGTCCTGCCTGCGGAGTGGGCTGTGAATTAAATGCATTAGTGAAAGATAATAACCTGGTAAGGATTGAAGCGCCAAGGTTAACCGAACCAAGGGGACCACTGTGCCCAATAGGACGTTTTGAGTTGCTTTACCAAACTACTCCCAGGGTCATCTCCCCCTTGGTGCGGGGTAAGCAAGGCGAACTAGAGGAGTGTTCTTTAGATAGGGCAGTGCAGGTAGTCGCTGAGAGACTGAAAGAGACAAAGGATGGTTTCGCCGGCATAATATCCACCAGGATTCCAAATGAGATACTTTCTTTATTTAATAAATTTATCTCTGAGGTGGTAGGTAGCGGCTCAATTGATACACTGGACGGAGAAAGCTACCGGATAATTAGTGAGGGTATTAAGCAGTTTCAGAATAATGGAAAGGGATTAGGCATAGAGTGTCCTATTGAAGAGATACTGAAGGCAGATTGCATTATTGTAGTCGGTGCTGACCCTGAGAGTGCCAATCCCATCGTTAGTACTCTGGTTCGTCGAGCTGTGAGCCAAAGGAAGACAAAGCTCATAGTAATAGACCCATCTCGGGATGTTTTCCCTCTTTGGACCGACCTTTGGCTTAAACCAAGGGTGGGTAGTGAAGGAGTCCTCCTCAGCGGTCTGACAAAGGTTCTTATCGACAAGGGTCTAGTCGTGCCAGAAAAGACCAAGGCTGAGCTCGTTCAATCTGTCGGTGGGTATGGAATAGGTGAAGTGGTCAGGACCACTGGCATAGAGAAGGACAGTTTGGAGTTAATAGCGGAAATTTATGGCCAGGCTGAGTGTGGGGTCATCATCTATGGAGAAGAGTTACTAAAGAGGCATGATGCCAGCTTGGTTACTGCTATCTTGAATCTGGCTAATATAACCGGAAATCAGGTTGGAGACAAGCTCAGGGTTATCTCGCTTAAACCGCGTGCTAATAGTCGCGGTGCCTGGGAGCTGGGGTTAGCCAAGGGTATAAAGCAGGATAAGCCGAAGGCACTGTATCTCCTTCTTGCCGATGAGCTTGTAGGAGAGGAATTGTTGAGTTGGCTAAGGAGAATAGATTTCTTGGTAGTGCAAGCAAGTTACCACTCACCGGTTACATCTATGGCTGACGTAGTTCTGCCCTCACCGATATGGGCGGAAAGGGAGGGTAAATATGTCTCCATGGATGGTCGTGTTCTTGAATCAAAACAGGTGCTTCAACTCAAAGATGGTCTACCTCAAGACCGAGAAATACTAATAGAAATTTCCAAAAAATTGGGACGCGAGTTGAGTTAAAGCTAGGAGGTTAAAATTGGCAAAGGTAAAAGTAGCTACAGCTTGGTTGGATGCCTGCGCTGGCTGTCATATGTCTTTCCTGGATTTAGATGAGGCACTTATTGGTCTGGCAAATGCAATAGAAATCACTGCCAGCCCCATAACCGATATTAAAGAGTTTTCACCAGTTGATGTCGGGATTATTGAAGGGGCAGTGAGTAATACTCATGATGAAGAGGTAGCTAAAAAGCTACGAGACAATTGTAAGATACTGATGGTCTGGGGCGATTGCGCTTGCTTCGGTGGAATATGCACTATGCGCAACCTCTTCAGCAAAGAAGAGATTCTTCGTAGGTGTTATATTGAAACTGAGAGCACCAAAGACGGCAAGATTCCCTCCTTAGAAGATATCCCACCGCTTTTAGAGCAGGTTAAGCCGGTAAATCAGGTAGTTAAGGTTGACTGCTATGTTCCAGGTTGTCCCCCTAGCTCTAAAGCTATTCACTATGCCCTGACTGAGCTTCTGGAGGGCAGGATTCCGATACTCCCTAGTGAGATAATGAGGTTTGATTAAGTTTTTGGACAGAGGGAGATATTATGACTAGAAAGATTACTATTGAGCCGGTTACCCGGATTGAGGGACATGGCAAGGTAACTATTAACCTTGACGATAAAGGTAACGTGGATAAAGCCAGATTTCATGTAACCCAGGTGCGAGGATTCGAGAAGTTTTGTGAAGGGCGACTCTTCTGGGAGATGCCAGTCATTACTCCTCGAATCTGCGGCATTTGCCCGGTAAGTCACCATCTGGCTTCAGCTAAAGCCGGCGATATGATTTTGGGGGTGCAGCTGACACCCACAGCCGAGAGGCTACGCCGGCTAATTCACATGGCGCAGTTTGTTCAGTCCCATGCGCTTCATTTTTTCTACTTGGCCAGCCCCGACTTCCTCTTCGGTATGGATGCTAACCCAGCTAAGCGAAATATCATGGGTCTTATTGCTGAAATACCAGAAATTGCCAAAAAGGGAGTAAAGATTCGTGCTTTCGGCCAGAAAATAATAGAAACACTCGGGGATAAGAGGGTTCATCCCAATGCTGCCATCCCTGGAGGGATGAATAAAGCTCTTGCCCCTGATAAGCGTGATGAAATTCTAAGCCAGGTGGATGATATTATTGCTGATTGCCAATTCGCCGTTGACCTGATTAAGGATTATTGCGCTCAACATAGTGAGGAGGCTACCAGCTTCGCTAATTTTGCCACTGGCTACCTCGGACTCGTAGATAATGATAGTAATGTTGAGTATTATGATGGGAAGCTCAGGTTGAAGGATAGCCAGGGTATTACCCTGGAAGATAATGTAGCCCCTGAGAATTACCTTTCCATCATTGAAGAAAAGGTCGAAGATTGGTCTTATCTTAAGTTTCCTTACTACAAGAAGCTGGGCTATCCTGGCGGTATATACCGCGTAGGGCCTTTAGGGCGATTAAATGTAGCTGACGGTTGCGATACTCCCCTAGCTAATAAGGAGTTCCATAGCTTCAAGAAACTAGGTGACAATGGTGTAGTGCAGGGGTCTTTATACTATCACTATGCTAGGCTGATTGAAATGCTTAATGCCGCTGAAAAGATAAAATCACTTGTCCAAGACGAACTCATCTGCTCAAAGGACATATGGGTCAATTCCAGCCAGATTAATGATGAGGGCATAGGAGTAATTGAAGCTCCCAGAGGAACACTTTTCCACCATTATTGGGTAGATAGAAGTGGTAAAATGCGTAAGGTCAACTTGATTGTGGCTACCGGTCATAATAATTTAGCCATGAATCGTGCTGTCTATGAAGTGGCTAGGGAATTTATCAAAGACGGGAAGGTTACTGAAGGGATACTTAATCGAGTCGAGGTGGCTATTCGTTGCTATGACCCCTGTCTCTCTTGCTCCACACATGCCCTAGGTCAGATGCCTTTGGAAATCACTATTTGCGAGTC
>Ga0209991_10000763_pt1 | contig 14378 bp, 13 predicted proteins | sample ChitaG_FD_183167 | JGI IMG/M metagenome (GOLD analysis project Ga0209991, IMG submission 183167) | Deep subsurface microbial communities from South Pacific Ocean to uncover new lineages of life (NeLLi) - Chile_00310 metaG (SPAdes)... | ecosystem: Environmental > Aquatic > Marine > Oceanic >...
GAAATATTTACCTCTTTTAAAAGTATTTTTATACCGGCATATATTGCTGCCTTAGCTAATTGTACTTCTCTAATATCTCTCTGAGTAAGATAAATGGGTTTCTCATTTTCTGTTTCCTTACTTTTTACTAAAAGAAATTTATTACCCTTTGGTCCTTTAATAATTCTTTTTCTAATTTCTTCACTCAACTCGGAATTACATTCTTCTCTATCTATAAGCTTACCACTTTTATCTATCAGTCCTAATTTAAGTAATTCAGCAATCAAATCAATTAATCCCGAACCACATATACCTCTAACTTTGCCATCTTTTATTACCCTATAATCAATAGATTTATTATCTATTTTAACTTTATCTATAGCGCCTTCCGTTGCTCTCATCCCTGAACTAATACGAGCTCCCTCAAAAGCCGGCCCCGCTGCTGTAGAACAAGTCCACATTTTTCTCTTTGAGCCTAAAACTATCTCTCCATTAGTCCCTAAATCAATAAAAAGAGATATTTTTTCATTTTTCCACATGCAAATTGCTAAAATTCCCGCTACAATATCTGCTCCTACAAAGGCTGAAATATTAGGAAGCATAAAAACATTTGCTGTGGGCTCAAGCGCTAATCTTGGAATATCTTTTGCTTTTAAATTAAGGCTCTCTTTTATTACAGGAATATAAGGGGAAGGTGCAATGTAAGAAGGATTAAACCCTAACAATAAGTGATGCATACAGGTATTACCAGCAATTGTTATTTTATATATGTTATTTATACTAACTCCTGCTTGCTGGATAATTTCTTTAATTATTTCATTTAAAATATTTACTATCTCTCTTTGTAATATTTCTAAGTTCTCTTTTCGTTTTTGGGTAAATCCAATTCGTGAAATAACATCATCTCCATGAATATTTTGAAGATTAGTCTTGGCAATGGCAGAAAGCTCCTCACCAGTATTTAAATCAACTAAATATCCTGCTACTGTAGTTGTCCCAATATCAAAAGCAATGCCATAACTGCTTTTAGTAGTATCGCCTTTTTCTATATCTATAATTTCATTATTATATAAAGTAACTGTTATTTTAAAATTAGCTCTTCTAATTAAAATAGGAATCTTTTTTAATGTTTCTACAGATATTTTTAAATTAGAAATATTTTCTATCTTTTTTAAAGACAATCCATCTTTAATTCTTCCCCAATCTGACCTCTGGTCATCCAAAGAAGGTTTTTTCAAATCTAAAAATACTTTCTTTAAATTAGTGCCAAGAGAAAAATTATTTTTAATGCGATTAATATCCCCTTTTAAATTAGAAGAAAATACCCTTTTAAAATCCAACCTAATCTCCGAAGGAATCTCTATTACAGTATCCTCAAAAATTTTAGTTTGACAGGCTAATCTAAAACCCTTTTTTATTTCTTCTCCTGATAAAAGTTCTTCTTCTATTGGAGTAGCAGTAGTAATTCCTTTATTAATTAATATTTTACACTTACCGCAAATCCCTTTTCCTCCGCAAGGAACATTAATATTTATCCCTACACTTTCCAATGCTTCCAGTATAGTAGTTCCTTTATTTACTTTAATATTTTTTTTATCGGGTAAGAAAGTTATTTTTATCATCTTTTAGTAAAATAATCCTTTTTCTCTTTTTTAAAATTAATAATTTATTAAAATTAGAATATCTTATTTTTCAAAAGTAAATTTTCCTTTTCTGTAGGCTTGGATATATTCACCACAAAAATTATCCTCTCCCAGAAGGGTTGTAGCAGTCTTAACGATAGCCATCATTCTCTTATCTGTAGAATCAATTATTGCTGCATCCATACCACAGCCCATAGTTAGAATCATAAAGACTTGATTAATTAATTTTCTCTCCGGAAGACCAAAAGAGATATTACTTAAACCTGTTACTGTTTTAACTTCGGGATGGGCTTCTTTAACGCTTCTTATAGTTTCCATCGTTATTAAACCATTTTTATCGTTAGTCCCTATAGGTACTACTAACGGATCAATAAATATGTCTTTTAAAGGAATTCCGACATCAGTTAATATTTTTATTAATTTTTCGGCAATCTCAACCCGGGTTTTAGAATTATCAGGAATGCCTCGTTCATCCATAACAAGCGCTACTACTGCGCATTTATATTTTATGATAGTAGGTAATAATCTATCAATTTTTTCTTTCTCACCGGTAATTGAATTAATTAAAGCTTTGCCTTTATCCCAATTATGAACTTCTAAGCCTTTTTCAATTTCTTCTGCATTAGGACTATCAATACATAAAGGAACATCTACTACCTCTTGAACTGTTTTTACTAACCACTCCATATTTTCTTCTTTATTACCACTTGCAGCAGAAGAATTTACATCTAAAATATCAGCTCCGCCTTCTACTTGCTTTTTGGCTAATTCCTGAATAGATTTTACATCTCTATTCTCAATCATTTCTCTAACTTTTTTCCGAGCAGAATTTAATTTTTCTCCAATAATTAACATCATTTAACCTCCTTTTTTTCAAATACTATAAATACAAAGTGCCTTTCAGAAAACTCTTAAACCCTTGCCTTGTACGGGCTGTCTCCAATCACTGTACTATCGCTCATATTACTGTTCTTCTGATTGCCTTGACTGCTTACAAGACAGGTAATAAAGATAAAATTCGCTTTGTAAAATCTTTCCTTCCTAATATTTAATTTTAAAAGAGCAAGTTTTCTGAAAGCCTATTACAAATATAAATAAATTATATTAAATGATTATACCTTATTACTCAGTATCTATTGCAATCAGAACATTTGTTCTAGAGGTTAGTTATCTCCCTGACAATTTCAGGAATGATTTCAAACAGATCCCCGACTACGGCTATATCCGCAACCTGCATCATGGGTGTATCGGGGTTTTTGTCTATAGCTATGATCAAATCACAGGACTGCATTCCTACAAGATGCTGAATCTGTCCGGAAATGCCGCAGGCTATATAAACCTTTGTCTGGACTGTCTGTCCCGTCTGTCCGACCTGGTGTGCATAAGGGATCCAACCTGAATCAACAGCAGCCCTGCTTGCACCTACAGCTGCTCCGCCTACCCTTTCGGCAAACTGTTTCAAAAGGTTAAAGCCTACGGGACCTTTCATTCCCCTTCCACCTGATATTATTATCTGTGCATCGGCAAGATTAACAGCAGTTTCGGTACTATGAAAAACATCTATTATCTGCTTGATCTTTTCGGTATCACTTGTAAGCATTTCTTCTTTTATAATTCTGCCGGTACGACCAGGATCGGGTTCCGGCGATTTCATGACTCTTGGCCGTACGGTCGCCATCTGAGGTCTGTGGTTTGAACAGCGGATAGTGGCCATGATATTACCACCAAAAGCCGGTCTTGTCTGAAGAAGGTCACCGTTTTCAGGGTCAATTGAAAGACCCGTGCAGTCAGCTGTAAGACCACAGTTTGTCATTACGGCAACTCGTGGCATCAGGGCACGTCCCCTTGTTGTGGCTCCGCAGATCACGACTTCGGGCTTATATTTTACGATAAGGCGTTTCATGATTTTTGTTTCGGTTTCATCGACAAAACCGGATAATCCCAGATTGTCAACCACTATTGCAACATCCGCTCCATACGCAAAAAGCGACTCCGGCTTTCCTTCAATACCGGATCCCATGACAACAACCCAGACTTCACTCTTTCTGAGATCTGCAAGAGTTCTTGCAGCACCTGTCAGCTCGTGCGTCACAGGTTGTATTTCACCGGACAAAATCTCAGCAACTACCCATATATTGCGATATTCTTTTTTTTCGGTATCTGTAAAAGCTATCATTTTTCTCTCCTCTGAATCAAACTATACTTCGCAGTCTTAACTCTCTTAGTAGGGCTTGTGCACATTCCGTTGAAGATCCTTCAATCTTTTTTGTGCTTGTGTGTCGGGGTGGTGGAGGCTGTATTTTTACAACCTTTGTGGGTGATCCGTCCAGACCGATTTTTGATGTATCCGCACCTATATCATCGGGCTTCCATACTGGTATTTCACATTTTCTTGAAGCCAGTCGACCCTTAAGTGATGGTATACGGGGTGTATTGATGTCTTTTACAACGGTTATTACTGCAGGAAGAGACATTTTACATATATCATAACCATCTTCATGCATCCTTTTAACTATGATGGATGAAGAAGATATCTCTTCCACGGCCATAATATAAGTTGCCTGAAGCCAGTCAAGATGAGCTGCAATTCCAGGACCTACCTGGGCTGTATCTCCATCTATGGCCTGCTTGCCGCAAATTACAAGATTAACATCCCCGATCTTTTCAATGGCTTTTGCAAGGACATAGCTTGTAGCCCATGTATCCGAACCGCCAAAAGCCCGGTCACTGAGCAGAATGGCTCTGTTAACTCCGACTGAAATAGCCTCTCTCAGGCTTTCTTTAGCTTTTGGCGGACCCATTGACAGGGCAATTACTTCTCCTTCGAATTTGTCTCTCAACTGTACACCTTCTTCCACGGCGTAAGTGTCAAAAGGATTCAGGATCGCTTTTATACCTTTTCTTACTATGCGTTTTGTTTTAGGATCGATTTTAGCATCGTTAGTTGCCGGTACCTGCTTGATGCATACTACTATTTTCATAACGCCTCCTTGCAATTACGGGCCCTCAGACCCAGATATCTTTAATCAGATCGTATTGTGTTTTAAATCCGAGCAGTGATAGGTAAATGCCGCACTCCGGATATAATTTGTGGAGCATTTTTAAAGTGGATATGGGGTCAAATTCTGTATTCTCAGGCATTTCATAGCCGACTGCTTCCGAAAGAAGATGCAGTTTTCTACTCATCCAGGCATCTACAATTACCGGTATTTCAGGATATTTTTTAAGAAGTCTGTCGACAACTTCATTTCTCTCTATCAAAGGCTGGGTAATAATGAAAGTGGCACCTGCTTTCATTTTTCTTTCCATCTTTTCAAATTCATGTTCTTCCGGTTCATAAGGATTAAATGCGACTCCGAGTACAAAAGTATCCGGATACTCACGGTTTATGTACTTTAACAGTTCAACAGAAGTGACGGACTCGACATCAGTGGCGCCTACATCTGAAGGCTGAAGCTTGGGAAGACGCTCCGAACCGTCTCCTGTTATTATCAGGAGATGCCTTATTCCTTTTGACTTACATATGTCAAGAATGTTGCCCAGATCATCTTTTGTATGAAAAGTAGTAAGGTGAATCATCACCTGCTCCGGTATGACGGGAAGTTCAAGTTCCTCAATCATTTCTGTTCCCTGGAATGACAGAAGACCCATTGCATTATCGGTTATACCTGCACAATAACCGCTGTCCATAACCCTGAGATATCTATTTGAAAATATTTCAAGATCCTTTTCAAGCTTTTCTGAATCCTGTTTTGGTGGTAATAATTCAACGTGGTAGATCTTATTCTGGATATGATGAATCATGATACTCTCCTATCTCAATTAAATTGGTTAATCCGAAAAACTACAATCTATAATATTTTAACATTTAACAAAATGACCTTATAGGAAAATTTTATTTTATTTTGTAACTATTTATCATTCTCAAAAAAGAGATCACAATAAAACCTGCAATTCAAGAGATTTTTATATTCTCACTATCTGTTCTCACTATCTGTGCAGGGGGAGTTTCCGGACCAATACCAAGCAAGACAACAATCGTTACAAACATTTGATGTCTTTTATTTTTTTATCGCAATATTAATAAAATATAACAAACCACCTAAAGCAGTTAAATTAAGCCTTTTCCCCGTAATATGCCACCGGCTTCTCTATAGTTCCACCCTGGGAGGTCTTTATATCTTATCTTAATTTTCCCTTCTTTGACTTGGCTAATTTGAGAAGGAATAGATTTAAGATATTGAATATTATAAATATTTAAGCAATAAAAGTTTTTGCCTTATCTACCGCAGAAGCAGCATCAGGAGAGCATCCATCTGCCCCTATTTGATCAGCATAATTTTGAGTTATAGGTGCTCCGCCTATCATTATTTTTACTTTATCTCTTAGGCCGGCAGCTTCCAGTGCTTTTATAACTTCTGGCATATTCACCATCGTAGTAGTCAAAAGAGCAGACATCGCTATTATATTAGGTTTATGTTCTTTTACGGCTTCTACAAATTTATCTGTAGAAACATCTATTCCTAAATCTATAACTTCAAAGCCTGCACCTTCTAACATCATTTTTACTAAATTTTTCCCAATATCATGCAAGTCTCCTTTTACAGTGCCTATTACTATTGTGCCTATATTTTTTACTCCGGTTTCAGCTAACTTGGGTCGTAAGATACTCATTCCCGCATGCATTGCTCGAGCAGCGATTAAAACTTCTGGAACGTACACTTCATTTTTCTTAAATTTCGCACCAATAATATCCATTCCCTTAATTAAACCATTTTCTAAAATATCCTTGGGTAATAAATTCTCCTCTAAAGCTTTTTTAACAAGTTCTTCTACTTTTTCTGCGGCTCCTCTTTGTAAAGATTCAGATATATTATTTAAATCTACCATAATGTTATCTCCTATATTTATTAAAATTTGATATAATTTTATAAAATAAAAAATATTAATACTATAGATATAATTGCATTATTAGGTAAAATCTTGCTTTTTACATATATTTTTAAAAGTTTTAAAAAAAATAGAACAATTGAAAAAATCTATTTTCCTATTGTTCTATTTTAATAACAATTTTCATCATCAGAAGAGCTCAAAAAAATAAGCTAACTTTTAAAACTTTTATAAACAACTTGCTGAGATATTAAAAAGAAGGGGTCTCGCTTCTTTCTTGTTTTACTCTTTCAAGTTCTCTTATAGCTAAATCAATTTTCTCTTCTCCAAATTCTGGCAAAATATTCCTATAATGCCACACTTTTTTAGATCTACAATGGCTGTAATTAATTGCTCTTTATAATAATCCGCCTTTGTTACTTCTTTACCTCCCGGTGCAATAACAGCAGACTCTCCCCAAAATCTATTTTCACCTTCATAACCTACTCTATTAACAAAAATGACGTAACAAGAAAATATTTGAGCGTAAAATTTATTCAATCTTTCCCAGGCAATACGATTGGAAATTTCCTCTCCTAAACCCTTCTCAAAACTGGCAACAGTGTGTATAAAAATGGATGCGCCATCTAAAGCTGAAATATAAGGCAAGACAGGATGCCAGCTATCAGCACAAACTAAAATAGCTATTTTACCATAAGATGTCTTGAAGGTTCTCATTCTTTCACCGCTCGAAAAAATATTTTTTCTCCTCAAATATGCCATAATTAGGCAAATATATCTTTCGATGGAGATGTTTTATCTTCCCTTGTTCCAGATAAAGAGCTGAATTATAAAAATTGTAATCTCTCGATTCTTCTACCAGGCTTATTACAAAAGAAGTATCTTTACTCTCTCTTTAAATCTTCAATTATAGGATCATCTATTCTTATAGCTACCTTAGGAATAAGCTCTTTTACCGAATAACCAGTAAGACTTAGCTCGGGAAAAACTAAAAGATTAACTTTTTCTTCTCTTGCTCTGGAAATAAATTCTTTTATTTTATTTAAATTCGCCTTTATATTTCCCAATTCGCAATCCATTTGAGCTAATCCGATCTTCATTTACCCCCAACTCCTAAAATTTTATTAAACCTTTTATTTTACTTATAATTTTTTTATCTATATCAGAAGGAATCGGAAGAGGCTTATGCCCAGCTAAAATATTTTTGGCTATTTCCTTTGCTCTTTCGCGAGCATCTTTGCCTCCTTTTGAGATCCATTCTTCCCTTAAAGATCTATCGCTGACTTTTGGGAAGAATAATTCTGATCTCATATGTTTTACTGTATGTGTTTCAGCTAAATAATTACCTCCTGGCCCTACTTTATCTATTACCTTAAGAGCTAAAGTCTCTTCATTTACTTCTATTCCTTGTAAAGCTCGCATTGCCATACCTATAATTTCATTATCTATTACATATTGTTCATAAGCTACAGTAGTAGTAGATTCTAACATTCCAGCAGCATTATGGATGTAATTTGCTCCAGCTAAAGCTGCCATAATGAGAGTCATTCCTTTCTCGTATCCTGCCTGGATATCAGAAATTTTAGAATCACTAAGACCTCCCCAGGCATAATAAGGAAAATTATAATATTGGGCTAATTGAGCACCACCGGCAGCAAGTATCCCCAATTCTATGGCCCCATCTAAAAAATTCATAGTCCGCATATCAGCTATAGTAGGAATAGCACCATAAATTACAGATGTGCCCGAGTTAATTGACTGAGTAAGAACCATCCCACAAAGTTGTTCTGCATTAACTTGAGCTAAAGTTCCAGCTAAAGTTATCGGAGAAGTAGAACCGGCCATAGGTGCAGAAGACAAAGCTACTGGTATCCCTTCTTCCACAATTTTCATCAAAACTAAAGTGACAGAATCAGCTAACTGTAAAGGACTTTTCATCCAAGAAGTAATAAAAGAGATGATAGGTCTTTCTCTCAATCTTTGTTTTCCTCCAGCAATCTCTTCAGCCATAGAAATTACCTTAAGAGCACTCTGCACAGAGTAAGCTGATCCCATCACGTGTTTAGAAGTATTACTCAAAGCGGCATAATATTTATTTACGTCAAGAAATTCTGAAGAGATATCCTGGGCTACCACGGGTCTTATAAAAAAATGTATATTATCAAGGGCATCTACTAATTTAGCTATATCAGCAATATCTTTGAGTACCGCTTTTCTTTTTTCTCCTGTTTCCAAATCGAGTACATTCAAAGCTGCTCCACCTGTACCGCAATATACTCTTTTACCTTCTAAGACAAGGTCATTTTTTTCTTCTCTTCCACAAAGAAGTACTTTAGAAGCTGCTTTATTTATAGCATCTTCTACTAAAGCTGGTGAAAATTTTATCATTCCTTCTTTAAAATCTACATCAGCACCAATTTTAGAAAAATGATTTAAAATTTCTTCGTTTTCTGATTTTATCCCTGTTTGCTGTAAAATTTTCAGGGAAGATTCATGAATTATTTTAATCTCTTCTTTTGAAAGAAGACGATATTTTCCTCCCTCTATACCACCTTTAATCATAATAACCTCCTTTTATTTTGGGTTTATTTGTATTTTATCTATTATAATAAAACTATAAAAATAAGATTACACTACTTTAAAACTATTTTCAATAATATCTTCAATATCGTTTAAAGTGAAACTTCGTGGATTAGTAAGTGCATTAACATTATTCGTACTTCTTTTTGCCAACAAGTGAATATCCTTCTCTTTTATCTCTATCTTAGACATACCTAGTTTTAAAAATAATTCTTCATCTATAATTTCTTTCATTGTTTCTAAGGAATCTCTGACTTTTCGATACTTAGCTAAATTTGCTGATTTATTAATTCAGTCACACTTTGAATGAGATGAGCAATAATAAAACCGTGAATTAATCACTGTTATAATACAACCTCCTTATATTTTACCGTCATACCAAACGTATTTTTAAACCTCTTTTATTATCAAAAAGAGAACCACTTAGATGGCTCCCTTTTTGATTAATACCTTTTCACTGCATACATGTGAGCTATTTATTTATCAAATTACGTTCAACAAGGAAGTCATAAGCAGCTTCAGCTGCATCTTTTTTCTCTATATCAACTTTCCCATTAAACCACTGCCACACCCTTTGTGCATTACTCAATTTTTCCGTAGTATATGGTACACCTGAAGCAAATACAGCCATTAACTCATTAAGGACAATTCCGACTTCGGGATATTTCTCCAGAATTTCCGCTCTAACAACAGGGGTTAAATCATTATATAACTATATCTTAATTAATCCTTTTATCTTTGATTTCAATTTCTGGCAAAGCTCTGGGTCAATAGGTAAAGGTTTATGATTAGTTAAAATTTCTTCTACCTTTTCCCGTGCTCGAGTTCTGGTATCTTTGCTACCTAATGCTTTCCATTCCTCTCTATGTTGACGATCTGCAAGAGTGGGGAAATATAATTCTTTACGCATATTTTGTACTGTATGCATCTCAGCAAGAAAATTCCCAGCTGGACCAACTTTAGCAATTAAATCTTCTGCTAAGGTCTCTTTATCTACTTTAATACCTTGCACCATTCGCATAACCATCCCTAAAATATCGTTATCAATTACTGCCTTTTCAAAACTGATAGTCATACAAAATTCTAAATTTCCAGCTGCATCATGGATAAAATTCGCTCCCGATAAAGCAACAGCTAATGCACTAATTGCTGATTCATATCCTGCTTGAGCATCGGGAATTTTGGAATCGGACATTCCAGCAGTAGCATAATAAGGAAGCTTGACATTTTGAGCTAATTGAGCTACACCAGCATTAATAAGTCCTGGTTCTGCTCCAGCTCCAAGATAAATACCTTTTTGCATATCCATAATAGAAGCAGCTGAAGCATATATAACTGGGGTTCCAGGGTTAACTAACTGAGTCAAGGTTGCACAAGCCAAAGTCTCTGCGTTAATTAAAACTAAATCGCCCGCCAGGGTAACCGGACCAGTTGCTCCGGTTAAAACTTCACTGGGGCAGGCTACTGGTAGCCCCTTACGAGCAATCTCAATTAAAAACTCAGTATAAGTATTTTCTAATTTTAAAGGACTCATTACGCAAGTAATAAAAGAAATAAATGGACGTTTTCTTAACTGTTCTGCTCCCCCAGCAATTTCTTCTGCCATTTTAATAGTTTCCAAGAGACCTTCTTTATCGTAAATACCACCCATAACATGTTTGGAGGTATTGGAGATACCGGCATAGAATCTATTTACATCAACTGCTTCTTGAGATAATTCTGTAGGATACAGGGGTAAAAGATAAAAATGAACATTATCTAAGGCATCAACTAACTTAGCAAACTGAGCTACATCCTCTAAAGTAGAAGGTCTTTTTTGATTATTTTTCCAGTCCAGTACATTTAGAACAGTCCCCCCGGTTCCAAAGTAGACATTCTTATCTTCTAAGACAAGATTGTGTTTTTCTTCCCTGCCATAAAGTATTACTTTAGAAGGAGCGGTATCGATAGCCTCTTCTACCATCTTGCAGGGTATTTTCACAATATGTTTATCGTAATTAACCTCTGCCCCTTTTTCTTTAAATATATCTAATGCTTCTTTACAGTTTACTTCCATTCCTACATTTTCTAAAAGTCGAAGCGATGTATTGTGAATATCTTTAATTCCTTCCGGTGAAAGAGGTTTATATTGACCTCCTGGTAAACCACCTATCATTAATTTCTACCTCCTAAGAATTTTTTTATAAATGCATGTCACCTCATAATAACAACTATACTATAGGTAATAAATTGCGAAGATTCTTTACGAGACATAAATTTGAAATATAGCTATAATAATTATGTTTTTATTCTTATATTTCTCAATAAAAATTTATAAATATTCCTTAAAAATTTCTTTCACTGGAACCTTTATCTTTATAACCCATTTATATGTGGAAGAGTAAAAGCGCAAACATTACTTGAGATTTACGTAATATAATTTATATTATATAAACATTATTTACTAAAATGTTGTAGTATATTGCTATTTTAGTTAATACTTTGCTAATTTAATATTATTATCAATTTAATTTACTTACACAGAAGAATGGATTTAGAGGGTGTATATCTCAATGATAGAAATTGAGGGGTTATTTATATAATCTTAAAAACAAGCAATTTTGCTTATTTTCTCAATGTTTTTCTATACTTATATGGTGATATTCCCTCGATTTTCTTAAAAACTTTACAAAAATAACTTTGATCTGTACAACCTACTTCAAAGGAGATTCGAGTGGTATTCCATGGAGTATTTTCCAATAATCTTTTAGCTTCTTCAATTCGGACCTTGGTCAGATACTCGAACAAGGTAAATCCAACTTCTTTTTTAAAAATATGACTTAAATAATAAGGGCTTAAATAAACTACCTTGCTTATGTCCTCTAATTTTATCTTCTTTTTATAATTTGTTCGAATAAATTCTTTCGCCTTCATTATAATATTAACGTTTTTAATATTTCTATTTTCATAAACACATTCAGTAAATCTATCCAAAACTTCTACAATCCAAACACATAATTCTTCAATAGATTTAATCTTACCCAATTTTTGAATGTATTCAAAATTCAATCCCAAAATCATTTCTAATTCCGCATTACCTTCTACGGCAGCTCGGGAAAGAACTACTGCTAATTCCAGGATTCGAGCTCGAACTAATTCTGTTCGCCCAGCATTTTTAAATAGTATCTTACCTAAAATTTCATTTAAAACCTCTCTGGCTCCCTCTTTATCCCCCAACCTAACTCTCCTTAGTAGCTCTCTCTCTGTTTCTAAAGGATAAATCGAACTGATATAAATAAAAGAATTCTCATCTTCCTCTTCTTTTTCAAGTAATTCTAACTCTTTTCTTTTCATCATCTGAATTTCTTCAGATATCCTTGCCTGTTGAATATATTTTTCTTGACGCATCTTAGTATCTAACAACTCCGTATTAGATAAATAATTAGCTGCAATATAAAGTATATCTGCAGCGGCTTTAACCTTTTTTTCAGAGACAATCTTTATCTCTTTCAGGGCTTCTCTTAATTTAAATTCTTCTATTCCTAAATTCTTAGTCATTTCTATTACTTCTTTTATAAAATAAGGAGCTGGTTTTCGTATTAAAATTCCCTCAGAAATAAAAGAACCTAAAAGTTCCCCATTAATTAACACCGGAGTAATCCAGGTTATAATACCAAAATGACATCGAAAAATATAAGAATTTCCATACTCAGCACTTCTTAAACCATTATCATAGAATGATTTATAGCACTCCTTTCTTCCCTCTGAACTACTCTGAATTAATTTACAAAATGCACTCCCATTTCTAATAGAACTGGAAGGTGAAAATATTCTCTCTCCCCTGTCATTTAAAAAATGTACTTGAAATCCCGTTAATCTTACGTAAGAATCCAAGATCCATTTAATTACTTTTTCCATTTGAAAAATATATACATCATTGGGTTCTTTATTTACTAAATTATTTTGCATAATTTTCCCCTATATCTATACTAAACTAAAATAAAATGAGCAGATAATCTTTTGCTAAATTTTCTTTCTTAGCAGAGAAAAAGTAAGTATATTTATTGGCATTATTATAACAAATTTTAAATCTTTTACAAACTCAACAATAGATATTATTATTTGTTACACTACATTCTCCGAGGAGAAAAAACAAAATACTTATTTTATAAGGGTTTTTTTAGCTAAATGGTTAAAATTGGCTTGCAAGCATCAAAGTCGGGAGAGTTTATTTTAAGCTCAGCTAATAACCTTACGAAGCATCATCTCTCTACAAAGGCTTTGCAGAACACTTTATCTAACATTGTGTAGTAAAACTGCTTCTCAATCCTATTGGTTCAATGCCTAATATTCGTTTACTACTCTAATTGAAATCTTTATCGAAGGGAAACATGGGTCGTTCTATATTCTTAAACGGTAATCTGGACAGTATTGCATCAGTACATCCTTTAGTGAGAGCTAATATGGAACGTGCAGAAATTCTTTTATAAGCATCAGAAAGATAACCACTTTTTACAACTACAAGTTCTCTCTTTTCAGGCCTAATACCTAAATCTACCAACATTATCATTCTCAGAACTCTCTTGTGGTTCGCTGACCAGCCTTTTCGATGGAGCTGTTTGGTCACCCGTCGGTAGCCGTAGCAGGGTCAGTTAAGGCAAATCTTCTCGATCCGATCCCTCAGATCTGCCTCGGCTTTAAGCTGCTCGAAAGACTTCTCTTTGCCTCGATAATAGAAGGTGCTGCGGGAGATCTTCATCAGCTCACACCCCCTTTGGATACTGGGGATGAGGCCTTGGTGGAGATGAACGAACTCCCTTTTTCTCCCTGTTCCTTGAGGGCGCTCTGCAAAGCCTTTTTAAAAACTCATTCTCTAAGGTGAGTTTGCCCAGCATCTGTTCTAGTTGACTGATACGGTTCCAAAGAGCAGCTTCCTCGGTAGGCTCATTATTGAGTTTGCCTCGGGCATACTGGTTCTTCCAGTGATACAGAAGGCCGGAGGAAAGATTGTATCTCCTGGCAAGTTGGGCCGGTTCGGTGGTTCTGTTGAGGAGCTCTTCCACGACTTCTCGTTTGAACTGACTGGTAAAGGTTCTCAGCTTTCTCATTGACAGGCTCCCTTCAATCCCTTTTGGGGATCTGCTGGCCCCTGTCAGATACTCTAGCCACTCTAAGTCATTTTATACAGTTTTAGGGATTCACTCCAAATTACCTTGCTATTCGCAAGAAGTTCAACAGAAATGCGCTGGCCTTATTAAAAGGGAGATCGATTTCAGCATGAAATTGCTCACCATACATAATCTTCCG
>Ga0209991_10000764_pt1 | contig 14376 bp, 14 predicted proteins | sample ChitaG_FD_183167 | JGI IMG/M metagenome (GOLD analysis project Ga0209991, IMG submission 183167) | Deep subsurface microbial communities from South Pacific Ocean to uncover new lineages of life (NeLLi) - Chile_00310 metaG (SPAdes)... | ecosystem: Environmental > Aquatic > Marine > Oceanic >...
GTAGAGAATATGAGCATTTTAGTTAATGAAAATACCAGATTAATCGTTCAGGGTATTACAGGCAGAGAAGGAAGTTATCATGCATCGTTAATGAAAAAATACGGAACTAAAGTGGTAGCTGGAGTCACTCCGGGAAAAGGTGGACAAGAAATTGAGGAAATACCTGTTTTTAATAGTGTTGATGATGCCGTGAAGAGTACGGAGGCCAATGCAAGTATCTTATTTGTGCCTCCTAGATTTACCAAAGATGGAATTTTAGAAGCCATTGATGGAGGAATAAAATTAATAGTTACCGTAGCTGAGGGTGTGCCGGTCCATGATATGCTTTTTGCTCATTACTATGCGAGATTAAATAACTGCATTTTAATTGGACCGAATACACCGGGAATCATTTCCCCGGGCAAATCTAAGGTTGGATTTATGTCGGATAGCATATACAAAAAGGGCAATATTGGAATTATGTCAAGAAGTGCTACTTTGTCCTATGAGATAGTAAATAATCTTTCGAATAAAGGAATTGGTCAATCTACAGTCGTTGGGGTTGGTGGAGATTCTATCCCAGGTTCATCCTTTGTTGATTTATTGCCATTATTTGAAGAAGACTCTCAAACCGATCTCATTATAATGGTGGGAGAAATTGGCGGTTCTGATGAAGAAATTGCTGCCAAATATATAAAAGAACATATGAAAAAACCAGTAGTAGCCTTTATTACCGGTGAAGCCGCTCCGGAAGGCAAGGTAATGGGTCATGCCGGTGCTATTATTGGTACTAATGGTGAAGGAAGTGCTAAATACAAAAAGGAAAAATTACTAAGTTCTTCTGTATGTATAGTTGAAAGATTAAACGAAATAGCTAATATGGTTATAGAACTTCTTAAAAAAAAGAAAGATAAAAATGAATCGTTATGAAAAAATATAGATAAAAATGGAGAAAAAGAAATGTGAGAAAAAGATAGTTCCTTATCTATGAATAGAGAATTTCTTTAATAAAGGATAAAAATATTAAATAATTAGAAAGGAAATAATGCAGTGAAAAAAGTTTTAGTTGTGGATCCCATACATGAAGAAGGAATCAAACTTTTAAAAAAAGAAGTGGAGGTTATAATAGCAAAGAAATCTTCCTTAGAAACACTATTAGAACAAGTAAGAAGTGTAGATGGAATAATCGTAAGGGGCACTAATATATCAAAAGAAATTATTAAAAATGCAAATAAACTTAAGGTTATTGGTAGTCATGGTAGTGGAGTTGATAGTATTGATATATCTTTTGCTACGGAAAAAGGAGTGATTGTTGTAAATACTCCGGATGCACCTACGGAATCGGTTACCGAACATGTAATAGGTTTTATGCTTGTATTGGCAAAAAACATATTATTAGCAAATAGGGCGTTACGAGAAGGAAAGTTTAAATCTAAGTATGATTATATTGGTAAAGAACTGGCTAATAAGAATCTAGGAATAATAGGATTGGGTCGGATTGGTCTCTCGGTGGCTAAAAAGTGTATAGATGGTTTTAATATGAAAGTATTAGGTCATGATATATATATACCTAGGGGAAAAAGGGGAAAAATAGAAGAAATGGGAATAAACATAGTAAATAATTTAGATATCTTACTAAAAGAATCTGACTTTGTTTCACTTAATGTGCCCTTGACTAAAGAAACTAAAAATATGATTGGAGATAAAGAATTAAGATTAATGAAACCTACGGCCTATCTTATTAATACAGCACGCGGAGGAGTTATTGATGAGAAAGCTCTTATAAAAGCATTAAAAAAGAAAGAGATTGCTGGTGCGGCGTTAGATGTATTTACTATAGAACCACCTCAACTAGATAATCCTCTTATTAAAATGGAGAATGTTTGTGCGACACCACATATAGCTATTGCAACAGAAGAAGCGCTGATACGGACTGCAGTTACCTCAGCTGAAGAAGTTTTAAAAGTTTTACGTGGCGAAAAACCTCACTACATCGTTAATCCAGAAGTCTTAAAAAAATAAACCAAGGTCTTAAATAATATATATAGAATAAAAGAAAAATATAATTTATAAAAAAATTAGTTTTATATAACTTCGAGCAAATTAAAGAAATTTTATAATATAAATATTTTTTGAAAAGGGAGATTAGGTAAAGCAAACTGAAATAAACTTTTATTTTTTAAGGCATTTGAAGAAACTTTCAAAAAAAATATAAAAGATTTTACGAAAAAATTTTGATTTTTAAAATAAATCTAGTATAATATATAATGTATACAATATACTAATATGAATTTAAATTAAAATTAATTAAAAAATAAAAAAGGAGATAATGAATGTTAGCATTTACTAATCGACCAGAGGTTCCATTTCAACATGAGGAATATGATCAGAGATTGTATAAGGTTCGATCTATTATGAAAAAGAAGCAGATCGAAGTTTTATTGGTAAGGGATAATGCTAATATCTTTTATATGACTGGTCATGATACCGTTGGTATTCAAAATTATACAATCTTGATTATTCCTCTTGAAGGTGAAGTATCTCTGTTAGTACGTTATCTTGAGAAACCCGGCGTTCTTTTAACTTCTTGGCTTAAGAATGAGAATATTAAAACCTGGGAAGATCATGAAAATCCCTTTTTGTTTACCAAGAATCTTCTTACTGAAAGAGGTTGGCTTAATAAGAGAGTAGCTTTTGAGAAATCTTGTAGAAATCTTTCTGTTAAGGATTTTGAAAATCTTGAAGGTGTCCTAGGCCTAAAACTTCTTGATGGTTCTGGAATCATAGAAGAAGTACGGAAGATCAAATCGAAAGCGGAGATTGAATGCATTAGAAAAGCTGCCCGTTTCACCGAAATTGGGATGAAGGCCGGTATGGAAAATCTATCTGCAGGTAAAACCGAAAATGAAGTAATAGCTAAGGTTTATGAAGCTATGATTAACGCAGGAAGCGAATACCCCTCCTTATGTCCCATCTTATCTGGGGGTGGTAAATCCGGAATTCCTCATTCCAACTTCCACCGATTAGAATTAAAACGCGGAGATGCCATTCTCTTTGAACTTGGCGGAGTTTATAATCGTTATACTGGTGCTTTAATGAGAAGTGCAGTACTCGGTAAGGCGAATGACAAAATTAAGCGGATGAATGAGGTTTGTGCTGAAAGCCTTCAGGCAGCCATTGATACCATAAAGCCAGGTGTTACCTCTGGAGAAGTAGATGGGGCCTGTCGAAAAGTAATAGAAAAAGCTGGCTTTTTTGAAAATTATAAAAAACGGACCGGATATTCCATAGGTTGCTCTTATCCTCCAGATTGGGGTGAAGGTCAGATCATTGACCTTAAAAAAGATGATCCCCGAGTATTGGAGCCGGGGATGGTCTTCCATATCCCTCCAGCCCTGCGAGTGCTGAACGAATACGGAGTAGGAGTAAGTGAAACAGTAGTAGTTACTGACCATGGCTGTGAAGTTATTACTAATTTTGACCGTAAACTCTTTGTAACAAAATAGGTTAATGATAGCCTAACTTGATTCAGGGTGAGTAGTAATAAAATGAGAGTAGTTATAACAGGGGGCCCTGAAATCTTAAAAAAATTGGTGGTGATGCGTTAGAAGAGAGAAATAATAGAAGTTATTGATTTTGAGTATTTTAAGGAAATTTGTCTATCTTAAGAATAATAAGAGGAGGTAAAAAACTAAAATGTTAAAGAAAAATATTTTAATTATATTGTTAGTATGTTTGTTGTTGATTGCTGTAACTACCTTTCCGGCGATAGCAGCGATAAAATTTATGAGTCTAGGGGCTGGTCCTACCGGAGGAACCTTTTATCCTGTAGGTGTAATTTTTGCTACTACTTTTCAAGAAGAACTTGGAGGTGGTGACTATAGATTTAACGCTCATGCTTCTGGTGGTTCTACAGAGAATTTAGAGATGCTTAGAATTAAAGAAATTAAATTGGGCATTGCAGGAAGTGTAATAGCAGCTGATGCTTATACAGGAGCTGGTAAATATAAGGATAAAGCTATAAAAAATATCAGATTTATTACCGCTTTATGGCCTGAAGCAGAAACTTTTGTTTATAGAAAAGGTATTGGAATAGAAAAATTTGCTGATTTTAAAGGGAAAAAAATTGGTGTAGGAGCAGCTGGTGGTTCAGGAACCATTTATCTACCTCCAATTTTTGAAGAAATTGGAGGTTTCACGTTTGATGATATTTCACCTCAGTGGTTAAGTGATGGTGATATGGCTCAGGCGATGCAAAATCGTTTAATTGATGCTGCTTACTTTGGTGCAGGAATCCCTATGGCTGCAGTGTCACAAGTTTATGCCAGCCAAGTTTCTGTAGATATGATAGAATTCACGGAAGAAGATCTTGCCAAAGTTCAAAAGGTAGCACCATATTTCACTTTATTAACTGTTCCTAAGGGGATGTATTCAGGACAAGATCGAGATATACAGGTACTAGGAGTAAAGTGTTCTTTGCTTACGGAAATAGATGTAGATGAAGATATTGTTTATAAAATATTGGAGGTATTGTATATTAAAAGATTAGATGATATAAAGAAACAACATGGAGCTTTGGGAACTTTAAGTTTAGAGGAAGCTATAAAGGGTTTAAGTGGTGCTCCCTTACATCCTGGAGCGGTAAGATTTTATAGAGATCACGGTGTAGAAGTTCCAGATAGCCTGATTCCCTCGGAAATGAAATAGAATAAAAGTTGCAAGGTAAGAGATAAGATATATTAAGAGGGTAGAGTTAATCTACCCTCTTAATATAATACATATAAAAAAGTTATTATTTGGGAAGCAGGTTATTATAGATGAAATCTATTAATAGAACCGAAGAAAGTATTGAAGGCCGAAAATTATCTGGAAAAATAGGATTATTTGTTCTAATCTTTTGTGTATTAACTTCCTTAATTCATATTTGGTATAACAGTTTTGGACTTATAGATCTATTGAGAAAGAACTCGTTTCACTTGACCTTAATGATGGGAATAACTTTTTTAACCCGTCCTGCCTCATCTCGTTCTCCCAAAGATAGACCTTCTTTAATAGATTGGATTTTATTCTTTTTATCGATAGGTAGTGGAATTTATTTTAGATTGGCTTATTTTCGCTTTGTAGACTCATTGCAACAGCCGAATTTAGCAGATATAATTTATGGAATTATTACAATTATTTTAATAATAGAGGCTGCCCGAAGATCTGTAGGTATTCCTCTTACGCTACTTTGCACACTTTTTTTGGTTTATACCTATTTTGGACCTTATATGCCAGGAATATTTATTCATCAAGGTTTTAGTTTGAAGAGAATTATCGTTCGTATGACTATGAGTTCTGAAGGTGTACTTGGGGTTGTACTAATGATTTCTGCTTCATATGTTTTCATGTTTATTCTCTTTTCCAGTTTCTTAAAAGTAACAAAAGCATCCGAGTTCATTAATGACTTGGCTTTTGCTCTAACTGGAAGGACCCGAGGCGGACCAGCTAAAATAGCAATAGTTGCCAGTGGATTAACCGGGACTATTAGTGGAAGTTCCCAGGCTAATGTAGCTACTACCGGTTCCTTTACTATTCCATTAATGAAGTCGGTTGGATATAAGCCCTATTTTGCAGGAGCAGTAGAAGCAATTGCCTCACAAGGAGGTGTTTTTATGCCTCCGATTATGGGAGCATCGGCTTTTATTATGAGTTCTTTTTTAGGGATACCGTATGTGAAAATAATGATGGCTGGTTTTACACCAGCTTTTCTTTATTATTTTACCCTTTATCATATGATTGATTTAAGGGCAGCAAAGTTAGGACTGATTGGGGTTTCCAAAGATAAGTTACCTAATCTAAAAAAAGTAATACTAGACAAAGGACATCTAATAATTCCTCCATTTCTCATTATATATTTTGTAGTAATTGGCTATAGTCCATTATTTGCAGCCTTTGTTGGAATTGCATCTGTTTTGATAGTATCCACTTTTCGTAAGAGTACAAGACTCTCTTTTAAAGATATAATTTTTGCTTTAAATGAAGGTGCACGTAACGGAGCATCGATAGCTATAATTTGTGGAATTGTAGGGTTTATTATAGGTGCAACAGGCATGACAGGAATAGGACAAGTTATTGGTTCAAATATAATAAAATTGGCTGGTGGTCAACTTTGGTTAACCGCTATTCTTTGCATGATAACTGCCATTATCTTAGGTATGGGGCTACCAGGATCTGCTTGTTATATTGTTACAGCTACTATTGCAGCACCAGCACTTATTCTGTTGGGTAAACATCCGCTAGTTGCTCACTTTTTTGCTTTTTATTTTGGTGGTATGTCTGGAGTAGTTCCCCCTGTAGCTTTGACTTCTTTTACAGCAGCTGCTATAGCAAAAGCTAACACAACTAAAGTTGCTCTTACAAGTTTAGTATTAGGCTCAGCTGGATTATTACTCCCTTACATGTTTCTTTACAATCCAGTTTTACTAATGATTAATTTCAGCTGGGGTAATTATCTTTTTTCTCTTTTATGTGCGGCAATTGGTCTTTACTCCATTGCTATTGCGTTTATGGGAATGCTAAAAATGCCTTTATTAATTTTTGAAAGAGTTCTATTTGGTATTGCTGCAATTTTGCTTATTACTCCTAAATTTAACCTACGAATTTTAGGATTCGTATTTTTTGCGATAGCTATATTCTACCATTTGCTAAGAACTAAGAACAAAGAAGTATATAAAGAACCAATAATCTAATTTTTAGAAAACCTAAATTATGTGACTTCGACTTAGAAACCATGCTCTGATTTTGCTGACTTTGTCGAGCAAGGTCTTGAAAATCCTAAGAAAATTCAAGAGACAGCGAATATTTATTTAAAACCTTTAAAAGAAAAAAGAATAGATACCTTAATTCTTGGTTGCACCCATTATCCTTTTTTAAAAGATTTTGTAAGGGAAGTTGTAGGATCGAAAGTTAAATTTGTAGATCCGTCGAGACAGACTGTTTTAGAAGTAAAAGAAATATTAAAACAAAGTGGGTATTTAAATGTGTAGAGACATGAAAAATCTATTCATAAATTTTTTGTGAGTGGACATAAACAAGACTTTAAATTTGTTGTAGAAAAATTAATCGGAAAAAAAATAGATAACGTAGAACAAAATGTTCTGCTTTAAATTATTAAATAGATTAAATGAAATAGTAGATTGATATTTAATATTTTATTATAAGGATCATAAAAAAGATTATTGCTAATGTATTAATTATTTAAATAAATAATTATTATAAAAGAAGATAAATAGAATTTAAAAGAGTAGAATTGTTAAAATCTCTTGTAATTTATGGAGAACGAAGTTAAATAAATATTAAATATATAAAGGAGGAAAAGTAATAAATGAAGTTAGGGGTGATTTCTTCTATAGTTTCGAAAATAAGACCTTCTGCAACCATAGCAGTTGCAGATAAGGCAGATGAAATTAAAAAGCAAAGGATTTAAAATTATTAGCTTTGCAACTGGAGAACCAGATTTTGATACTTCTGAAAATATTAAAGAAGCTGCTGATCAAGCAATGAAAGCAGGGTTTACTAAGTATACCGCAGTAGCGGGGATTAAAGAGTTAAGAAAAGCTATTTGTATAAAACTAAAAAGAGATAATCATTTAGAATGTATTCCTTCCCAAATTATTGTTTCCAATGGAGCAAAACAAGCTTTATATAATGCATTTATGACCATTTGTGAACAGGGAGATGAAGTCTTACTGCCTACTCCCTGTTATGTAACTTTTCCAGAACAGATTAAACTAGCAGGTGGTACGCCAATCTATGTTCCCACTAAAGAGGAGAATAATTTTAGAATAACTTTAGAAGAATTAAAAACTAAATATACACCTCAAACGAAAGTTTTGGTACTTAATAGTCCTAATAATCCATCGGGATCAATGTGCAGAGAGAGTGATTTGAAACAGATTGCTGATTTTTTGGTAGATAAAGGAATATGGGTAATAACTGATGAGATATATGAAAATATAATTTACGATGAGGCTAAACATGTCAGTATAGCTTCTCTTAGTCAAGAGATTAAGAATCAAACCATTACAGTAAATGGTTTATCTAAATCTTATGCCATGACTGGCTGGCGAGTTGGATATGCTGCAGGTCCAGAGGAGATTATTTCTGCCATGGTCAAGTTTCAGGGACATGTTACAGCCAATATCAATTCGATTGCTCAGAAGGGGGCAATTGAAGCTTTAACTGGTCCCCAAGAAGTGATTAAAACTATGTGTAAAGAATACGCTAGAAGAAGAGGTTATATAGTGAAAAAGCTAAATTCAATCAGAGGGATTTCCTGTAATAGCCCAGATGGTGCTTTCTATGTTTTTCCAAATATAACTAAACTTTATGGAGCACGTTTGGGAGATAGAATAATTAATAACGAAATGGATGTAGTGAACTATATATTAGAAGAAGCTCATGTAGCTGTAGTTCCTGGGGAAGCTTTTAAATATCCAGATCATATTCGCTTAAGTTTTGCCATATCAATTGATAATATAAAAGAAGGTTTAAAAAGAATTGAAGCAGCTATTAATAAATTAATATTTTAGTTATAAAGAATGACTTATAGATAATATTACTCAAAGATATGAAGGAATATATTAAGCAAGGAAAGATAAATATGGTTACACTAATAGCTTATATTCTCATAATAGTTTATAGGTAAGAATTGCAAGTGTTTTTAATTTTGCGGGAATTCCCCATCTGTAAAGGTGAGAATGAGAGCAAATTCCTGGTAAACCGGGCAGATAATAGTCTGTTAAGGTGAGTACCACGTCTGTAAGGTGTCTATGTTTCTATTTAAATATGAATGTTAATGAAATTATTATTTTTGAATTTTTCTATTTTAAAAACAACATAATCATTATTTATTAAAATTGTCTAGGAGGATTTTAATAGAATGTCTAAAGAAATGGATCTTTTTAAAATGGTTCAAGCACAATTTGACCAAAATGCTAAGAAACTTAATCTTGATCCTGCCTTAAGGGCATTTATGAGAGAAGCAAAAAGACAATTACAATTTACTATTCCCGTAGATATGGATGATGGAACTACTAGGACCTTTACTGGTTTTAGAATTCAACATTCTAGTGCACGAGGATCCGCTAAGGGCGGAATTCGTTTTGCTGAAGATGAAACCCATTGATATGGTTCGAAGTTTAGCTGCTATGATGACCTGGAAATGTGCAGTAGTAGATATTCCTTTAGGAGGATCTAAGGTTGGAGTTATCGTTAATCCGAGAGAATTATCCGATAGAGAAACCGATAATTAAATTGAATATTTATCTCATATTTTAAGTGTAAAAAAAGGAGTAAAAAAATTTATGATTCATTTAAAAGATATTATAGAAGCTAGGGAACGAATAACTGGTTTGATTAACTATACATATTTACATTATTCCGAAACTTTTAGTCAGCTAAGTGGCAATAAGGTTTATTTAAAGCCAGAAAACTTACAAAAAACAGGATCTTTTAAAATACGTGGAGCTTTAAATTATATTTTACGACTTGAAAAGGAGAAAAATGTTAAAGGAATAATTGCATCTTCATCAGGTAATCATGGTATAGCAGTATCAAGTGCTGCAGCACAAGCAGGTTTTCCAACTATTATTGTTATGCCAAAGAATGCTCCAAAAGTTAAAGTTACTGCAGTAAAGGCTTATGGAGCAAATATTGTTTTTTGTGGTATTATGTCTCGGGATCGCGTTAAGAAAGCTCAACAATTAGCTATAGAACATAATTTAGTTTTTGTTCATGACCATAGTCATATAATAACTGGGCATGGTACTATTGGTCTAGAGGTATTAGAGGATTTATCTAATTTGGACATGATTTTAGTTCCCATAGGTAGTGGTTGTCTTATTTCTGGTATTGCCATTGCAATTAAAGAAATTAATCCCAAAATTAAGGTTTATGGAGTAGAACCATCGGGGAGTAATAGTATGTCCCTTTCTATCAAAGCGGGTAGAATTACACAATTAAAAAAGGTTGATACTATTGCTGATGGTCTTCGAAGTGATAAACCAGGAGAACTAAGCTTTGCGGTGGTAAAAAATTATGTTGATGATATTTTTTTAGTGACCGAGGAAGAGATTAAAGATGCATGGTTCGCGCTTCTGGAAAAAAGTAAATTATTAGTAGAGCCATCTGGAGCTGTTACTATAGCTGCTATTTTATCACGTAAAGTACCTTATCAAGGTAAAAGAGTAGCAGCAGTTCTTAGCGGAGGAAATGTTGACTTAAAGTCGGTGGCTGAGTTGATTAATAACACTATTAAGTAATTTTTATTAATTTTCAGTAATGTTTATTAATTTTGCTATTTACAATAAAAATATTATAATTTATCTAGGTTTAGGTGAATTAAACTTTTGGTTATATTTTACTGGTTTTACAATTTTAACTGCTCTGGAATATTTGATAAAAAATATAAGATCACATTTTGAACTTCTAATAAGAATTTAAATAATTTATTTTATTTCTAAATGGATAAATTTAGAGTAGATTTAGGTAACAATACAATTAATCTTTTTTACTTAACTTATTTTCTTTTTGAATGATTTTATTAAACCCTATCAAAAAGTAGAAGCGAGTCAAAGAAATTTCACTGAAATATTTGAGAATAAAGAATTTAAGAGAAAATTAGTAAATTATTTTTGACACTACTTAAAAAAAATGAAAGGAGAAAAAATGAAAAAAGAGATTATTTTTACAAAAAAAACACCATTACCAGGAGGTCAGTTTTCACAGGCAATAAAAGCTGGAGATTTTATTTTTGTATCTGGACAGACACCTAGAGATCTAAAAACGAGAGAAATATTAGCTCCTGGAGACATAGAAGCTCAAACTGACATTGTAATGAAATATATTGAAACTATATTAAATGCAGGAGGAACTTCTCTTTCTAATGTAGTAAAATCTTCCGTCTTTATTGATGACTATCGTAAGTTTAGACTTTTTAATAATGTATATAAAAAATATTTTCCTAAAGAACCCCCAGCTCGTACTACAGTTTCAACTGAAAATTTTGAAAAAGGTTTGTGCATAGAGATAGATGTAATTGCCTTAGCGCCAAGGAAACAGACTTTTAATTAAGAATCTTAAAAATCGTTAAAGATAAAAGATCAATAATTAAATAAATAAATTTAAATTTATTTATAAAGTGTACAGGTTAAGTCTAATAGTACCTCACTAAATATCTGGCTTTTCTATTGGAAGAAAATCTATCTTATTTGGTATATGTAGTAGAAAGACCTTTGAAGATAATCATTCCAAGATGGTTCATTCCAATAGTCAAGCCGGTAATCTTAAGGTAACCCTATTCATAAAAATATGTAAAAAATAGCAGAAAGATTAGGAGTAGATTTTAATTTAGCGGGGAATTCCCATCTGTAAAGGTGGAGATGAGAGCTAACTTCCAGCAAACTGGGACAGATGATAATCTGTTGACGTAAGAACTATGTCTGTAAAGGCGTGGGTATCGATAATAAAAGAAGAGAAATAAATTTATGTCAAAAATTGTAGTTATAGCAATTGGTGGAAATTCTTTGATAAAAGACAAATCAAAGATATCATTCCAAGATCAACTTAAAACAGCAACAGAAACTTGTAATCATATTATTAGGATGATTAATGCAGGTTATAATATAGTAATAACTCATGGAAATGGCCCGCAAGTTGGTTTCAGTTTGATAAGAACAGATATGGCCAGCAATGTATTACAAATTGTTCCTATGGATGGCTGTGGTGAGATACTCAAGGAACAATAGGATATATGTTACAACCGTCCCTTTATAATAAATTTAAAGAAAAAGATATTAACAAAAAAGCTGTAACAATAGTTACCCAGGTTAAAGTTGACAAAGATGATCCCGCATTTAAAAATCCAACAAAACCAGTTGGACCTTTTTATTCTAAGGAAAAAGTTGAAAAATTACAGAAAGAAAAGGGTTGGACTATAATTGAGGATTCAGGTAGGGGGTATAGAAGAATAGTTCCTTCACCTATTCCTATTGAGATTATAGAGAGGGAGGCGATAAAAAATTCAGTAGATAACGGATTTTTAACCATAGCAGTTGGAGGTATACAAATAATCGAAAATGAAAGGTGTGGTCTTAAAGGTTAGGAAGCAGTAATTGATAAATATTATGCTTCAAGTCTTTTAGCCAGGAATATTAATGCAGATTTATTTATTATCTCAACCGCGGTAGAAAAAGTATATTTAAATTTTAACAAACCAAATCAAAAAGAATTAGATAAGGTTACCCTTAGTGAAGCAAAGAAATTTATCAAGGAAGGACATTTTGCACCTGGTAGTGTGTTACCCAAAATTAATGCTGCTATTAATTTCTTAGAGGATGGCAATGATGGAAGTAGGGAAGTTATTCTCACTAACCCAGAAAATATTTCTCGAGCTATTCAAGGTAAAATTGGAACAAGAATAATAAAATATTAATTAAATTATAAAAGGAGGAAATTATTATTATGTCTAAAATATCATTACAAGGCAGAGACCTTCTTTCTATTACAGATCTTAGCAGATCTGAAATTGAACATATATTTAAAATTGCAAAAGATATGGAAATTATTGTCAATAATAGAACCAAGAGTCAACTTCTTGCTGATAAAATATTAGCTGCCTTATTTTTTCAACCTAGTACTAGGACAAGACTAAGCTTTACTTCAGCGATGCAAAGATTGGGTGGAACTGTTCTTGGTTTTCACAGTGCTACAGCTTCAAGAGCTGGGGATCCAAGTTATGCTGAATCATTAGAAGATACAGCTTTAATGGTCAGTTATTATGCAGATATCATTGTTGTTCGTCATCCAGAAGCTAGTGCACCCTATATTTTTGCAGAGGTAGCCGATATCCCTGTAATTAGCGGTGGATGTGGCTCAATTTCAGCCTTTAAAGGTGGTTCTAGTGGAGAACATCCAACCCAATGTCTATTAGACCTTTATACTATTTATAAAAAGAGAGGTAATTTAGACAATCTTACCATCCTTTGTAATGGAAATATGACTTCACGAGCAACTACTACTCTTTGTTATTCTATGTCGATATTTAATAGTTGTCGAGTTTTGCTAAATTATCCGAAACGATTGGAATTTCCAGATGACTTTCGTAAACGTTTAGAAGAACTTAAGGTGAATTTTGAAATTATTAATTCATTAGAAGATAATATTCCGAAAGCGGATGTAATTTATGTTACAACTATGAAAAATGCTCTAGGTCTGAAAGTTACTCCAGATGAATATGTAGTGAATAGAACAAAATTAGAAGCCAAGGCTAAGGATGGTTGTTTAGTAATGCATCCTCTACCAAGAACAGATGAGATTGCTAAAGATGTTGATGATACTCCCTACGGTGCTTATTTTGAAGAAGCCTGGAATGGTCTTCCAATTCGTATGGCACTACTGGCTATGATTTTAGGAAGAGCTTGAATTAGTTGACCCAACTTTTTATTATTGTTGAATGAATTGATGGAAAGGATGTTGCCCGCAGACTCTCTGGTCATGCTGGTTGTGTATATTCGATTATACCGGTAGTAAAAGATGATTGATTCCAAATTAGCTTACAAGTATATGGGTAATCGTAAAAGGGCAATAAATCAATACAAGAAGATAATATTTAATATACTAACACACAAAGTTAAGGATTTGGTTTCAGGTTTTAAAGTTCTTGCTCAGAACAATGAGTTTTGACCGGTAGAATTTTAGCAAATGCTCGAGTATAAACTGGAGCGGAGAATTATACAAAAATAGAAAAATAATAGGAATTAATCTAGATAAATAAAAAGAGGTTTATCAAACTACTGAGTCAAAGATGTAAAATAATTTATAGAAGTGTTGGCCAATTAGATAAAATAATTTTTAAGGGGTGAAAAAATTAGAGAAATTGTAAAAAATGAAATTATTTTTGAAATGAAATAAATAAATGTAGTATATTATATTAAATAGTGTATGATGTATACAATCATTTTGGTATATTTAGATTTGGATTTTTAAATATAAAACTAAAAAATATGAAAGTAGGAAAATATTAAAATGAAAAATATCTTAAAGATAGAAGGATATGAATTATTAAACCAAAAAGTTTATCGAGTATTGAAAGAAGCGATTATTAAAGGATTTTTAGAACCAGGAACTAAATTGTTAGAAAATAAAATTGCTGAAGAAATGCATGTAAGTAGAACTCCGGTTAGAGAAGCTATGCAAAAATTAGTGGCTGAAGGATTTGTAAAGATGACTCCAAATCAGACAATGGTTGTGACCGAAGTTTCTCCCGAAGATGTAAAGGAAGTTTTGCAAATTCGTGGAGTATTGGAAGGATTAGCTGCTCGTATTGCTGCTAAAAAAATTAACAGACAAGAAATA
>Ga0209991_10000765_pt1 | contig 14368 bp, 18 predicted proteins | sample ChitaG_FD_183167 | JGI IMG/M metagenome (GOLD analysis project Ga0209991, IMG submission 183167) | Deep subsurface microbial communities from South Pacific Ocean to uncover new lineages of life (NeLLi) - Chile_00310 metaG (SPAdes)... | ecosystem: Environmental > Aquatic > Marine > Oceanic >...
TATTTTCTTCAGCCATACTGCTACCCAGAATAGATTTGGTGGGCATAAATCCGATTCCCATAGCACCCGCCATAAGTCTGAGAGTAAGAGAATAAAGGGACCAATTCTCTATCTCTAGTAGCTTCTGCTCGTACGCTCTCTGGATAACTAAACTTCGCCCCTGAGTGGGGCTTTCTGAACATCTCGAAGTTATGAGTTTAGTTACTAATCCGGAGTGGATAAGGTCTAAGGCACAATCTCGGCAGCCTAAAGCAACCAAAACAAAACTAGGCCGGGAGCCCCAAAATTGTCTAACGATTTCACGGATAGCCGCATTAGACCCTTCACGCACATAGAGCATCATCCCCGGCCTTATGTATTGTCTAATTGCCTCGCTTAGCCCCAGAACCTTGTCGTCCCCTTCATCCTGTTTCAGCTCAATGCTGGCAATATCACCAAAGTTCTGCAGCAATTTCTCTCCCCGATTTTCAGCTAACTACCTCTTGGTTTATAGTGCCATGTCAGAAAGATAACATTTCCCTAGAGGCTCACTACGTTTCACCTAGATTGATATTTTACTACACTAAAGCCCAAGCCGTCAATAAACCGAATTGCCTCGAAGGGTAATGTTATGATACATGGTTAACAGTGGGGGTAGAGAGAAGGCGCTGGGTGTAGCCCCAATAAGCCGTGAGGGGTGATAACTCTGGTAGGATAAGGGAAAAGCATAACTCCCCAACTCTGGACAGAGGAGGTTACCCATATTCCACTGGGCAGATTGGGAACCTCTGAGGATGTAGCTAACGTGATAGCCTTTCTTGCCAGCAACGAAACAGGTTATATGACTGGACAAGCAATTAATGTTACCGGTGGCCGACGCATGGACTAACGCCCGGTATTAATCCAGCCGCGGCGCTTTCACGGTGACATCATCTGCAAATTGGGGTGCTTTGATGACCGAAGAGAAGAAGGTCGGCAAACCAGCTCGCAAACCAAGCACTATAGAGAACCTGTTGCTGGGATGCACGATACAACAAGCTCCAAAACTGGTACCAGGGGTCCTGCTTTCTGTTGGTCTAGTAGCTTTACTAGTCTGGTTGACCGACCTAATTAATACAGCTTGGGATTTGGGGGCCTAGTAAGCTACACCTTAACGGTTATAGTAGTCGGAATATTGATTCGCAATATTTTTAGCGTTCCGGTAGTATTTACCCCTGGCATAAGCTTCTGCCTGAAGAAACTGCTACGATTAGGCATTATGCTTATGGGTATCCGGTTGAGTATCTTTGCCATTTTGAAAATCGGCGCTTGGGGCATACCCATAGTGGTAGTCTGCGTACTAACTGGCTTAGTCATTACAAGCTATTTCGGTCGTCTCTTAAAACTACCGGAGAGACTGGCAACACTCATTGCGGTAGGTACCAGCATTTGGGGAGCATCAGCTATCGTAGCTACCGCACCGAGGATAAATGCCAGGGATGAAGAAGCAACCTGCCGTAGCCAACATAACGGTGTTTGGTATTATTGCCCTCGTCGCCTATCCCTTCCTCACTCACTGGTTGTTTAGCGCCGATACTACCATGATAGGGCTATTTCTCGAAACTTCCATCCATGAAACTGCCCAAGTCGCTGCGTCTGGTCTCATCTACGACCAGACCTTTGATACTATCACTAACCCTACTGCTGCTGACGTTGCCATGATAACCAAACTGGTCCGAAATGTACTGATGGCGGTTGTCATTCCAGCGATGACTTTCGTCTACGCAAGACGGACAGGAAAACCAAGAATCCTTCACAAAAAGGATACAAGAAGGTTGTCAGGCTGTTGCCCCTATTCATCCTCGGTTTTTTTATGGCTATTCTCAGGTCCATCGGTGGTGCTGGCATTCAGAGTAGTGGTGCTGCCATGGGCCTGTGGAATGGGGAACAGTGGGCAGGTATCACCAAGGGGGTAAAACAATGGTCGGGCTACATCCTAGCTGCGGCCATGGCCGGAGTGGGGCTTTCGACATCTTTCAAAAACATGAGGGGACTGGGCATTAAGCCGTTCTATGTAGGGCTGGTTGCCGCTACTATGGTGGGTGTAACTGCTATGGTGATGGTATTCCTATTGGGTGGTTTTGTAATCGTATAGCTTGGCACACGGTGCCAAACAGCAACACACTGCAGTCATGACAGCATACCGAGGGAATAAATATTCTAGTCATAAGGATTGACAGATTTATCTTCTTTGTGCTATACAATTACAAACGATGACTAAGGTTATGTTATAATATCATATGGCAAATATTTCTGCGTGACAAGTCGTTTCTTAATGACAGATACGGGTTTGTAGCCAAAAAAGAAGGGACTAGAGACCATGCAGAAAAATATCGAAGGAGAAGGACGGTGAGAAATGAGGTAGTTAGATGAGATGCCCGGCCGACCAAAATCTTACAAGGAGGTTAGTGAGTTGAAAACGAGAATATTGATTGCTTTAATTTCCTTGGTGTTGGTGACTAGCTTGATTATTGCTGGCTGCCCGGCACCAGCACCACCGCCGACACCACCAGCACCACCGCCGACACCACCAGCACCACCAGCGGAGGTATACAAGTGGGACATGACATATCCTCTGTACAGGGGAACTTGGGACTGGGAGGTTCTCGAAAGATGGTGCGATGACCTTAGGGTAGCAAGCGAGGGGCGGCTCGATATCACACCATACGCAGCTGGTGAGATAATGCCAGTCATGGAGACATTTGACGCTGTCTCCACAGGCGTGCTAAAGATTGATTTTACTTACGGTCCATACTGGATAGGCAAGCTTCCTATGGCTATCTATGCCAGCGGCCTTCCTCCGTTCACCCTGCCCAGATGGGAACATTATAAAGTTCTCTATTACGAGCTCGGACTTGAGGAGCTGCTTCGGGAGGCTTACGCCGAGCACAACATTTTCTATGTGGCTACCATGCCAACCAATAATTGCGTGACGCTGAGCACTTCCCCCATTACCAAGGCAGCCGATTTTGACGGGATGAAACTTAGGGCTACAGGCCTATACGCAGAGGTAGTGACAGAGGCAGGGGCAGCAGCGGTCTACTTCCCCTGGGGGGAGATTTATGGGGCGCTGGAAAAGGGCACTATTGATGGTGTGATAGCCGGACCTCTAAGCTCCCAATGCGATTCGGGATTTCACGAGCCTACGAAGTATTTCCTTGAAACGCCTCTAACCCCGGTTGATGCCTGGAGTTTGCATATAAATATGGATGCCTGGAATGAGCTGCCCGATGACCTCCAAATGCTCCTTTACGAAAGTACCTCGTACGCCGCTGACTTATTTACTGCCTCTTACTTTGTGCACGATGTCATGTGGAGAAAGAAAATAGTGGAGGAATGGGGCTTCACCGTGACATCTTTGCCTGAGGAAGAGCAAGCGATAATGAGAGAATACTCAATGGCGGTTCTGGATAAGTATTCGGCCGAAGACCCCTTATTCGCCGAGGCCACGGCAATACTAAAGGAATACATGAAGGACCTGGGGCTCTTGGAATAATAACCGCTTAACCACGGCTAGAGCTAAGTAGTCTAACCGGCAGAGGTAGAGGCATTGCCTCTACCTCTGCCTTGCCAGATAACAGGAGAGGGGACGATGAAGCGCCTGCTCAAAACTATTGATGGCATCAGTGAGTGGTCGGGAAAGCTTTTCGCCTATATATTCTGGCCTGGTGTGGCGGTGTTGGTATACGAGATAGGGGCAAGACATTTGTTCGATGCCCCGACTATATGGGCTCACGGGACATGTCAACGTATCTTTGCTACCTACTACTTCATTTGTGGTGCATACATCAGTCTTCACAAGTCACATATCAATATGGACGTAATCTATAGCCGCTTCTCCTTAAGAACAAGGGCGATTTTGGATGTGATTGGGTTCTCGTTTTTCTTTGCTTTCTGTGGCGTGCTGCTATGGTGGGGGTCCGGTTATGCCTGGGAATCTTTGATACGATTGGAACCCTGTAATACCCCCTTCCGTGCCCCCCTCTATCCGGTTAAGCTGGTGATACCCCTGGGGGCTTTGCTGATATTGCTTCAGGAATTGGCTCAATTTTGGCGCCACCTCTTCATCGCTATCACCGGGAGCGAATATGAGCATTGAACTAGTAACCCTGATAATGTTTGGCGGTCTAATAGTAGCCCTTGTGGCGGGTATTCCTCTTGCCTGGAGCCTAGGGGGTGTCGCAGTAATAGTTTGTTATTTACTGTGGGGCACTGAAGGCTTGAGGCTCATCGTTTACAACACCTTTGGCAGTATGTGGAACATCGTTCTTGTCGCCATTCCCTTGTTTATGTCGATGGGAATTCTCCTGGGGCGTGCCGGCATCGCTGAAGCCCTTTTTGAGACGATGCACCGCTGGTCAGGCCAGCTAAGAGGCGGCATAGCCATGGGGGTTGTGGTCATATGCGCTATCTTTGCGGCTATGACCGGCGTATCAGCTGCCGCCACTCTTACTATGGGACTGATAGCCCTTCCGGCTATGCTTAGGCGCGGCTATGACAAGAGTATAGCATTAGGCAGCATAGCCGGGCCGGGGACGTTGGGGATACTAATTCCGCCCAGCATAATAATGATTCTGCTTGGGCTGATAGGCGGTGTATCAGTGGGTAAGCTGTTTATGGCCGGGGTGGGGCCTGGTCTTGTCCTTGCTGGTCTGTTCATTATCTATATAGGTATTAGAGCCTGGCTCAATCCAAAGTTATGCCCACCACATCCGGAGAAGTTTACCCTGAAAGAGAAAGTCATTTCCCTCAGAGCGGTAATCTTACCTGTCCTGATTATCCTGGCCGTTTTGGGCTCGATTTTTCTCGGAATTGCCACGCCTACCGAGGCTGGCTCACTAGGTGTGGTGGCTGTCCTTATAGCTGTTGCTATCCACCGTCGGTTTAGCTGGAAACTTATCAAAGAGTCAACCATCGAAACCTTTAGGATTACTGGCTTGACTATGTGGATTTTCTTTGGGGCTATGGCCTTCGCTGCTGTATATGCTAGAGCCGGCGGTGCGGTCTTCATGACCGAGATAATAATGGGACTAGGAATGAATCGCTGGCTTATTGTCATCACAATGATGGGGATTTCCTTCTTCCTGGGAATGTTTGTCGACCCTTTCGCCATCATTTTCATCCTTGCCCCCATCTGTTTCCCAATAGTTAAGTCCCTGGGCTTTGACCCCATATGGTTCGGAATCCTCTTCGTCATTAATATGCAGATGGGTTACGTGACGCCACCCTTTGGCTACCAGCTGTTCTATCTGAAGTCAGTTGCTCCGCCGGGGATAACTACGGGAGACATCTACAAGTCTATATTTCCCTTCCTCGGAGTTCTGATAATTGGTATGGCCATAATTATGATATTCCCCCAGATAGCCCTATGGCTTCCCAACCTGATGATGAAGCTGAGAGGGTGAGGCTGTAGAAGGTTGAGGATGCATATATCTTCTTGGAACAGGAAAAGCAATGGATGCTAAGACGTTAGAAGGTCTAAAGGTAAAGGTCAATGAAGATTATGTCCTCAAGCTGCAAAGATGTGGCCCTAAGCCAGGGGGTAGTATTAAAGAGATTCTAGCCTGTGAAGTTGAGGAGGCCTATCGCCTTGTCCAGCCTAGAGCTATTTGGGCCGAGGCAATTGTCGAGGAGATAACCGATGCGGTAGTGAAGTTGGAGGGAGGATTTGTATTGCATGCTGGGGATATAGCAAAGGAGTGGGAAGATTCACGGCTTTTGGCAATGGCAGTATGCACCATAGGCTCAGCACTGGAGGAAAGGGTGGCTGAACTCTTCGCCCAAAGGGACTTTGCCAGGGCTATGATGTTGGACAGCGTTGGGTCGGCAGCAGCAGAGAGCGTCGCCGACGAGGTGAACTATGCCATTTGTCAGAGGGCAGAAACATTGGGCCTTAAAAGAAGCCCTAGGAGCAGCCCTGGCTATGGGAAGTGGAACCTAGCCGATCAGAGGGTTTTACTCGACGCTACGCATGCTTACAGGATAGGTGTCAGGCTCAACGAGCAGTATATGATGATACCCAGAAAGTCTGTATCCTTTGCCATCGGCATTGGAAGCATCATGGTTGGTGCGGAAGATGCCACCCCCTGTCGTCGCTGTGGCCGAGAGGGGTGTGAGTATCGTAGGTAGGCCTTCGGCTGAGATAGATGAGGAAAATGAATGGTGAGAACCTTACCTGCAGGGCTAATGATAGCGGGCAATCACCGACAAGCGATTATTTTTCTTTTTGACCCTTCGGGAGGATAAATTGCTAATCATAGGAGAGAGAATTAACTCCAGCAGAGGAGAAATCGCCAGAGCCATTAAGAGAAAAGACGTCAATTTCATTCGCGATGAGGCTATTAGACAGGCAGAAGCAGGGGCAGCCTACATAGATATCAACGCCGGGACCTTCATAGAAAGTGAGGCGGAGAAGTTATCGTGGTTGGTGCAAGTGACGCAAGAAGCGGTAGAGACGCCGCTTTGCATCGACACCCCGGATGTCAAAGCGGCTGGAGCCGCTCTGAAATTGTGTAAAGAAAGGCCCATACTCAATTCGATTACCGCAGAGAGTAAAAGATTGAACAGTACTTTACCTCTGCTAAAGGAATATAAATGCAGTGTTATAGCCCTGTTAATAGATGATTCGGGGATGCCTAACACTGTGGATGGTAAGCTACGCATAGTTAGCAGCATTGTTGACAGGCTAGTGAGTCAAGGCATAGCCCTAGACGATATCTATATAGACCCACTGGTTCAGCCTATAGGTGTCACAGCAAACGCAGGCGTGGTGGTAGTTGATGCCATCGCAAACATTATGCGGGAGTACCCTGGAATTCACACCATCTGTGCCATCAGCAACGTTTCCCATGGCCTGCCTCAAAGGAAGCTATTAAACCAGGTCTTTGCCGTGCTTGCCATACAAAGGGGGCTAGATGCTGCTCTTGCTGACCCATGCGATGTGCATCTCATGGCAAACATTCTTGCCTGTGAAGCCTTACTGGGCAAAGACAAATCCTGCTTAGGTTATATAAAAGCCTATCGCCACGGGAAGCTTGAGGCTAGTTGAAAAGGGAGGTGTATCTTGATAACCATTGCAAACTCAGTAATCGAAGGTGAAGAAGAGAAGGTGAGAGAGCTGGTACAGCAAGCAATTACCGGAGGCGTCAGCGCGGAGAGGGTGCTTAGCGAAGGGCTTATTGCTGGTATGAATGTGGTGGGCGAGAGGATGAAGAAGCATGAAATGTACCTGCCTGAAGTGCTTCTATCAGCCACGGCCATGCATGCCGGAATGGATTTGCTCAAGCCTTTACTTGGCACCGGTGGGGTTGGCTTAGGCCCCAAGGTGGTGCTTGGAACAGTGAAAGGAGATATCCACGACATTGGCAAGAATCTGGTTGGTATAATGCTCACAGGTGTCGGCTTTCAGGTGGTTGATCTGGGTAAAGACACACCGGCAGAAAGATTTGTGCAGGCTACCAGAGAAGAGGAAGCTCAGATTGTAGCTATGTCAGCTCTATTAACAACAACTATGCCTGAGATGAGGAATACAATCGAGGCACTAAAAGCGGCCGGTCTGCGGGAAAAGGTTAAGGTGATCATCGGGGGTGCCCCGGTTAGTCCGGAATATGCAGCACAAATTGGAGCCGACGGATACGCTCGGGATGCCGCCAGAGCTGTGGATAAAGTGAGAGAGCTTATTGGGTAGCAATTGTAATGGGGTGAAGTGTGGGTTAGCGCATCCGTTTAGACTGGGTTATTCACGAGGCTACTTAGAAAGGAGGGTGGAAGAATGTATGGTGTAGTACCGTTGAAGGGGAGAACAGCTGAGGTTCTCAGCAGAGAGGAGATACTGCAGATTCATCAGACAGTTCTTGAGGTGTTAAAGGATCCAGGCGTCAAGATAGAACACGAAGAGGCATTGGATATCCTAAACCGGGCTGGAGCAGAAATAGACCAGGCAAAGCAGGTTGCCCATATACCAGCATTTCTGGTGGAGCGTGCCCTGAATCAGGCACCTCGCTTTATGACAGTGTGTGGCAGAGACCCAAAGTATGACCTGAAGTCAGGCACTGGGGAAGTGCACTTTACTAATGGCCATGGAGCGACGTTTGTCACCGATTTTGATACCGGAGAACGAAGGCCGGCTACAAAGAGGGACCTGGAAGATATTGTGAGACTCCATGATGCGCTGGAGAATACGCATTTTATCTTTCCTGAAATCTACCCTCAGGATGTCCCCACACGAGCTTTGGATAGGCATATATCCCAGGCATTGCTCAGTAATACCGAAAAACCAGTTATAGCAACTGCTTATGACGGCAAAGGGGCGAGGGATCTCATCAGGATGGGCATAGCTATAGCCGGGAGTGAAGAGGCATTGCACCAAAGGCCAATGTTTACCGTCAGTCTCGGGGTAATAAGTCCCCTTCTTTTTGAGCGAGATAGAGTAGATGTTCTTCTTGAGATTTGCCGATTTGGCCACCCATTTCAGGTTTACACTATACCTTCAGCCGGTGGAACATCCCCGGCAACCCTTGCCGGAACCCTGGTGATGGCGGTAGCTGAGCTTCTAGCTGGCTTAGTACTGACTCAGTTGGTGAGGCCAGGTGTACCTGTCAGACTGTTTGGGTATCCTTCCATCATAGATCAGAAGTATGGCTGCTTCACCTTCGCCTGCCCAGAGAAAGCGCTGATGGCTGTGGCTATGGCCCAGATGTTCCGCTACTACGGGGTGCCGCACGGTATACATGGCGCCACGACCCGGGCTAATGTTCTGGATGCGCAGGCTGGCTACGAAACAGGTATATTCGATATGTTTACCGCATTGTCAGGTAGCGAGCTAATTATCGAGGGCACATCATCTGGCCTAGAGGATACCGTACTGTCCGTCTATGAGCAGGCAGTTATAAATAACGAGATATGCGGCATGGTCTATAGGATACTGCGAGGTATTGAGGTGAACCCTGATACCCTTGCCTTCAATGTAATCAGAGAGGTGGGGCCAGGGGGACAATTTCTAACCCATAGGCATACCTTAGAATACCATAAGATTGAGAATTGGGATGCAAGGTTGGGCAACAGGATGGCTAGAGACGAGTGGGTAGAAAGCGGAGCTCTGGATATACGGGCAAGGGCTAGGGAGGAGGTAAAGAGAATACTTGCCACCCACCATCCAAAACCTCTGGATACAGATGTCCAGAGGAAGCTCGCTCAAATCGTGGAGGAAGCGGAGCGTTGAGTCTATAGTGCTTGCTCAGAAGGCAGGCGGGCTCTGCCAGGGGAAATCAGGGTGCTGCAGGTCTTTCTTGTTTTTCAGCCTAGTAGCTTAAATTTACCTCCGCCTCTCCGGTTAGGGGAGCCCTGAGTGAAATCCGGCAAGTGGCATCCCGCCTTTTTGATTATAACTTTATGCTTTCCACTTTACTATTGCACACTTGCTTGAAATGTGCAGTCCAGATACAAAAAGGGGCTCCCCTCTACAATTGCTTGAGAGCTCCTCTAGTCAAATTCTGGGCGGTTTTTCGGGCTGGTGAATGGGTTTATAAATATACATTCGTAACCGCGGAGTTTGTGGAATCAAAAAGACAAAAAGGGGGTCAGGGGATTCGCACCCCTGACCCCCTTAGGAATATACCGTTAGTAATATACTAGAATGTAGCCTTTCCATAGTAACGCTCCCAAACCCTGCCCATGGTAAACAGATTCAGTGCGAGTACCATATTGGCTTCCTTCTTGTCTTCCTCTGACCACTTGACTACCTTTGCCAAGATGCGAAACTGCTCTAGGAGCCAGCGCCGGTCTTGCTCCGATGGCGGTTCAATAGACTTGGCTTTCTCAAAGAACTCAAGCGTTCGTGCCTGGTCTTTTGTTTCTGCCTTATCTAGTATCTTCTCTAGTTGCCGTCTCAGCTTGTCGTCCATAATTACACCTCCTACTAATATAAGCGATTTGGGGGTGCGAAATCTCTACACCAAACTGGCGATTTTTGCCTTGCTAGTGAAAATTGGCTAAAAGAAGACAAAAAAAGCCGGGAGTTCAAATCCTCCCGGCCTGGTAATAGGTTGTTTCCCCAGTTTGGGCGCAGTACCTCCTCAAACTAGGCACTTTTTAGCCTAGCGTCTGATTAGTCCTAGCTTGTTTAGGTGGCGTTGAACAGTAGCCCTGCCCTTACCTGTAATTTTAGCTACCTCAACGCTGGATAACCCTTCATCTACATACAGATGTCGCATTTGCTCTATCTCGGCATCGGTAGTCCAGTTAAACTTGGATAGCCTATGTCTTTGACGGCATAGGTATAGTTTGTCGGCATTATTTAGCTTCTCGCCCTCCGCTCTTTTCGCTCCTGCCTCAATCATTCTTTTGGGCAGTGTTTTGAGTGTAGCTCTGGCGTCAAGTTTAGTCTCTATGTCAGGCTCTTGGACAAATATCTCCCAGCCATCAGCAATCATCTCCCCTTTGCCCCCCTCGTAGAGACGACAGAACCTCCTTCGCTCCCGGTATTTTTTACGCCAGTAGTTTCTTACTACATTCCTGGCAACAGCATACAGGAAGCCCAGCGTTACCTTGGTGTGCCTGCCCAGTTGAGTAAGGCCCCCGAGCCGGGATATGTTGGATGCCAACCTCATGATATTACCCACCGTGTTCTGGACGCCTCCCAAAAGTAGGTTGGCGCATATGCCTCCATTCGTCGTATTGCCGTGCTTGACATACCATTTGTTATCAAAGATAGTCTCCAAATGGGAGAGTAGGTTTCTGACGTCTTCCTCGCTATAGACGCCAGTTGTGTCCTCAGGGACGCCGCCGACACACTGATAGAACCACCACTCATCGTGTGGTTCTATGGTGGCAAGCTCTTTGCATTTCAAAAGCGGGGTCTCATTCACCTCAAGGAAATACTAACAGAAGTTACTGCGGATAGCCAGAAGTTGACATTTGCACTGTGAGTATACACCCTCGTGCTCACAGCACGTTCTGGCTGTCAGGCATTGGGCTGGGGAAGGTGTGAGCGTTGCAGGGCTGGCATCAGTGTCAAGGGTGATGCCAGCCGCCCTCTTGGAGGGCGGCCCCGTTAACTAGGGGTAAACAAAAGTCATTTCTGTTCAATTCCATTTCTCTCTCCAAAATCATAACTGCGTTCCGCTAATGGAAAAGACTCTGTAGTCAAAAATGGGGCGGTTCTTGACGTGGACTAATGATTTTTTCTAGTTTAATAAATAGCGTAGCGGCTTCTCTTAGCGCTGCGCTGCTCTCTGGAATATTGGTACAGGGTCATGACCGGGTCGGATATTTCAACCATGGACACGTTCCAGCCTGTGTCAGTCAGACGGTAAAATACCCGGGATGGCGCTGGAGGATAATCGTCCTGGATCGCTGATGGCTTGGTCTTACCAGTTTCTTCAACCCATCCCAGGCGTTTCAGGTGGCCAAAGTATCTGGTGAAGCTCGCATATCGCATCTTGAGTAACTTATATGGGATGCGGCTGAGGAAGTACTGTAGTCGCTCAGCGTATTCTTTTTCAGTAAAGGCGGGCCGCCCTTTTTTTATTCGTCTCTCTTCCTCCCTTTCTGCTGCATGCCTGGCATGAGCTCGGTGCAGGGCACTCTTATACTCAAAGTGAATATCAGTCATCGGAGCCCCGATATCGGGGTCTATCTGTTTTGAGTCTTCCGGCCCATTTCCTTTAAGAAACTCAATAATGAACCAGGCAGTTCCGAAAGGCCGGATAAAACCACCTAGTACCGGCCTAAGGTCCATCAGGTTTTACCTCTTTTGTCTTCCACAGTTTTTCATACCACTCCTTTTGCTCCTCGCCCGATATCTTACGGTATCTCATGGTGGTGGTAATGCTCTGGTGGCCAAGGTGTTCTTGAAGCAGCCTCAAGCTGTCGCCAGAATCATCGAGCTTCACGGCGTGGACAGCAAAGGCATCGCGTAGCCGATGAGGGCTAATACCCCTAACCTCGCCGGTCTCAGGGTTAACCAGCTGGCCCAGCCCTGCCCTACCGGCGCACTCTCTAACTATTTGCCAAGCCCGACCACGGCTTAATCCGAAGATAAGCCGCTTATCATTAGCCCCTACGGTGCCACCACGGTCAATGTATTCCCTCAGCATCTCCAGAGTATCTCTATCTATCGGTACAGTCCGCCTTCGGCGATGTTCCTTCTCTTCAGCCACTGCCTTTTCTACTCCACCGCCACAGCCCGGGCAAAATTTAGCAGTTCTACTTAACCTAGTGCCGCACTGGGAGCAGTACAGCTTAAGCCTCGTCTTCAGGTGCTCAATAGTCACTGTGGCCTGGTTAAAGTCGATATCACCGACACTAATGCCCAGAGCCTCAGAGATGCGGCAGCCGAGACGAAATAAGAGCCTGATTAGCAGTCTGTCTCGAAGATAGGAAGTGGCCTTTTCCATCAGGGTTACTTCTTCTGGTTCAACATAGGCCTTCATCGCTTTTTCACCAGTTTTTGTCAAAGTAAATATCTGGCACCCTGATTCCAATAAGCTCACTGACCATAATGCTGGTACGCCACGGTATTCGGACAAGTAGGGCATCCCTGGGATTGGTGGCAACGGCAATGAGCCTCTCCACCTGCTCGGGCTCAAGGTAGGCTTTTAGGTCACGTATCGGGGTAACTTGGGTCATTTTATAGTCCTTAGCTGCCGGTTAATGGTATTACCCTTGTTTTGGTTTTTCTTGTCAGATTTTCTAGTAGCAGTCGTTGTTTGAACACTTAGATTACGCCTCTGGTGCAACCCCTTGGCTCTGTTAACCATTTTTGCTCGTGCCGCAGTTGATAACTTTACCGGAGCCCGTTGGTGGTCTAATCCGCTTCTTGTCTATCTCGTATGCCTTCCCACCAAAGCCATTATCCATTGTGGGCTTCAGTCCAAGCCTCCTTTCTAAATGCTCCTGCCAAGTCTTTTCATAGGTGAAGATATGAGCTATGTCCTCCGACTTATTGAAATTTATTATGGTCTCCCGTTCGTAATTAGAAAGTCTCCGTCGCACTTGTCTGTCTCCTCTTTTCCTTTGTATATTTTGTGCCGTCTGAGTGCTGCCAACAGATAAGCCTATGCCTCTCCCTTCACAAAATAACGTCCCATTGTTTGCTAACCTCTTTCCAGATGGAAACAAATTAAAAATCGTCCGCTATTTTCTGATACCCCTTTATTTGCCGTACTTTTGACGCAGTTCGGGATTAGCATATCGCAATAGATAACCGCGCCGACTTCTCTTCACCTTATCCTTGCTGCCCTTCGTCTCCGGGGCGGTTCTTCATTTTACTTGCCTCGCCCTTGCCCCGAGCCTCCCGAGCCCGAGCTTTGCTATCTATTTATGTTTTAACCTAAAAAGCAGGCCTAGCATTAGGTGACTCCTGCCAGTGCGAGAACTCATCACGGTTTGCCTGGCTTTCCTTTTACTTAGGTGCCATCTCCCCTTTGGTCTTTCTCAGGCATCTTTATGTCCCCACGGCGCAATAATAGAGCTATCACCCTGCGTAAGCGCTCCCTTGAATCAGGAGCGGGAGAATAGGTTATCCTAACTGTTAGCTTGGCCGCTGATTTGCGTTTTGCCATTGCCTTGCCCTTTCAATGGGCGGATGGTCAATTCGCCATTAACTTCAATTTCAACCTTATCGCCGGGTTGCAGGCCCAAATACCTAAGCCAGCCCCGTGGTAGTGTAATAGCAAGGCTTGACTTGCCCACCTTATAAATCATGCGCTCTTCAAGTATTGGCATAGTTGACCTTGAGTGTTTTATCCCTGTATAGTTACAATATAACAAGCTTGCGTTGCACAAAATTTCTACAAATGAATTTGTGCGGAGGAAGAGGTAAGAGCGAGTTTTTTACATACAAACCTGTCAAGGCGGTATTTGAATGCCGAAAAAAAGAGGAAAGAAGGTTAAAGGAACAAGAAAAGAAGCTAAAGCTCTTCAACTGCTGAAGCAGGGCTATAGTAAAAAACAAGTAGCAGAACAGGTGAGGATAGGAGTGAGCACAGTCTATAGCATCTCGAGACGTTTCAGGAAACAGGAGCAGGAGGCGATTCAAGATAGAGAGAAATTACGGCTCCTATTTGAGGACTATGAGGAGCGGCACCCCCCAGAGATTCCAACAACCATAGATGGTAGGATAGTAGTTTAGGCATAGTGTGTCAGCGGATTTGGAGACGGGTAACAAGGACTCGTAATATTCAGATGTGGAGGCAGAAAGTCAGACTGGTATCTTTGTTATCGAACGGCACTTACAGCAGGGTCAACATGCTAATTATCCTCCATAAAGCGACGCGGTAGTCACCCACCTTGCCACCGGATTGTGTCTATTGTGTTTCAGTCTCCAAGGTATTGGACGAGTACAATTCTT
>Ga0209991_10000766_pt1 | contig 14342 bp, 12 predicted proteins | sample ChitaG_FD_183167 | JGI IMG/M metagenome (GOLD analysis project Ga0209991, IMG submission 183167) | Deep subsurface microbial communities from South Pacific Ocean to uncover new lineages of life (NeLLi) - Chile_00310 metaG (SPAdes)... | ecosystem: Environmental > Aquatic > Marine > Oceanic >...
ACATTGGCCACGGCGCCCTCTAATTTTTGCGCCGACTTTTCTTCACCTAAATGGCGCAACATCATCACGCCCGAAAGAATTGTTGCGGTGGGGTTAACCTTGTTCAGCCCCGCATACTTTGGCGCGCTGCCGTGAGTCGGTTCGAAAACGGCGATTTTCTCGCCTATATTCGCTCCCGGCGCCACACCTAGTCCCCCTGCCAAACCCGCACAGAGGTCCGAGAGTATGTCACCATATACATTCGGTGCGACTATCACATCGTAGAAATGGGGTTTCTGCACAAGTTGCATGCACATGTTGTCCACGATTCGTTCCTCAAATACTATTCCGGGGAACTCTTGCGCCACCTTTCGGGCGGCCTCCAGAAAAATTCCATCCGAATATTTCATTATATTGGCTTTGTGCACAGCGGTGACTTTCTTACGCCTATTTTTCCTTGCGTAATTGAAAGCGAAGCGGACGATTCGCTCGGACGCGAAGTGAGAGATCGGCTTCAGACTTATTCCCGAGTCGCGCCTGATTTCAGCTTTTTTCTTTTCCTTCACAAACTCGATGAATTCCTGCGTTTCCGGAAGTCCCTCCGCGAATTCTATCCCCGCATAGAGGTCTTCGGTATTTTCTCTCACGACTACGAGGTCGATGTTTTGGTATCTCGAGCGTACTCCGGGATACCACTTAGCTGGCCTCAAACAGGCGTAAAGGTCGAGCGCCTTCCTTATGGCCACACTGACGCTGCGAAATCCGGTACCAACCGGCGTGGTTATCGGTCCCTTTAGGGCGACCTTATTTTTGCGTATGGATTCGATGACCTCTTCTGGAAGGGGGGTTCCGGATTTTTCCATAACTTCTGCGCCCGCTTGGATCTCCTCCCACTTGATTTTGACTCCTGTGGCTTCGATACACTCCTTCGCCGCTGAAATGACTTCCGGGCCTACTCCATCCCCAGGAATCAAGGTGATTTTGCGCATGCCAGACCTCAAATGGTATTTTTCCCGTATGCTTCTTAAACTCTCGCACGAAAATTGGAAGAGTTTTGCGAGTTTTACACACCTTCAGCGGGCTTGAGTTGTCTGAAACAAGGGTGCCGGACTAACTTAACTCTTTTCACCCGAAACAAAAATCTCATATCTCATAAAAACCTACTTTTCGAGCTAGACGCCTGAACTCATCTTCCCCTATGGGATACCTCCTCCTCCCTTCGACAAATTTTTTCTTGATCAACTCCACAAATTCCATGAGCTTGGAATCATTTTCGTCCACCTCGCGTTTTAGGAGCTCCTCTAGCTTCAGCTTCACTCCATGCTTTCCAGAGCGCATTCCGACTACAATCGTCCTTTCATGTCCCACGAGTTCCGGAGGGAAGGTTTCGTAGGTAAGCGGAAGGGTACTTATCCCATGAACGTGTATGCCCGACTCGTGCGCAAACGCGGAATCGCCGACGATCGCCTTGTTCAGCGGCATGTTGAAGTTTGTGGAAGATGCTATGAACATGGCGAGCTCTCGCAGGGGGCTTAAATTCCACTTGGCGATGCCGTGGTGGAGGTAACAATTCAAGATGACTTTCTCCGTTTCAGCGCCCCCGGCCCGGTCTCCTAACCCGAGAAAAGTCGTGCTCACGTACACCTTATCATAGAGCCCGGATGTCGCCCTGACCGTCGCCATTGTATTTTCCACGGCGTTGCCGAGGTCATCGTGGGCGTGGATTTCAATGTATGGGATCTTCGTTTCCTTTTTGATATGTGCGACCTTCGCCGGGATTCCATGCGGCAGTGGGGCTTTAGGGTCGGACACGCCGCATCCAACGGTGTCGCAGATCCTGTACACGCTTGCCCCTGCATCTGCCACCGTGTTTATGAACGCCTTCTCGAACTCCCAGTCCGCACGGGTGCTGTCCTCACCATGCACGAATATAGTCAAACCGTGGTCCCTTGCGTATTCCACCGCCTCCGTGACCCTCGTGAAAAGTTGCTCCACAGGTTTATCGGTCCACTTCTCAAAGTGAATGTAGGAAACTGGATGGGAGATGCCGATCTGCTTAAAATCTAGTTTCAGTGCAAGATCGATGTCCTCTTTTGCGGCCCTGGACCAAGCAGCCAATATTTCTCCCAGGTTCTCGTCTTTCATCCGCTTTATCGCCTCTTGGTCTGACTTGGTGTAGGTCAGAACCTCGAGCCTTTCAACGCCGATGTCTCGAAGTAAGCAAGCTATTCTACATGAATCTGAGGGGTGGGGGGAGACTATCCCTGCCATCTGAACTCCTTCCCTCAACGTCGTGTCGTCAATAACTACGTCCACATCGAGGGGAACCACTTTGTAGACAAGTTTTTTCAGTTCTTCCCACTTCTCCCGACTAAACTCCAGAGAAGAGAGCTGCCTTATCTTTTTCAGATATTCCCGCCTAACTTTTTCCATGCTTTTGAAGTCCTCGGCTTTCATGCTTTCCGCTCCTGAGGTTTATAAAATACCTATTGTTATCTCCTTATAGTTTTTGTTGTAATTAAATCAAACTTGAAGTTAACCCCTAAAGAGTTTACAAATTCTGAAAATATTGGCAGCCCTACCGACTAGCTTTACCGACAGATCGCTTCAAGTACGGAAGCAGGCCCCCAGCACGGAGTATGGTGAGGATAAAATCTGGTAACGGTTCAACCTTAAAAGTTCCACTCGTGCTTAAATTATGCACCTCGCCCCCTAGCATGTCGACTCTGACCTTGTCACCTGTTTTGAATCTCCTTCGCACACCGGCGCAGGTCAACACCGGCAGACCTCGGTTGATGGCATTGCGATAAAATATTCGAGCAAATGACTCGGCCACAATCGCTGAAATGCCTGCAGTCTTCAGGGCAAGGGGCGCTCGCTCGCGGCTGGAGCCACAACCAAAGTTGCGTCCCGCGATTATTACGTCTCCCTTGCGGACCTTGGACGCGAACTTCGGGTCCGCCGCTTCCATAACATGTTTAGCGAGTTCGCGGGGGTCGAGCTTTACCAGATAGCGCCCCGCGATGATTTGGTCCGTATCAACATTATCTCCAAAAACCCAAGCGCGGGCCATCACAAGTCCCTCGGGTCAGTTATCTTTCCCTTTAGTGCGGATGCGGCAACCGTCGTGGGAGAGGCCAAGTAAATTTTCCCCTTGGGGCTCCCCATACGCCCCCTGAAATTGCGGTTCGACGCCGAAATACAAACCTCACCAGGGGCGAGGATGCCAACGTGCCCACCCATACAAGCCGCGCAAGAAGGAGCCTCAACGAGTGCACCCGCTTTAGCAAAAATAGCGAGGATGCCACGATCAAGGGCCTTCAGGTATACTTCTCTCGAGGCCGGCACGACTAACATTCTCACCCTCTTTGAAATTTGTCGGCCATTTACAATCTTGGCTGCCTCCACCAAATCCTCAAATCTGCCGTTTGTACAGCTGCCGAGAAATGCTTGATCGATCTCTATGCCTTCAACTTCACTCACTGGCCCCACGTTATCAACACTGTATGGGCGCGCCACCTGCGGCTCGAGCTTTTTCACATCGAATGAGCGTTCCTCAACGTATGCGGCATCCCTATCGGCGTATACGGGTTTGTAAGATCCTCTCGCTCTGCCTTTGAGATATCTTGTTGTCAGACCATCGGAGGGCACGATTGCAGCTTTTGCCCCCATCTCAACCCCCATGTTGCACATCGTCATCCTTCCCGCCATGTCTATGTTACGCATGCCGGCCCCGACGAATTCGACCGAGCGATAGGTCTCGCCATCCGCCCCGACCTCACCGATTATCTTCAATATTAGATCCTTTGACATGACGCGTTTCGGCAGCCTGCCTTCAATTGTCATCCTAACGCTCTCGGGCACGCGGAACCAAAGCTCCCCCCTAGTGAAGACCGCAACCATGTCGGTAGAGCCTATGCCGGTAGCGAAGCATCCAAATGCGCCGTAGGTGGTGGTGTGGGAGTCGGTGCCCACGATAAGGCGTCCCGGCAGCGCAAAGCCCTTTTCGGGTAAAACCGCGTGGCAAATGCCTTCGAAGAGATCGTAAAAATCAGGGATTTTTTGTTCGATTGCAAACTCGCGGAGCATGATGTGATTCAGTGCCGCATCAATCGAGTTCGCTGGGACCTGATGGTCGAACACGACGACAATCTTGCTAGGGTCCCAGACCTTCTTGGTACCAAGCTCCCGTAAGCCCTCCACGACCATCGGGCCTTCGATATCGTGGGTCATCGCCACATCTATCGACCCTTCAACAATATCCCCTGAGCTAACCCGTTTACGGCCTGAAGCTCGGGCTAGGATTTTCTCAGCTATGGTCATGCTCACCGTATCACCTGCGGATAGCGCCCTCAGCTGCAGAACTCACAACACGTTGGTATAGTTCCAAATAACCTTTCTTGGCGCGGGGCTTGGGCGGCTTGAAGCGAGCCAGCCTTTCCTTGAGCTCCGGGCTGGGCACAAGCAGCTCGAGCCTGCGCCGCCTGATGTCGAGCAAAATTTTGTCATCCTCGTGTACCACGGCTATCAGCCCGCCCTCGGTTGCCTCGGGTGAAACATGGCCGATGCAGGCGCCGCGCGTCCCTCCCGAGAAACGCCCGTCCGTCACGAGGGCAACCGACTCGAGCAAGCCCATCCCGGCTATGGCGGCGGTTGGGGCGAGCATCTCCCGCATGCCCGGGCCACCCTTTGGCCCTTCGTATCGAATCACGACCACGTCACCACGTTTGATTCGCCCGCCTAAGATTGCCTTGACTGCATCCTCCTCCCGCTCGAACACCCTCGCCGGCCCACGGTGGCGGAGCATGCGCGGCTTCACGCCCGCATATTTGACTACTGCGCCCTGGGGGGTGAGGCTGCCGTAAAGAATCGCTATGCCCCCCTCACGGTGATATGGTCTAGCCAACGGCCTGATCACGTCTGAGCCGTTGGACCTCACGAACTTCGAATTCTCGCGGACCCGACGCCCGGTGACGGTGAGCGGGCTCCCCCGGATCAACCTGCCGAGCTGCTTCATCACAACGGGTACGCCGCCTGCTCGCTCGAGGTCGAGCATCGTGTGGCTTCCCTCCGGTCGCAAGTTGCAGATGTGGGGCGTGCGCCGGCTGAGTCGATCAAATGTATCCAAGCAGAGCTTTACTTCTGCCTCGTGAGCGATCGCCTGCAGGTGGAGCACCGTGTTGGTCGAGCCGCCTATGGCCATGTCGACGATGATTGCGTTCTCGAAAGCCGCACGCGTCATTATCCTGCGGGGCGTTATGCCCTGCCGCAGCAGCTTGATGACCTGCGCACCGCTTTGTTTCGCCAGCCTCCGCTTCTTCACATCGACGGCGTGGGCGGTCCCCATACTTGGCAACGACATTCCAAGCGCCTCGCTTAAGCATGCCATGGTGTTGGCGGTGAACAGGCCCGCGCAGGAGCCGCATCCCGGACAACACCGATCCTCTATCGCCCTCGCCTCGCGCTCGCTGAGCTTGCCTGCCTTGACTGCTCCGACTGCTTCGAAGGCGTTTATGATGTCCAAAGGTTGCCCTCGCCACTCCCCTGGCATCATCGGGCCGCCCGTGACCATGATCGCGGGGATATTGACTCGCGCGAGGGCCATGAGCATTCCAGGGACGATCTTGTCGCAACTCGCGATCGCAACCACGGCGTCGAACCGATGGGCCTCAAGCATCAGCTCCACGCTGTCGGCCACGACCTCGCGCGAAGGGAGCGAGAAGCACATGCCCCTGTGCCCCTGCGCCAGCCCATCGCAAATCGCTATGGTGTTGAACTCGAAAGGCGTCGCCCCAGCCACGCGAACGCCAGCTGCAACTGCCTCGCCCAGTTCTCGGAGGTGCAGGTGCCCCGGGACCACGTTATTGTAAGAGTTTGCTATCGCGATGAACGGGCGCTCGATGTCGGCGTCGGTTAAACCATCGGCTTTCAGGAGCGCGCGTCGGGGTAAACCTTCAAGACCAGAAACGACCTCTCGGCTCCGAAGCTTCATCGAACCTGCCCCCGAGAAAGCTTACTTGCTAGATATATTAATTCTATGGAGGGTCCTGTTAACTTCTCGGTTTGGACTTTCGTTTCGGGATACGGGTGCATTAATCAATTCCTTAAAATAAGTTTACTCCATACTAATATCAGGTGAGGGTATTGGAAGTTTGGGTTAGCAATACCATAAACACATTGATAGCATTATTTGCGTTTGCTATTGCCCTTTATGCTCTACGCACACTCATTAGGACTGAACTCAGAAGGCTTAAGGGATACCAGAAATTAGCAACCATTTTTTATAGCATCGCATTTCTCATTTTAGGTCTAACTCTACTAAACATCTGGGGGGTTTTATCCCTGCTCATAAGTTTTGCCGCGGCTCTTGGCATCATAGGTGTAATCTTTGGATTTGCCATTATGGAGGTATGGCTATCGAATGCTATAGCTGGGGTAAGCCTCATTTTTGATAAGCTCATAGAAGTTGGTTGCACGATTAAGATCGATGGTACAAAAGGGAAGATAATACAGATATCCCTTACTTCAACTAGACTGGCCACAGACGATGGAAAATTGATGATAGTCCCGAATAAGAGCTTCCGTGAACGCCCTTATCTGATCCTCGAATTTCCTCGAGGTGAAGAACAAAAAGCTCGTCGGCGCCGATAATTTTGTGAATAACGAGCCCATGTCTCTTTTGACCAATTAAAATGCCTATTTCTTTAAGAACTTGCTGATTCAGGAGCATGCCATAAGTTTATGGGGCCCGATAAACTAGCAAATCACTTCTCTATTCCCGCCCACTTCCGCAAATCTCGCCCGACTTTCTCGACCAAGTGTTCATTCGCTTCCTCGCGCATCCGCTTCAGCTCCGGGATCCCGCGCTGGCTCTCCGCAGCCCAATCCTTCGCGAACTCGCCGTTCTGAACCTCAGCAAGCATCTTTTTCATCGTCTCCCGCACACGCTCGTCGATTACCCACTTGCCTCGAGTTCTGCCGCCGTACTCCGCGGTGTTGCTGACGGCCCTCATCATCCCCTCAATCCCGTGCTCGTAAACCAAGTCGATTATCAGCTTGAGTTCATTGATGCACTCGAAGTATGCTATTTCGGGCTGATATCCCGCTTGGACCAGAGTTTCGAACCCAGCCTTCATCAGCTCCGAGACCCCACCCACAAGGACGGCCTGTTCCCCGAAGAGGTCCGTCTCAACCTCCTCCTTGAAAGTGGTCTCGACGACGCCTATGCGCGTAAGCCCCACGCCCTTTGCCATGGCGAGCGCGAGTTGCTTCGCTTGGCCACTTGTATCCTGGGCTACCGCCAGCAGCCCAGGCGTCCCAGAGCCTTGCTGATACATCCGACGCAGGATCGCCCCAGGCGCTTTTGGGGCTATCATAATCACATCGATATCCTTCGGGGGCAAGATTTGCTTGAAATGAATGTTAAACCCGTGACTGAAACAAAGGGCTTTGCCGCGCTTCATGTGTTGTTCGATGTCCTTCTTATAAATTCCCGCTTGGTACTCGTCCGGAATCAATGTGTGGATGATATCGCCACGCTTTGCTGCCTCCGCTATATCGTAGACCTCAAAACCATCCTTCACAGCTTGGTCGTAGCTCGGGTCCTTGATGCTCCCGATGATCACCTTGCAGCCAGAGTCGCGGAGGTTATTCGCCTGCGCCTGGCCTTGGTTGCCGTAGCCGATTATTGCGACCGTCTTGCCATCGAGCGGACTCAAATCTGCGTCTTTATCGTAGAAAATTTTCGCCGTTTGAACCCCCTCTCAAGTTATTTCTCGTGATATAAGGACTTGTCCCGAGCGAGCGACCTCCTTGAGCGCATCTGGACCCAAAGCTTTGATGACCTTCTCGATTTCATCATGTTCCCCGCTGAGCTCCACTATCAACACCCCGCCTTTTGAATCAAGCACCCTGCCACCTGCCCGCTCAACTTGCTGAATCACTTCCAAAGTTTTTCTGTCGTCGAGTTTCTTGGTCTTGAGCAGCGCCACTTCCCGGACGATGCTCCGCTCGGGTTCGATCACCTCGACATCCACGACGGGCTCCGAGCGGGAGAGCACCCTGCGCATTAGCTCCGCCATGTGATCGTCCGCCTTGAACATCAGGATGATGCGCGCAAGCCCGGTAGGCTCCATCCCAACCGTGATCGAATCTAGGTTGATCTGGCGTCGGGTAAAGTCGCGCGTGATCCGCATCATAACCCCAGGGACATTTTCGCAGAGCACGGAGAAGATTCTCGTTTTCATGGACTCACCTAGGTCAACATTTGATCGATTCGCCCTCCGGCTGGAACCATTGGTAGCACGTGTTCATCGGGGTCAATCGGGATGTCGAGCACCGCAGGCTTCCCGCAGCGCAGAGCCTCGCGCAGCTTTGGAGCCACCTCGCTCGGTTTTGCCGCGCGATCGCCCCATGCGCCGTAAGCCTCGGCGAGCTTCACGAAATCGGGTACTTTGCCGAGGTTTGTGGCGGAGCGGCGCTTTTGGTAAAATAGGTCCTGCCACTGCTTCACCATCCCCAAGTAGCGGTTGTTGAATATGCAGGAAACAACGTTTATCTCGTTCTCCACGACCGTTGCCAGCTCCTGCGAGTTCATCAGGAAGCTCCCGTCTCCCGCGATGTTCACGACATCGCACTCCGGACGTGCGACCTTCGCGCCCATCGAAGCCGGGAACCCAAATCCCATCGTGCCCAAACCACCCGAGGAGATGAAATGTCTGGGCTTCCGGACCACGTAGAAGTGGGCCGCCCACATCTGGCACTGCCCCACCTCGGTAACGATTATCGCGTTTTCATCGAGCACGCTTTGGATCTCCTTAATCACGCGCTGGGGTTTGATGGGAACCTCGTCGTAGTCCATTCGGGGGGCGAACTCCTTGCGCAGCTTTTTCACCCGCTCGATCCACCTACTCGCCCGCCCACGCTTGGCGCGCGAATGGAGCTCCTTGATGATTGCGGCAAGCGAGCGTTTTGCATCACCGACGACGGGTAGGTCGACACGCACGTTTTTTCCGATCTCAACGGGATCGATGTCGATGTGGATTATCTTGGCTTTGGGAGCGAAGTAGCGCACGTCGCCGGTCGAACGGTCGCTGAATCGCACCCCAACCGCGAGCAACATATCTGATTCGGTCACCACGGTGTTTGCGGCCATCCGCCCGTGCATCCCCAGCATCCCAAGTGCAAGCGGGTGGTCCTCGGGGATGGTTCCCTTGCCCAGTAGTGAGGTCGTAACCGGGGCATTCAGAAGCTCTGCCAACTCGATGAGCTCCTTCGATGCTCCCGACCACATGATCCCGCCCCCTGCGAAAATCACGGGCTGCTCGGCCTTGGTGAGCATGTCAACGGCTTTTCGCACTTGCTCCGGATCGGGCTGGAGTTTTAGGGGCTTTTCGTATTTTATCTCAGCCGGTATCTTCAGGTCGGCTTTGGTCGCCTGCACATTTTTCGGCAGATCGATGTGCACTGGGCCGGGCCTCCCCGTCATCGCAACCTTGAAGGCCAGTCTCACCACACTCGGCAGCTCCTCGATGTGGTGAACGATGAAATTATGTTTGGCGATGGGTAACATCACGCTGAGCATATCCGCCTCTTGAAATGCGTCGGTGCCCAATGCTTGGGTTGGAACCTGTCCGCTTATCGCGACCACGGGCGAGCTGTCCATGTAGGCATTTAAGATGCCCGTTGTGAGGTTAGTCGCCCCGGGCCCAGAGGTGGTCATGCAAACTCCCTGTTTCCCAAGCGCCCGGGCGTATCCATCGGCTGCGTGCGCCGCGCCCTGTTCGTGCCGTGTCAGGATGTGCCTGATCTCATGCACGTCGTAGAGGGCATCGTAAATCGGGATTATCGCTCCGCCAGGGATGCCGAAGATGTGCTTCACGCCCTCCACCTTAAGTGCCTCGAACAGCGCCTTCGACCCTGTTAACTCGGCCATCCACACCACGCCTTAAAGCTATGATTTTTCTCGCTTAAAACTAACCTCTCTCGCTCGGAAGCCTGGCGAGGATAGAGAACCTAAATTTTTTTCGCCCATCTCGAGTTTGCCCCACGAGCTTCGCGCTCTCCTTGATTTCGGCCCTGAACCACGATTTGAGCATCGACGCCATTCGCCTCGCCAAGCTCGCCGGGTTCACATAGAGATCGAAACCCTCCCGCTGTTCCTTGACGTTGGCGATGAACGCGGCTTTCTCGCGCTTGCCCGCCTCGGCAGCGAGTTGCTGAAGCATTTTTCTGATTTCTGAGTATCTCTCCCTTGTGAATTTACCCCGCACCTGCAGGATCGCCTCGTAGTGGCGGGCACTCTTGAGGCTGCACACGTCGCAGGTATTCCGCTTGAGCGAGAATTTTACGCGCGCCTCTTCGAGCTGGGGTTTGACCTGAAGCTCGTGAACTTTCCCGTGGGCCCTGATTTTAATCACCCCCTCGGTTAACTTTGGCTCGACCCGAAGCTCGAGTTCGGGCACCTCATGTGGACGGAGGAACTTCATACCCGCATTGGTCAGGCGCGCAACCTCTAGGTTCGAAAGGATGGTCGCTCGAACTGCGTTAGCGATGGCATCTCCTTCGCCCGTCTCATGCCACCGCTTCCCGATCAAGTGGGCCCCACATCGCCCACAGATAGTGACCTCGAGCTTCGCGGGCGCCCGAAGGAGGCGATTCCCCTCGGCGAAGCACCGCTGGCATAGCCCCCCTATCAATGGGCCACGCTCCGCCTCGAGCGCACCGCACTGGTAACAAAAACGCCTCATGTGACCAATCAAGTTTTTTTCTTCAGGGTTTAAACCCAACTACTCCCGCGATAATAAAATTTTCAACAAATTGTAGTTTACTAAAAAAGTTAACTTATTATAAGCGTGGCGTCATAGAATAGGAAATCGGTGGTGACATGCCTCTGGTTGAAATCAGTATAATTGAAGGGGGGTTATCCTCAGAACAAAAGGTCAAAATGGCCAACGATATATGTGACCTCCTAACGAACGCGGTCCCAAGACTACCGAAGGAGGCCATTTCCGTGATATTCTATGAGAATCCAGGAGAGAACTGGGTAGTGGGTGGAGTTACGGTCAAAGAACTTGTAGAGAAAGGAAAAAGAAAAGAGTAACAACTTTGCCCATCGTATCTGCAGTTTTCCTCCTTGAATAAGAACAAAGTAGTTAAGGAAATTTGTTAGAATTAAAGTAAAGAGGTTGTTGTCGATGACATCAAAATATGAAGTCGAACTAATCTCCATCGAGGACAAAAACGCGTTGATGGAAAAATACAAAGAAAATATTCTCTATGAAGAGAGAGCGGACATATACGGATGCTGCATTAAATTGTTGACGGGTATCAAATATGTGAAGGAACGCTGGGAAGAAAACTTTTATCCCATGTCTGAGCACGTTCGTTCTCACGGGAGAATGTTGGTGATAAAAGATGGTAATGAAAAACAACGCGTAATCTATGACAAGCTTTCGAAAACAGCCTTTCTAATTAACGTGGACTACTACGGTTGGATAAAATCCATAGCTTTGAGCATCGCTAGTGACGTCCTCGAGGATGGCCACGGTATACATGCTGTTCACGGTGCTTGTGTGGACATAGATGGACGAGGAGTTTGCTTAATAGCACCCTCAGGAACTGGTAAAACAACGCATACCTACGGTCTTCTCAGACTTAGAGGAGTTCGCGTTGTATCTGATGACTGGTTTTTTGTCCGCTTCATGGCTGATCAAGACATTGCATTCGGTTCCGAGAAAAACTTCTACATTCAAGCGGACATAGCAGATACGTGGGGTGAATACAAGAAACTCGTTGAGAAGACAGAGTTTGACGATAAGGGTAGAGCTATTGTGGATGTTAGGTGGATAGTTGGAAAGGGGAAAATACTACCCATGACCACATTAAGAACAGCCATCGTGTTAAAGCGTGACCCAGAAGACGATACCATTGTTAGAAAGTTGATGCCCAATGAAGCGGTTGAATACATGGAAACCGTGGGCTTCTGCAACCCCCACCTATTGGTAAAAGATTCGCGTAAAAACTATTTGAGACGACAGTTTTTCCAAGATTTCTTCAGCCACCTTGAAATCTACCTCATAAACACAGCATTTCCCGTAATTGAAACCCACAAAACAATAAAGGAAGAGATTTTGAAAATATAACAATTCAGATTTCTTGACCTTTCCGACAGAGAACGGGAAAATTAAATAGCACTTGGGTATGGATATAACTTTATTAAACTCGGACAATCAAGTTCGCGCGGTGTTCACTTGCGGATCCTGTTGATCCACGCCGATCATCTCGAATTCGAGGCGAAGCAGCGCACCCCCGTGGCTGAGGAGGTGCCTGCCGAGCAGCGCTCGGGGCGCCTCGAGGAAGTGCTCGTTGTCTTTACCGCTGCGGAGGAGGAGGATGAGGGGCTGGCAGATGCGATAGTCAAAAATGCCGCCCGAGAGATCGCCGAAGTCGCCCGGAAAGTTGAGGCAGAACGAGTGGCGCTCTATCCATACGCTCACTTAAGCTCCTCGCTCGCTCCTCCAAAGGTCGCCATCAAACTGCTCGACGCCACCCGCGACGCTCTGCGCGAGCTGGGTTTAGAAGTCCACCGCCTGCCTTTCGGCTGGTATAAGGCTTTCAGGCTCAGCTGCAAGGGGCATCCGCTGTCTGAACTCTCCCGAACGATAACCGCCGAGGCCGTCGGGGAAGCGGTGGCCGAAGAGGCGAAGGCCCCAAGTGAGTACATCATTTTGACGCCCGAGGGAAAGGAACACGAACTCGACCTGAAAAATGTTGACGCGTGCGAGGGGCTCCGCGGCCAGTCCCTGCTCCGCCAGTTCGTGCTGAGCGAGGAGCTGGGGCAGAAGCCCGGTGAGGAGCCCGCGCACCTGAAACTCATGCGCCGCCTAGAGCTCGTCGACTACGAGCCCGCCAGCGATGCCGGGCACTTGCGCTTCTACCCGAATGGAGCGCTCATCAAGGGACTGCTCGAGGATCTCGCGGTTCAACTCGCGGACGAAATTGGCGCGAGCCGCATCGAGACGCCGGTGTTATACAAGGCGGATGAACCCGACATAGCCGAGCAAGCGGCACGCTTCTACCAGAAGAATTACAAAATCAAGCTGCCCAACCGCACCCTGCTCCTTCGGTTCGCCGGCGACTTCGGCCTTTTCAAGCTCATGAAGCAAACCGGGATGAGTTACAAACAGATGCCCGTCCGGATATTTGAGCTCTCCCCATCCTACCGCCTGGAGCAGAGCGGCGAGTGCGTCGGGCTGAAGCGGCTCCGCGCCTTCACCATGCCGGACGTGCACTGCTTCTGCCGCGACCTGAAGCAGGGGCTCGAGGAGTACGAGCGGTTGTTCATGGCGTACACGAAGCTGCAGGGCGTGATGGGGCTCGACTACGTGGTCGCCTTCCGCATGGTCAAGGAATTCTACGAGCAGAACCGAGCCTTCCTCGCCCGCCTCCTAAGGCTCGTCAAGCGTCCCGCGCTCATTGAGCTCCTGCCAGAGCGAAAGCACTACTGGGTGATGAAGCACGAATTTCAGGTGATCGACTCGGTGGGGGGGAATGCCCAGTTGGCGACGGTCCAGCTCGACCTCGAGGACTCGGAGCGCTACGGCATCCTCTACGTGGACGAGCGCGGGGAGAGACGCGGGTGCATAATTTTACACTCCTCGATGGGTTCGATTGAGCGCTGGATCTACGCTGCACTTGAGGCGGCGGCGAAATCGCAAAAGGCCGGAAAGGTGCCGAGCTTGCCACTCTGGCTGTCACCCACCCAAGTCAGGTTGATCCCGGTTGCCGAACAACATCTGAAGTACTGTGTTAAACTATCCGATTCCATTGGGAAAGCTAAAATCAGAGTTGATGTCGATGACCGAAGCGTAACCGTGGCCAAAAAAGTGCGCGACGCGGAACGCAAATGGATTAACTACGTTTTGGTGATCGGGAGTAAGGAAATGAAGAGTAAGAAGCTACCAGTTAGGGTTCGGGGGACTAAGAAGCTCAGGCTCATGACCGCCAAGGGATTAGCTGCTGAAATCAAGCGAAAAACAAAGGGGATGCCGTTCAGGTCGCTCGCCCTGCCCAAGCTGCTCTCGATGCGCCCGATCTTCGTGGGAAGCTGACGAACCCAACGGTGATGGGGTGAAACGGGAAAGTTTGCTCACGAGCTTCTTCTGGCTTTGTCGACGGCTAAATAATCATAAGCACAAATGGGATCCCTATTAAGGCCCCGAATGTTATCGCACAAGTGCCAACAGAAATCGCTTTTCTTGGTTTTAATCCATAAAGCCCGTGCAACAAGAAAGATAGCAAAATTATCTCCACAATACCCACGAGGATTGCTGAAATACCGTACCGAAGCAGTCCATTTACGA
>Ga0209991_10000768_pt1 | contig 14318 bp, 9 predicted proteins | sample ChitaG_FD_183167 | JGI IMG/M metagenome (GOLD analysis project Ga0209991, IMG submission 183167) | Deep subsurface microbial communities from South Pacific Ocean to uncover new lineages of life (NeLLi) - Chile_00310 metaG (SPAdes)... | ecosystem: Environmental > Aquatic > Marine > Oceanic >...
TCTTCTTCGCGCAAGCGCTCATCAGCGGTCGTCTCTTCTTCGCGCAAGCGCTCATCAGCGGTCGTCTCTTCTTCGCGCAAGCGCTCATCAGCGGTCGTCTCTTCTTCGCGCAAGCGCTCATCAGCGGTCGTCTCTTCTTCGCGCAAGCGCTCATCAGCGGTCGTCTCTTCTTCGCGCAAGCGCTCATCAGCGGTCGTCTCTTCTTCGCGCAAGCGCTCATCAGCGGGCCGGCCCTCCGTAGGGCGCGATCCGGACACCCTCGTGGCCGTCATCCTCAGTGAGGCGGACCTTGACGTTATCCGCGCGAGAAGTGGGCACGTTCTTTCCGGCATAGTCGGCGCGGATAGGTAGCTCACGATGTCCGCGGTCCACAAGTACCGCCAACTGGACAGCCCGGGGCCTGCCCAGATCCCGCAGCGCGTCCAGAGCCGCACGCACCGACCGGCCGGAGTACAGCACATCATCGACGAGGACGACCAGCGCGTCATCGATGCCGCCTTCGGGAATCGCCGTGGCCGCTAGTGCGCGGGGAGGCTTACTCATCAGATCGTCACGGTAGAGAGTTATGTCGAGGGCACCGCACGCGACCTCGGTGCCACTGAAGTCAGCGATGTTACGCGCCAGCCGACTCGCCAGGGTGACGCCGCGAGTAGGAATGCCCAGCAGCACGACGTTGGGGGCATCGGGGGCGTCGAGCGCCGTCTTCTCGATGATCTGATGAGCGATGCGAGCAATGGTTCGGCTGACGTCCGCTGCGGACATCAGCTCCCGGTCAGCAGCACCGGCGTGATCAGGCGAGCCCACGAGTGAGCCGGACCTCCTTCTCCGCCTCACGGGACGGATCGTTAAAGGGGGTTTGTAGAGCAGTCTCCTGCTCTAGCTTTGTACAGGAGGTTACCAGGGCTCAGCTGCGGGGAGGCCGTAGCCCAAACCGCAACTCGCCAGCCACCGCCCAAGCGTCGGCCACCGGTCAGGCTTACGCAGGAGCGGGCCTGGCCACTTGCAGGATCCTCTGACACCAGGAAGATTAGTTCTCGTTTAGACCGCCACCTGTCAGGAAGCCTTGCAGGGGTTTTCGTCGCTGCTGGTCTTCGAACCGTCCGGACACGTGGTGTCGGCGTAGTCAGCACCCTTTAGGTTGGTCCCGGAAATGTCGGCACCCGTCAGGTCTGCATTCGAAAGGTTCGCGCCCGAAAGGTTCGCATCGGCAATCTTTGCATCCGTCAGGTCCGCGCCGCTCAGATCGGCGCCCTTGAGGTCAGCGTTCGACAGGTTCGCTTTTTGGAGGTCAGCGCCGGACATGTTCGACCCAGCGCCATTTGCACCGGAGAGGTCTGCGTTCTGAGCACTCACTTTGCTCATATTTGCGTCATCGAGGTTTGCTCCGGACAGGTCGACTCCGTTAACATTTGCGCCGCTCAAATCCGCATCCTTGAGGTCGCAACCGGCCAAATCTGGGGCCTTGTCCTTATAGTTCGATTCGTTGCAGCCACTAGAGCCCGAACCAGAAGAAGATCCACCGTCGCCCGAAGGCGTCGACGAAGAGCAGCCCGCGACTATCGCAACGCTCAGGGCTCCGGCCGACACCAAGCCGGCGACTTTGCGGAGTCTCGAATCATTCATTTGTCATGTCTCCTTTTAACCGGCCGAAGTCGAAACAGACGGAAAGGGTGCGGGTTCGATTACCAGCCGCCGGGAATCGGTGGAATCGCTGGAATCGCTGGAATCGCTGGAATCGCTGGAATCGGTGGCGGAGCAAGCGGACATCCGTCAACCTCTGGAATACAGGGAATGGGAGGAACCGGCGGCGGTGGGGGTTGCTGTGGGTAGTCTGCCGAAGCCATAGGTGCCCCTGTGAGGGTGAGGACCGCGATGACACCGATGATCAAACGCTTCATCTGCGCTTTCCCTTCATCTTCTGTGACCCCGACACGGGAGTCAATGGTAGCTACAAGGCAGCGTCTTTCGTGCCGAATTCAGGAAACGAGCGCGCCCCTTGGTGGGCGGGATCGGCAGGGCGGCCAGGGCTGGTGGGTGCGGGGTGAGGACCCTGTGAGGGAGTCGATTCGGCGCTAAGAGCGGTTTAGAGGGCACGGCCCCGATTAGGTGCTTGCATCGTCGCAGATCAGAGGCTTCCTCGGTTTGAACCTCGAAACATATCGTCGCAGTTCAGAGAGTTAGTTAGCTTACCTTATCTATCTTCCCGGCATCCCTATGCCCCAGGGGGGTCTACCAATCGCTTAGAGAGCCATACAGAGCTTGTCTCTTGAAGACGTAGAGAGACATTGGGGTCGAATAGCACGGCCCGATGCTAGAGCGCATCGGACGCGCGTCCAACCATCAGGTTGGGCCGACGGCCCGTTCGCGGGCAGCCGAGGAGTGAGGCCCCGGACGGGGGCCGGACACGACGAAAATAGCCCCTTATCAGGGGCCCTCAGGCCGCCGAGTTCTACGGATGGAATCGTGATTCCGATGAGTAGGAGACGCGGCGAAGCCGTTCGGTGTGGCGTGCGCCGATGACGACGTGGTGTGAGTTGTGGACCGTTTGAGTCCGGGGACTGGCCGCCCGCAGTGAGACGACGGGCGAATCCCAGATACCGCTACGCGGCGCCACCAGTCGGCAACGCGTTGGCCTTCACGATGTTGAGGATGTCGACGATGTTGTCGACCTGGCCTTCGGTGAAGATCGCCTCCGGTCCGGTGCCGGCGAGACCGGTGTAGGGCGATTCGTAGAGCCGGGCCGGTTCCATAACCCCGTTGTTGGTCAGCTCGCCGACGATGAGGTTGATGAAGTGGAGCTGGTTGGCGTTGAACGTGGTGCCGTCGAGGTAGTGGGCGAAGGCTTCCAGGGCGGCTTGCTGATCGAGACCCACTAGGGACCGGATGAACAGCCCTAGGCCGTGGGATTCCTCTTTGGCCTTGGTGATGGCGTCATCGTCACCGGCCCCGCTGTCGAGCAGCATCTGCTCCAGGGCCTGCAGATCGTCAGGCGTGAGGGCCTTATTGCGGCGTAGTCGTTGCAGGGCGACGTGATCCTGGTGGGCCTTGAGGTAGGCGGTGGCCTTAGCTCGGAAGCGTTGCATGTCGGTGCCAGAGGTGAACACAGGCAGATCGATCAGGGTCTGCTCGTTCAGCTCGTCCTGGAAGGAGGTGTAGACCGGGTCCTTCTTGGCCTTGTCGAGGAACTGCAGCAGCCCGCGGAGTCGGCGGCGGGCGACCTCCAGCATGGGCAGGGTGACATCTACCCACCACTGGTCGCTGGCGACCTCCTCCAGTAGAACGGCTTGGGCAGCCACCGAGGGGATTGCGGTCTGGCCCAACAGGCCGGTGGCGATCTCCTGGACCGTGTCACGCAGCCGTTCAGCAGTCCCGGCGTCACCCGTCAGTTGGGCGAGTTGACGACGCAGGAGTAGCAGGTCGAACCGTTTGGCGTCCTCGTCGTGATCGGTGTGCCCGGACGGTAGCCCGACCAGGTTCTGAGCCGCCTCGTCGGCCGCCTCGACGGTCAGGGTGGACCAGGCCGACCACTGGGCGTACTGCTCGACCATCCTGCGGTGTGGGCGGACCAGAAAGTTGTCGAGATTCATTGCGGCCACGGTGGCGTGCAGTTGACGGGCGGTGCCCCAGCGCAGGCCCTCCTCGGTGCCCACGCCCGACCCTTCTGAAGCTTCTGTGCCGCCACTCTTCGTGTCGGCGTCCAGCTCAGTGATCAACCCCAGCCGGGTCTCAAACAGCCGCTGGCTCAGCGATTTCTGCGCCGAGCCTTCTGATCCGGGCCGGTCCTGGCTGAAGAACTCCAAGTTGCCGCAGAAGTCAAAAACGTAGAAGTTCCGCTTGTCCTTGCCGGGGCCGAACAGATCGGGGCGCAGCCGGGTACGGCGTCACCCAATATCAGCAATAACTTTGACGACGCCCAGGTGGTTGTGATCCGCCGGGGTGTCGGTGGGGGGTGAATTATCCAGGCGCGAGCAGGCGCACCGCCCGCTCGACCACGGCCTCAAGGTCGTTGCCCAGAGAGCCTGCTAGCCACTGCTGGTTGAGTTCGGCCGTCGCTCCAGCATAGATCGCGGCGGCGACCTTGGCCGTCACCTGATCCGGGGGCTTGGGGCCGACCCTATCGCGAACCCGGAAAATATACTCGCGCAGCTCTTGCTGGGCGTGCGCGCGACGCGCCACCAAGACGGGGTTGGTCGGTGCGGCGGTAAACAGGATCTGACCGCGGCGCGCGTCGGCCGAGCTGAAGTCGAGGACCGCCCCGATCCCGGCCCGTAAACGGGCCTGGTCGCCGGGCACGCCCGCCGTCGCGGCGGTCAGTATCGTGCGCAACTGCGTGTACACCTCGTCGTATACCGCACCGAGCAGTTCGTCTGTGTTGGCGAAGCTCTCGCGGAAGTAACGGTGGTGCAGGCCGGTCGTGCGGCTCACTGAACGGACCGTGACTGCGGCTTCACCTCCGTCGCCGAAAAGGTCAAAGGCGGCGCGAACGATCGACGCGCGTCGGCGGGCGCGTCGATCCTCACGAGACACCCCGGCCCATCCGGCGGGTACGGACACGCAATGAGGATAGCGGACCCGAAAACTGGCCACATGCGTGGACATAACCGGAGACATCCGCTATTTTGGCCACAGTGTGGACAATTAGGGAAATGGCCTTGATCACGCGTGGACGGATCGGTGCATCGGCGTTCGCGCTGGGTCTGGGGTTGACGATTGCCGCCGCTCCGGCCGTCGCCAATGCTGACGATTCAAACTCCGATTCGACGACTCAGCCCTCAGCAGAGTCCTCCCACACCGGGGCTGCCGATGCCCAGAACTCCGATGCTGACGATTCAAACTCCGATTCGACGACTCAGCCCTCAGCAGAGTCCTCCCACACCGGGGCTGCCGATGCCCAGAACTCCGATGCTGACGATTCAAACTCCGATTCGACGACTCAGAACAGCACGCAAACGCCGGGGTCAGCGAAGACGTCGACGCCCGAGCTCGGCCCGGGTTCGGAGCGCGCAGTCCCGCGTGTGCCGAAGCTCCGACTTCCTTTACCGGCCCGACGCAACGATTCCACCCCGGGCTCAACAGTGTCGCCGACCACCGCTGAACCCGCCGAACAACGCCTGCTCGCGGTGCAATCACCGCCCGTCGCCCCGATCATCGCTGAACTCTCTGCCGCAGCGACGGCAAGTGCCACTGCGGCGCGAACCGAGTCGACACCCGCAGCGTCCCGTGTGAAACCTAACCTTACTGAGCTGCAACCGAAGTCGGGTTCCCCCACCGCTGAGCTGGCGCTGCTCGCTCCGGCGGCGCCTGGGGTCGCTACAGTCACCGCGGTGTTGAGTTCGGCGGCGGCTTCGCTGCTGGGTTCGGGCTCGGGAACTCCGGCGGAGTCTCCGGTGGTGTGGGCTGCGCTGGCCGCGATGTTCCGCTCGGCGCGCGGTGACCAGCAGACCAAGACCGCCGCTGCCCCGGTGCCGACCGGACAGACGCTGTCCCCGAACCTCTCGACGTTGGCGATAGCCCCGGCGGCGGCGGTCGCGGCTGCAGCGGTCAACAGCACGACCGCTCCCACCGACAGCGCTAACCTGACTGCGGCCGACCGCGCGTTCTGGTCGACCGAGCGCGGAATCGGCTTCTCCGTCGCATCGTTGGGGGCACTGGGCGATCAGACCCGACTGGAAAGTGCGCTGCAACAGGTCAGCGCACTGGGGTTCAACACCATCCGCACCTGGGGTACCGACGGCTACACCGGGCGCATCCTGGAGGCGATCACCCGCCTGAACCTGCCGATCAAAGTCCAGCCCGGCATCTACATCACCAACAACGCCGACGCCCGAGCCCAGATCGACTCCGCCCTGGCCATCATCAACCCCTACGCCGACAAGACCGTCGGGGTCAGCCTGGGCAACGAACAACTGGTGGACTGGAACACCACCGCAACGCTGACCGTGCCTCAGGTAATCGACCAGGTCGCCTACTTCAAGAGCAAGTCCACCCTGCCAGTAACCTACGACTTCGCCGGCGAGACATTCCTGCCCGGCGCCAGCCAGTGGAACCAGAACCTCGCCGAGTTACTGAAGAAGCTCGACTACGTCAGCGTGCACAGCTACGCCGGGTTCTTCGACAACCGCAACAACCCAGCCTGGACTCCGGCCGCACAGCTAAACTCGCTGAAATCCTACGAGGCGATGCTCTCGGACAGAATGTCCTCACTGGGCCTGGCCTCCACACCGATCATCCTCGGCGAAACCGGTTGGCAAAGCACCGGTTACAGTCCGGCAGTCACCAATGCGGCCAACATGGAGCAGTACTACGAGTCGGTCACCCAGTACGTCTACGGACCCACCGCGCGCTTCGACGGAATGTTCTACTTCAACTTCACCGACGAGGCCTGGAAGGGCGGCGACGACCACTGGGGCCTGTACAGCGAGGGCGGCGCCACCGCGATCGGCCCAGCTAAGTTCACCATCAAACCGATCTCGCATTTGGCGCCCACCATCACCACCCCAGGCACCTCGGCGCTGCAGGTGGTCAAGACCAACGGGTCGGTGTCGCTGCTGGAAGACCCGGCCACCGGCATCGCCTACGTTCAGACCGCGAGCACCCCGGCGGTGGAGATCACCCGGGCCGACTCCTACTGGAGCGGCCAGGTGCCGTTGACCCGCGGCGGGGCCACACTGATCTCAGCGGCCCTCGACACCACCGGCCAATTGCGCGTCCTGGACACCAGTAGTTACGGCCAGTACGGCTGGGTTCTCGACAACACCGGCAAGTTCACCGGCGAACAAAAATACGACACCACCACCCTGCCCGCCGCCGAAACCCTCTTCGCCGTCGACCTCAACAAAGACGGAATCATCGGATCGGCGCTGCAGGTGGTCAAGACCAACGGGTCGGTGTCGCTGCTGGAAGACCCGGCCACCGGCATCGCCTACGTTCAGACCGCGAGCACCCCGGCGGTGGAGATCACCCGGGCCGACTCCTACTGGAGCGGCCAGGTGCCGTTGACCCGCGGCGGGGCCACACTGATCTCAGCGGCCCTCGACACCACCGGCCAATTGCGCGTCCTGGACACCAGTAGTTACGGCCAGTACGGCTGGGTTCTCGACAACACCGGCAAGTTCACCGGCGAACAAAAATACGACACCACCACCCTGCCCGCCGCCGAAACCCTCTTCGCCGTCGACCTCAACAAAGACGGAATCATCGGAACAGCGGTAGTCATGCCGCCGGTCACGCCGCCCACTGTCAGTGCCTACGAGCTCACCGGCTTCAACCAAGGTGAATTCCGCTCCACCATCGCCTTCAGCCATCGCGCCACGGCCGATCCGATCGTGGCTCCAGGCAACAGTAACTTCAATCACGCCCACGACTTCTTCGCCAATCCCACCACCGACGCCCACTCGACCGTGGCGTCGCTCATGGAAGCCACAGGTACCGCGGCGATCCCAGCGAACAACATCTCCACTTACTGGGCCCCGAGCCTGATTGATGAGGGAAGCGACGGCCTCGGGGGTGACTGGCGTTATGTAGATCCCCTGCCGACCTCAATCGCGTATTACAGCGTTCTGCGGCCAAATGAACCGAACGACCTGGTCAACATGCCCACCGGCCTGAAGATGATCGCCGGTTCAGCCATGCCGATGGAGCGGCAATCCAGAGCACAGGTGTTCTGGAACTACATCGGCGAGTCCGCCTCCTATGACCACATCCCCCTGGGCGACGAGTGGCGTGACCTGCCGCTGCAGGCCGTCGTGATCTTCCCGGAGTTCTGGGATGGGGAGCAACTCGACAGTGCAAACCACAAGAGTCACCTCGCCTACGGCAACGGTAGCGGTACCGGCCCCGATGGCCATCCCTTGCTGATCCCCCAGCTGCAACTGCAGATCCACTACGGCCGCATCAGCAACACCCTCCACCTGGTCAGTTCCGACTACATGACCCTGCCAGATCAAGGAAGTGACCTGGATCTGAGGCTGCGGCGCGCCAACAGGGAAGATCTCAGCTTCCGGAATGCCGAGGAAGGCTTCGCGCCCGGCTGGAGTCTGCATGCGGACCAGATCCACCTTCCGTGGCAGGAAACAGCGCCCAGCGGTGAGCAGGTCGATGGCTTCGCCCGCCGCGAGGCAGATGTGTTGCGTCTGCCGCTCTTCGCCGGTAACGACGGCAATTCCGCCCGGCCGATCCCCACCGGTATCACCCAGCCCTACTCATCCGAGAAGGCGCCCCTCCCCATGCTGGGGACCCTGGGAGACGACGTGCTCGTTGGCACGGCTGCTGACGACCGTCTGGAAGCCCTGGAGGGTAACGACTCCCTGATCGGTGCTGGCGGGGCTGATCTGCTGGTGGGGTCCGATGGAGCGGATCGCTTCGTTCTGGAATCGATTTCCGACTCCACGATTGCGGCGCCAGACGAGATCATCGGATTCGGCGCCGAGGATCGGCTGGATCTGAGGGGCTTGAACCTTTCGCCCACTTCCATACAGCTCCAACAGCAGGGGCCGGCCGTCTGGTTCGTGCGTGCGGACGGAACGGATCTTGGAGTCCGCATCCGCACTGATGAATTGACAGCCGACCAAATTATTTTGGACTGACCGAAAACCCTGGTTGTCGCACACAGGCGGGCACGTTGCACGTGGCCGGTCGGTGTCCACTCGACATCCCGGGTGAGTCGCCGGCTCTGGGGTCAGCTACGGCGATGACGTGGTTTTCCTCGACCCTTGTGTGTCGCCGCAATGGTCGGTGGATCGTTAAAGAATGTCGAAACTGCGGGCAGCCTAGCACCTGCGCCACGGCTGATCGAGATGGCCACAAACTTTGCGGGGTGGGGATACTCGAAATCCAGCGGGCTTGTCGGCTGCCCTAATCTGGCGCGATGAACTTCGACCGTAACAAGGCCTCAATCGTCGAGGCGATCGACGCGGGCCTGCTGGCCGGGGCAGTCACACTGGTTTGGCAATCAGGTGAGGTGCTGCAGGTCAACGAACTGGGCTACCGGGATGTCGGCGCAGGGCTGCCGATGCAGCGCGACACGATCTTCCGTATCGCCTCGATGACCAAACCGGTCACCGTAGCCGCAGCGATGTCACTGATCGAGGAAGGCAAGCTCACCCTGACCGACCCTGTCGCGACCTGGCTGCCTGAGCTCGCGGACATGCGTGTGCTGGAGAAACCTGGCGGCCGCCTGGATCGCACCGTGCCCGCTCTGCGACTCATCACGGTCGAGGATCTGATGACACACCGCAGCGGGTTGGCCTATATGTTTTCGGTGCGCGGACCGCTCTCGGACGCATACCGCAAGCTGCCCAAGCGGCAGGATCAGGACCAATGGCTTGCCGACCTCGCCACTCTCCCCCTGGTTCACCAGCCAGGCGAGCGACTCACCTACAGCCACGCCACCGACGTCCTGGGTATCGCGTTGTCACGAATCGAGGGCAAGCCGTTGAGCGAGGTGCTCAACGAACGGATCTTGGCGCCGCTGGGGATGTCGGACACCGGGTTCAATGTCGGGACCGCCGGCCGACGTCGGGCCGCCACGATGTATCAGCTCGACGGCGACAGCAAGCTACGTGACGATGCGATGGGACCCGCACCCGTCGTCGACCCGCCGTTCTGCGCCGGTGGCGCCGGACTCTGGTCCACCGTCGACGACTACCTGCGTTTCGCCCGCATGCTGCTTGCCGGCGGGACACTCGATGGCGTCCGGGTGCTGTCCGAACAGTCGGTGACGTTGATGCGCTCCGACCGACTCACCGATGAGCAGAAGCGACACGATTTCTTGGGAGCGCCGTTCTGGGTCGGTCGTGGCTTCGGGCTCAACCTTTCCGTCGTAACGGACCCCGCAAAGTCGCGCCAACTCTTTGGTCCAGGCGGACCCGGAGCCTTCTCCTGGCCGGGCGCCTACGGCACCTGGTGGCAGGCCGATCCCTCGGCAGACGTCATCCTGATCTATCTCATCCAGAATTTCCCCAACTTGACCCTCGATGCTGCCACGGCCGTCGCCGGCAACAGCTCATTGGCGAAACTGCAAAGCGCACAACCGAAGTTCGTTCGCCGAACCTATGCGGCGCTGGACCTGTAACAGAGCGATTGGGTCTGCTCCGCGACGCAGGTGTCCAGCACCTCTACCCGCAACAGATGAGTATCAGCTCAGGTGATGCACTGCTTGCAGCCGGTAAACGGGTGTAGGGATGCCTTCGTAGCGGGCCTTGAGCTGCAGCGCCAAGCACAGCGAGTAGTGCCGCGACTGTTCCAGGTTGCCACCGTGGAACCACAGATTCTCCTGTTGGGTGGGCTTCCACATGTTGCGCTGCTCGCCCTCCCAGGGGCCGGGGTCCTTGGTGGTATCGCTGCCCAAACCCCACACTTTGCCGACCTTGTCGGCGACGTCCTGGCCAATCAGGTCGGCCGCCCAGCTGTTCATCGAGGTGAATCCGGTCGCATAAACCACCAGGTCGGCCGGCAGCTCGGTGCCGTCGGCCAAGACCACCGAACCTTCGGTCAGGTGATCGACCTGCCCATGCGCAAGCTTGATCTTGCCGTCGGCTACCAGATCGGACGCGCCAACGTCGATGTAGTAGCCCGAACCGCGACGCAGGTACTTCATGGCCAGGCCGGAGCCGTCGTCACCAAAGTCCAGCTCGAATCCGGCGGCTGCCAGCCGTTCGTAGAAGTCCCTGTCGCGCTGACGGATAGCATCATAGATCGGTATCTGAAACTCGTGCATGATCCGGTACGGCACTGACGCCGTCGTCAGATCGGCCTTCTCTGTGGTGATACCAGCGGCCAGCGCACGCTCCGAGTACAGGTCACCGAAGCCCAGATCCATCAGCGAATCCGACTTCACCACATGGGTAGACGAGCGCTGCACCATCGTGACGTCGACCCCGCTCTCGTAGAGCGCTTTGCAGATATCGTGCGCGGAGTTGTTCGATCCGATCACCACAGCGTGCTTGTCGACGTAGCCCTCCGGCCCGGGATGGGCGCTGGAGTGATGCTGATCGCCGGTGAACACGTCCTGCCCGGGCAAGCTAGGCACGTTTGGCTTGCCCGACATCCCCGTGGCCAGCACTAGATGCGTTGGGCGCACAGTCAGCCGTTCCCCTGCGCGCTCCAGCTCAACCGTCCACCGGCCGCCGTCGTAGGACGCCGACAGACAGGTGGTCATCGGCCAGTACGGCACCTCCATCGCCTGGGTGTAGAACTCCAGCCAATCGGCGATCTTGTCCTTCGGCGAGAACACCGGCCAATTGTCAGGAAAAGGCAGATACGGCAGGTGGTCGTACCACACCGGATCATGCAGACACAGCGACTGGTACCGCTTGCGCCATTGGTCACCGGCTCGCTCATGACGATCCATCACGAGCGAGGGCACACGTAGCTGGCGCAGCCGGGCACCCAGAGCGATCCCGCCCTGGCCGCCACCGACCACCAGAACGTAGGGCTGCACGGTGTGCCCCAAAGCCGCCTGCTCCTCTGCGTATTTCTCTGCCCACGAGCGCGGGTCAGCGTCGCTGCCGTGCACGGCACCCAGCGGGCGGGACGCCCCCGTGGGCTCCTCGTGGCCCTTCAGTTCCCGCAGTGCCGTCAGCAGCGTCCAGGCTTCTTCACCGTCAGCGTCACCACGTAGCCGCAAGTGCCCGACGCCGCGGCCGACGGCGGTCTCGAATTCGATGAACGCCGAGATGACGCCACCGTCGGCGGTCGGGTTCTCGCGGGTGCGGAAACCCGAGGGGGCGGTGTCGGCCAGACGCGCTGTCAGCATCTCAGCGATCTGGTCGCGGCCCTCGACGGTTTTGATATTCCAGGTGAACGCGACCAGGTCGCGCCAGAAGCTGTCCGTGGCGAACATTGCGGCTACCTGGCCGATGTCGCGTACCCCTAGCGCTGCCTCGAAGTCAGCGAGCCAGGCGTCGACCCGATCCTTTGGGCGCAACGCGGCACCGGGTTCACGGGTCTGGGCCATCTAGTAATTGCACACCACGTTGGCCACAGCCGCATCATGGCCCTTCGTGGCTGCCCTTCACCGCAGCCGCCGCTGCCCGGATTTGTGACGTTACCAGCATGATCTGCCCGAGCACACCGTTGACGAACCCTGGTGAGTCGTCAGTGGAGAGCTGCTTGGCCAGTTCGACAGCCTCATCGACCGCCACCGGTTCAGGCACGTCCTCGGCATGGAGCAGTTCCCACACCGCGACACGCAGGATTGCCCGGTCGACCGCGGGCAGTCGGTCCAATGTCCAGCCCTGCAAATGGGCCGAGATCAACTCGTCAAGATGCGCCGAATTTTCCGTCACCCCGCGGGCTACCGTGACCGTATACGGATTGAGCTCCGACATATCGTCGGATTGGTTCTGCGCCAAGGCATTTCGCGACTCAGCAACTTCAATGGCGGCGATCCCGCGTGCGTCAGCCTCGAACAGAAGGTCAATCGCCCGTTTGCGGGCCTGGTGACGGCCCCGGTCGCCCCGACGATCAGGCATTGACCCTTCCCAGGTAGCTGCCGTCGCGGGAATCCACCTTGAGCTTGTCACCGACGTTGATGAACAACGGCACCTGGATCTCAGCACCGGTCTCCAGCGTCGCCGGCTTGGTGCCCGCACTGGACCGGTCGCCCTGCAGTCCGGGTTCGGTGGCGGCAACCTCAAGTTCGACCGTCACCGGCAGCTCGAGGTACAGCGGCGTCCCGTCGTGGAATGCGATCTGCACCGGCATGCTCCCCAACAGGAATCCCGCCGCCCGGCCGACCAGCGACTCGGACAACGGATGTTGCTCGTAATCCTCGCTGTCCATGAACACGAAATCGGACCCGTCTTGGTACAGATAGGTGGCATCACGGCGGTCCACCGTCGCGGTCTCCACCTTCACCCCGGCGTTATAGGTCTTGTCGACGACCTTTCCGGACAGCACATTCTTCAGCTTCGTCCGCACGAAGGCCGGCCCCTTGCCAGGCTTGACGTGCTGGAATTCGACGATCTGCCAGAGCTGGCCGTCGATCTGCAGGACAAGCCCATTCTTGAAGTCTGCGGTCGATGCCACGATCGGTTGTTCTCCTAGCTGTTAGAGGATTACCAGTACGGCGCAGTCGCGGCATGGATCGAGAAGCGCAGCCTCCCATCCCTGCCCGCGACATACACAGTGCAGACCGGCAACGAGCATCACTATTACCTTCGCTACACCCACACCGTTCGCGAATTGTAGACATAGCGGGTATCTTCACCAAAGTTCTCGAGGAAGAAGGCTTCCACCGTCGGGTCGGCCTCGACCCGCGAGTCGCCCCATTCCGGACCCCATCCGTGCGCGGGCCAATCTGAATTAATGTAGCTCAGTGCAGACACATCATAGCGCTCAACGACCTCATGCAAGCGGTTGAGATATTCGACGAACAGGTCTGGATCGCTCGCCGCCGGGTTCTGTGCCGCCGACTCAGCAATGACGATTTGGTGGCCCTGCAGTTGCGCGAAATCCATACTCAAAGCGAGGTTTGGATCGATGCGCTCGTCTGGAACGTTAAAGGTACCGTTAACTTCCATCCCGACTTCGTTGTTGAAGACAGAAAAACCAACCCAGTCGACGTTTTCGGGTCCCGGATACAGCCAGCGTGTGTCGTTGATGCCCCGAACGGGATGGTAGCCAAATTCAACATTAATGGCTTGCGATTCGATGCGGTCGACGATGTGATTGTAGGCGTCGATGAAGGCAGAGGGATCGAGCTCGGGAACGGCATCAGGATTCTCAATCACGTTAATCCCGGCGGCCGCTTTTTCGCTCAGCCAGTCTCCGATGTGCTGGTCGCCGGTGTAGGCGAAGAGGGGAATACTTACCTCGTATCCGACGCGGACCAAGAAGTGAGTATCGGGACGACTCGCTATGATCTGGGCAAAACCGTCGATTTGCTCATCCCACACGCCCTCTCGGATGTCGACCAACGCTTCCCAGACCGCATTCGAGTTGTAGTCGGCCCCGTCAGGATTGATCATCTGGCCGTAGCCGCCGGCCGGAGTATTGTCTTTGAGGCTCAGGGCAACTATGGCGTAGTCACCTAGATCGTTCTCGCGGACGTAATCCAAAAATTCAGCATTGGGGCTGTCGTCACCTTGCTCAATTACTCCCCGGTAAAGAGTCGCATAGTGTGAGGAGCCAGCCGGAGTCATTCCGGTTCCCTCGATGAAGTCGGTGTACTCCTGACGGAAAGTTTGCCCCACGAGCATCAACGTTTGGCCAGATTCCAGGGCACCCAGTGGAAGGGGCGTTGCGTCGCCGGTGAGTTCACCCAAAGCGCCATCGTCCTGCGAACCGCCAACGTCCCCAGAACCGCCGACGTCCCC
>Ga0209991_10000769_pt1 | contig 14318 bp, 12 predicted proteins | sample ChitaG_FD_183167 | JGI IMG/M metagenome (GOLD analysis project Ga0209991, IMG submission 183167) | Deep subsurface microbial communities from South Pacific Ocean to uncover new lineages of life (NeLLi) - Chile_00310 metaG (SPAdes)... | ecosystem: Environmental > Aquatic > Marine > Oceanic >...
ACAGGTGGCGCTGATGCTTTTCTGATTATTCCCTGATGATTGTCTTATCCCAATTTTATGAGTTTTTGATTGCCAAGGCATTATCCTGTCAGTAGATCAATCGGGCAAACGCCCCAGCATCAAAAATACAAGGGAGGAGTGGTGAACCAATGAATAACAAGAGAAAAATAGTAGTTGCCGATGACGAGCTCTATATCAGACTGCTGGTAAAGGATATCCTTGAGCCAGACTTCCTCGTCCTGGAAGCAAGCAATGGGGAGGAAGCAGTAAGCATCACCCGCACCCAGAAGCCCGACCTTGTCCTGATGGATATCTTGATGCCAAAGTTGGACGGCTATACCGCCTGCCACGCAATTAAGACCAACGAGCTAACCAAGGCAATCCCCGTGGTCATGCTCACCGGCGTAGGTCATGAACTTAACAGGCAGCTTAGCCAGGAGATGGGCGCTACGGGGTATATAACCAAGCCATTTAACCCTGAGGACTTGCTGGACAAGGTCAGACAATATGCGTCAGCCCTCTGCACAACCGCCTCTTGAGCAGGTTCAAAACAGTTTCTGCAGGTGGCAAACCACCGGGTTCCCCCCAGTGCCTTAAAGATACAGTTGACAGGGAGGCAAAGCAGAAATGGCGATATCAACTAAACGGAATGGTAGTCTGGAAAGGTTAACCGTGGACAAGTATTTTAACCTTATTGAGCATGCCGCTGACGGTATAGCTATCCTCCAAGACGGGGTTTTCAAGTTGGTAAATACTGCCCTGGCTCGCATATCGGGATACAATAAAGAGGAACTGCTGGGCATGCCATTTGCCAAACTACTTACCCCCGAATCCCAAAAATTGGCTATGGCAAGGTACCAGGCTAGGTTAGCCGGCAAAGAGGTGCCTTCCATTTATGAGATTAAGGCAGTAACCAAGGATGGAGAAGCCCGAGATATTGAAATAAATGCCACCCTGACTGAGTATGAGGGACGTGTTGCCGATGAAGTAATTGTTAGGGACATCACCGAGCGTAAGCAGACCGAGCATAATTTAGGCGAGCGTGTTAAAGAACTCCATTGTCTTTATGGCCTCGCTAACATTGCTGAAAGACCAGGGGTTACCTTGGATGAAATGTGCCGAGAGGTGGCTAATCTGCTACCCCCGGCCTGGCAGTATCCCGAGGTTACCTGTGCTAGAGTCACCATTAATGGTAAAGAGCTTAAGACAGAGAACTACAGAGAAACCGAGTGGAAACAATCTTCGGATATCAAAGTAGGTGGAGAAAAGGCAGGTATCGTAGAGGTCAGTTACCTAGAAGAGAGACCGGGAAGTGATGAAGGGCCTTTCCTGAAAGAGGAGAGGCTGTTGATTGACACTGTCGCTGAGCGGTTGGGAAGAATTATCGAACGCAAGCAGGCAGAGGAGGCACTTCGCCAGTCGGAAGCGAACCTGAAGACCTACCTGGACAAGGCACCAGACGGAGTCTATTTTCACGATCTGAAAGGAACCTTCCTCTATGGGAACAAAAAGGCCGAGGAAATCATAGGATATAACAGGCAAGAACTTCTGGGAAAGAGCTTCCTCAAACTTAATCTCCTTCCGGCGAAATATTTAACAAAAGCTGGAAGGTTACTGGCGCTCAACACAATGGGAAAACACACTGGACCAGATGAGCTTGAATTGATTAGGAAGGATGGCAGCCGCGTATGGGTTGAGATAAACACTGCCCCTCTAAAGCAAGGTGGAAAAACAATGGTCATGGGCTTTGTCCGCGACATCACCGAGCGCAAGCAGGCTAAAGAGACAATCCATCAGCAAAATGAATTCTTAGGCAATGTATTGAATTCTCTCACTCATCCCTTCTATGTTTTAGATGCCAATGATTATACGGTAAAGATGGCCAATCTAGCTACGGAAGTGGACAATTTATCGGAAAACCCAACCTGTTATTCCCTTGCCCATAAAAGCGTCAAACCGTGCGGAGGCGTAGAACATGTTTGTCCGCTTGAAGAAGTGAAGAGGACCAAAAAACCGGTGGTTGTGGAGCATATTCATTACGATGAAGATGGCAATGCCAGAAATGTTGAGGTTCACGGCTACCCCATTTTTGATACTGAAGGAAATGTCATCCAGGTGATAGAGTATTGTCTGGACATCACCGGGCGTAAGCGGGCGGAGGAGGCGCTGGCTGATGAAGCGATCCGGCGGCGTATCCTAGTTGATCAGTCCAGAGATGGGATCGTCATCCTTGATCAGGATGGCAAGGTATATGAGGCGAACCAGCGATTTGCCGAGATGCTCGGATACTCCCCCGAGGAAGTCACTCAGCTCCATGTGTGGGATTGGGATACTCAGTGGACACGTGAGCAACTGCTCGAGATGCTCCAGAGTGTTGACGCAGCCGGCGACCAATTCCAGACGTACCATCGTCGCAAGGATGGTACGCTCTATGACGTTGAAATCAGCAGCAATGGGGCCGTGTGCACGGGTCAGAAGCTGGTCTTCTGCGTGTGCCGGGACATCACTGAGCGCAAGCGGATGGAGACCAAGCTAAGAGAAGCGGATGAAAGATACAAAATAATTTTTGAGTCAGCCAATGATATGCTCGTACTGATAGACAAGAAAGGCAAAATATTAGATGTTAATAAAACCGTAGAGGATATTGGCGGGTATAGAAGAGAAGAAATAGCAGGGAAAAACATTAGGTTTCTAGCCAAGATGATGACCAAAAAAAGCTTAGCCATTGTATTGAAGAATTTCTTGAAGAGAATGGTCGGTATGAGTATCCCTCCCTACGAGATTCAAATGATCAAGAAAAATGGAGAGTTGATAAACGTTGAGGTTAACGCAGTGGCCCTGCGAAGAGACGGTCGAATAGTAGGAGACTTGGCTATCCTGAGAGACATTACTGAGAAAAAGCAGGCGGAAGAAAGAGAGAAACAGCTGCAACAAGAGCTAAATCTCTCCGGCCGACTCGCTTCGATTGGACAGATGGCGTCGGGCATTGCCCACGAGATAAATAATCCCCTGACCGCTATCATCGGTTTCTCCCAGCTACTAATGAACAAGGATATCCCTGAGGATATAAAGGCGGACCTGGTCGTAGTTAACAGTGAAGCCCAGCGCGTTGCTAAGATTGTCAGTAGCCTGCTTACCTTTGCCCACCAGCATAAACCAGGTCGGGAATATGTGGATATTAATGGCCTCATATCTGGAGTACTGGAACTACGCTCTTATTCGCTGAAGGTAAACAATATTCAGGTGGTAACCCAGCTAGCTTTTGACCTGCCCCGAACTATGGCCGATGGCAACCAGCTCCAGCAGGTATTCCTTAATATTATCACGAATGCCGAGAAGGAAATGGCAAGAGCACACAATGGGGGAAAGCTGCTGGTTAAGACAGAAAAGAGAGGCAAGAGTATCAGGCTCTCTTTTACTGATGACGGCCCCGGCATCAGCAGGGAAAATCTGGATAAGATATTCGACCCGTTCTTTACTACCCGAGAGGTAGGCGATGGGACTGGTTTAGGCTTGAGTATCTGCCACGGTATCATTGCCCAGCACAACGGCAAGATACGTTGTAAAAGTAAATTGGGGGAGGGAGCTACGTTCGTTATTGAGCTACCTATAGTGGCTGATAGCGAGCCGACAGAGAGGCCTAAGGTAATTGGAGAAGAGCCCTGGCAGCATAGCGGGGCGAAGATACTTGTGGTAGATGATGAAACAGCCACCCTTGATTTTCTCAAGCGCCTGTTAACTGAACAAGGATACGATGTAGAGACTACAGACAGGACTAATATCGCCCTGGAGAAACTACAAAGTGACAAGTATGACCTTATCCTGCTGGACATCAAACTGCCAGGTATGAGTGGGATTGAACTGTATCACCACATGAAAGCAATAGACCCAGCTCTGGCAGAGAGGGTAATTTTTATTAGCGGTGATGTTATGGAAATAACTACCAAGGATTTCCTGGATAAAACTAAGGCGTCTCATATTGTCAAGCCAATAAACATTGAGCAGCTGAAGAAAGAGAGCAACCGTATACTGACTAAAGGTATAGAGCGGCAACGAACCTAACAGAGAGAAAAAAGCAACAGAGGGAAACTATTAGAGATACTACCGGAACTCTTAAGTTCTAGTAGGTCCCACGAGTTATCACAGGGTTCTGTAGGACTCTCTAAGTATCCCAAGTCAGCTAGCGCTAAGTAGTATCTGCAGTTCTCTATCACACAGGACCTTGTGTTGTTACCTTATCAATCACACAAAATAGCGTTTTGTTACCACTGTTGGTCTGCGGGGCAATCTCCATTTTGCGGCATTGACAAGCTCATCAACGAGAACCAAAATCGCAACATCTAAAATGACCTTAAGAGAACATATTGGTTTAAGTGGGTGAGACTATGAGAGAAGAGCACTGAAACCGCTTGGTAGTATAGCGATGGCCGGTGCGCTTCTTGGTTTGAGCCATATGAATGTTGATGCAGTCATAACCTTCATGCCCGTCTGATAAAATAAGGGAGAAGCTCAGCTTCTTGTTCCTCCCCAAGCTTGTAATTAAATGCCGCAGGCACAAGCCTCGTCCCTTTCTGTGGTATTGACAGTCACACAAATGGACACTATACTTAAAGCTATTACACACGAAATAACCTTAAAATAACATAATTGTAGTGCTGATTTATGAGCTGGGAAGGTGACCAGTGAAGGGAGGTGATAAATGGGGTTAACTTATTAAGGTTCACTAGGCTAAAAATCTAAAGGAGGGCTAAATTGAAAAGATTATTAATACTGAGTAGTATCTGCCTGGTCTTAGTATTAGCAGCACTGCCGTTTTTGACTGCCTGCCCCGCTGAAGAAGAACCACCACCGCCACCACCAGAGACCTTGAAGATTGGTGCCCTTGTGTCTCTAACCGGCTTTTGTTCCGCATCTGAAGTGCTTATCTGGGAGGGGGTACAGCTGTTTGAGGAATGGATTAATGAGCAAGGCGGAATCACCATTGGTGAACAGCCATACTTGATTGAATTTGTTGCTGAAGATATCCAGAGCAGTGCTGATGGTACCGTAGCCGCAGCGAACAAGCTTGTCTATGACCATGGGGTAAAGTTCGTTGTTGGACCGGTTCTGCCTTTCATGATTACAGCCTCGGGGACAATTACCGAACCGGCCGGGGTAATCCGTGTTGCATACTATAATTGCGGTACACCAGATGAATACGGTCCGAACACCCCGTACACCTTCGTCTGTAATGACACCACCCTAGACTATATGACCCCCAATATGCAATATATGAAAGAGGCTTACCCCAACCTCAAAACTATCTCCGTTATCACCCCGGATGATGGGGCTCCTGCCTTTTTTGAGCCAGTATTTAACCAAAAGGCTGCCGACGAGGGGCTTGAAGTAGTAGATTGGGTGTTATGGCCTCTGGACACAACCGACTTCACCACATTTGTAGTCAAAGCCCTTGCCCCTAATCCCGACGCGCTATTTCTCATCAACGGCTGGCCAATACACATGGGCTCTATACTTAAGATAGCCAGGGAGATGGGCTTCACCGGTCCGGTATTCGCCTGCCATGAAGACCCCTATGATATCCGCGAGGTTGCTGGTGTAGAGGCATCTACAGAGTTTTATGTCCATAATGTAATGATGGATGACCCTGAGATGACTGACATGATAAAGGAAATCAAAGCACTGGCTGAAGCCAAATATGGCAAAGCGTCACCAACACATGTCTGGGGTTGGAATGCTTGCTATTGTCTTATCCAGGCTATTGAGGAGGCTCAGAGCCTTGACCCCACTGTGGTCAGGGATTCCTGGGAGGAAATGACGTCAATCGATACTGCATACGGAGATGGGAGGCTAGGCGGACTGGACACCTATGGCATTAACCACACTGTAAGCTACCCGATGCCATTGTCTGCCCTTCAGGATGGAGAGGTGGTCTGGATTATGTGGCAGGAAGTACCGCTGCCATAGGTTAGTTTTGTTGTGCTACGGCTATCTTGCGGGAGAGAATTCCCCTCCTGCAAGATAGCCGTCAAAGCGAAAAACCTGGAAAGATAAGAACGATTTGGACGCAGGATTACTTGCGCAAGTTGGCGTCAACGCCTTGATGCTGTCATCAATGTATATCTTGATGGCTCTTGGCTTTGCCCTTCTTCTTAGCGTCATGGGCATCCTCAATTTTGCCCACGCTGTCATCTACATGGCTGGTGGTTACATCTGCTATCAACTGGCGGTAATCTATGGGCTGAATCAGTGGCTGTCCCTGGTGCTGGCCGCACTGATAATGGGCCTGTTTGGGCTGTTTTTGGAAAGGTTTTGTTTCCGCCCCTTCTTCGGGGATGTCAACCGCACCATAGTCATGACCTTGGCCATCATTGTCATTGTAGAGTCCGCCGTCAATGCAGCGGTGGGCACTCATGTGAGGTCGTTGCCCGCCTTTGCCTCAGGCGTTATCCGGAGCGGGGGAGTTTCCCTCAGTGTTGAGAGGCTGGTCACCTTCATTATTGGTGCTGTCCTACTGCTAGCGCTCATCTTCTTCATCCGGAAGACCAAGGTAGGTCAGCAGATGCTCGCCATTTCCCAGGACTCTATTGGGGCTGCCTTGCAGGGGATTAATATCTACCGCGTTTCGGCTGTCGCCACGGTGATAGCCTGTGCCTTAGCTGCGGTGGCTGGAAGCTTAATGGGTGCTATAGTAAGTTTAAGCCCCTATATGGGCACCCACATGCTGGTCAAAGCAATTGTAATAGTCATCCTGGCCGGGATTGGAAGCATTGGAGGTGTCCTGGGTGCCGGGCTAATTCTGGGCACGATAGACGCCTTTTTACCTCTCGTACTGAGCGGCAGCGCCACTGACGCCGTAGGCCTGGGCATCGTGATTCTTATCCTGCTCTTCAGACCCCAAGGACTGTTTGGGCACGAGGCATGAATACGTTTCAAGGACGTTTTTAGTGAATGTAAAGAGTAAACTGACTAAGCCTGTCGGTCTGGCAAGTTTGGTAATCCTTTTATTCCTGCTCCCGGTATTCATCAAACAGCCTTACTACATTCACATCTTCATCATAACTTTGCTATATATCATCGTCGTTAGCAGCTTGCGCACGGTAGCCCTTTCAGGTCAATTATCTGTCGCCCATGCTGCTTTCATGGGCATTGGCGCTTACTTTTCCGGTGTAGTATCAAAAGAGCTAGGCTTGACCCCTTGGCTCACCATACCGCTGGGGGGACTAGCGGCTATGGTTATTGCGGTTATAATCGGCTACCCATTTACCAGGGTAAGGGCAATCTACTTTTCCATGGTAAGCCTTTTTGGGGGTATGGTGATAGTGTCCTTAATAAGCGTGGCTCAGAAATGGACCGGTGCTACTGCTGGCCTCACTGGTATCCCTCCCTTAAGCCCCATTAACATTCCCGGCTTAATAAATATAACCTTTCTCGGTCAGAAAGTGCCCTACTACTATTTCACTCTGCTGCTAACCACAGTCTGCCTTTTAGTTCTGTACCGGATCGAGCACTCTCGTATCGGTATGACCTGGAAGGCGATTGCCCAGTCTCACCTGGTGGCATCCAGTGTCGGCATCAATGAAGCCGGATTTAGAGTCCTTGCCCTGGCGGTAGGCTGTTTTTTCGCCGGTATAGCTGGCGCTAGCTATGCACATTACAACCTGGTACTGTCACCCGGCACCTTTGGTTTTCTACCAAGCATATTCCTGGTGATGTATATGCTGGTAGGTGGTCGCGATAGATTTGCCGGACCTATTATCGGAACGGCTATTCTAATGATTGTCCCCGAGTTTTTCCGTGGGCTAAAAGAATTTGCTCCTCTCATTTTGGGAGCGATAATGGTGATTGTAGTCTTCTTGATGCCTCAGGGCATTGCCGGTCTGTTCGACCAGATTAAAGCAAAGTATGGACAACTTCGTCAGAGAGAGGTGCCCAGTGGTACTGTTTGAGACCAGAGGGCTCACCAAGTATTTTGGAGGGTTAGTTGCTGTCTCGCAACTGGACATGCACGTCAACCAGGGAGAGATAGTTGGCCTAATTGGTCCTAATGGTGCCGGGAAAACAACAGTCTTCAATTTGATAACCGGAGTTCTGCGCCCCTCAGAAGGAAAGATAATATATGATAATAAAGATATAACTGGTAAGAAACCACATGTAACTGCCAAGATGGGAATAGGTCGCACTTTTCAGATGGCTTCTCTTTTCGCTGATTTCACTGTACTAGAGAATTTAGTGGCATCGTTCTATTTATACCCCAAGTCTGGCTTCTGGGAAGCCATGTTCAATACCCCTGGATACCGCAAGAAGGAGGAATATATCTTAAACCAGGCAATGGAAATCTTGCAGCTCGTGGGACTAGATAAAGTAAAAGAAGAGCTTGCCAGCAATCTCCCCCATGGCTACCAAAAGGTACTTGGCGTGGCTAGAGCCTTGGCGGTTAAGCCGAAACTACTATTACTTGATGAGCCAATAGCTGGGATGACCCATGATGAAATTGCTTTTTCACTCAGAGCCTTTGAGAAAATGCGGTCACAAGGGATAACTTTTCTATTGGTTGAGCACAATATGGAGATCATGAGTTTATGTGACAGGGTGATAGTGTTAAACTTTGGAAATAAAATTGCCGAAGGTTTGCCTGAAGAAGTAAGGCAGAATGAAGATGTAATCCAGGCCTACTTTGGGAGTGAGCATGCTGCTTAGGGTGAAAGACATAACGGTGCATTACGGGAAAGCCATAGCAGCGGACAGTGTGTCCCTGGAAGTTGCTGAGGGAACTGTAGTTACCATTATTGGTGCTAACGGAGCTGGCAAAAGCACCATTTTGAAAGCCTTGTCCGGGTTAACACCATTAACCTCGGGGGAAATATGGTTTCGGGACAGGAGGATAGACGGGATGGCACCTTTTCATATTGTGAATCTTGGCCTAGTCCATATTCCTGAAGGCCGAAGGCTTTTCCCTTATCTTACTGTTTTGAGCAATCTTAAACTTGGTGCTAGTTTACGAAAGGACAAGGCTGGCATAAAGAAGGACATGGATGAGGTCTTTGAGCACTTCCCTATATTATGGGAGAGGCGCAATCAAAAAGCGGGCACCCTGAGCGGTGGCGAACAACAGATGTTAGCTATTGCTCGCAGCTTAATGGCCAAACCAAAGTTACTTTTGATGGATGAGCCTTCGCTAGGATTGGCTCCTATATTGGTTAATGAGCTGGTTCCTGTGATTAGGAATATCAATGAAAGGGGAGTTGGCGTTCTTTTGGTAGAACAAAATGTTCCCTTAGCCCTCCAGGTAGCCAAGAGGGCTTATGCACTACAAGTTGGCAAAATCATTCTAGAGGGTGACATCGACGAATTCAAAGATAGCGAGATTATCAAGAGAGCATATTTGGGAGGATAAACCGAATACCAAGGTGCAGTACCAGCGTGCCAAACTTGCCTCAAAATGCAGATAACTGCGACCCACAGAAAATCGTGGATGCTTTCCACCATTAACCTACCCAGACGATAATTTACTCAAGCTAACGCCCCAAGCAATACCACACATGGTCTAATTCGATTAGTAAGTAGTAATAGGAAAAAAGTTCCAAATTGGGAGGAAAAGTAAGCTAAATATATCTTGACTTTTACCTTTTAGTGAGGTAAAATTTTTTTAGTGAGATAAAATTTTTTTCCCATAATACTAGACGATAATGACATAATTGGAGGTAGTTAATGTAGTAAATTAACCTAAAATATCGCTTTATTGACCTTAGGGAGGCGTTGAACCGCTACCCGTAATTGGTCACCTAGGCAGCGGGGAGCCAATAGTGAAACCGGCCTGAAAGGGGCGGTTTTTATTTTGCCGAAAGGAGGGGGGTGATGCCTATGGTTTAAGGGCGATAGGGAAAGACCTATGGACGCTCGGGAAAGACCGATTTACATAAAAATCTAATAAAGGAGTAAAAATCGAAAAGGACGGTTTTGCAATGAAACATATAAAATTGTTGTCAATACTAATTGGAGTTTGCCTGGTCTTGGTGTTAGCGCTAACGCCCTTGATGCTAGCTTCTGCGAAACCAGCATCAACACCACCGCCAGGACTTGCCGGAAAAGCCGACATGATTCTGTACAACGGGAAGATAATCACAGTTGATGAAGACTTCTCTATTGCAGAAGCTGCCGCTATTTGCGATGGCAAGTTCATTGCCGTTGGGAGTCAGGGTGAGGTTATGGGATACCAGGGCCCAGAAACAGAGATGATCGACCTTGAGGGAGAAACGGTGCTTCCAGGAATTAACGAGTCCCATATCCATTTTCAAGGTTTTGGATTATCAAGGCCCCCTTTGGTACTTGATGTAGGCTTTCCAACGGTACACTCAATCGCAGAAATTGTAGCGATGGTCGGTGAGAGAGTTGGAGAAGTTTCACCTGGTGAGTGGATTACAGGGCGGGGATATGACCCAGGCTATTTAGACGAAATCATAGCCGACCCAGATAGACGCCCTACGCGATGGGACTTAGACCCGGTAAGCCCAGATAACCCTGTAGCTCTTAGTGATATGTCGGGGCATACAGGTTGGTATAACAGCAAAGCCTTTGAGCTGGCCGGAATCACCAAGGACACACCTGACCCTGAGGGGGGCGTTATTGTGAGGGACCCAGTTACCGGGGAACCCACAGGGATATTGCACGAAAAAGCAAAGGCATTAGTATCGTACCTAATTCCTCCTCCCTCAGAAGAGCGGCAGATAGAAGCAATCATCACTGCAATGGAGGAGCTTAATTCTTTTGGCATAACAAGTGTAACTGAGCCTGGTTGTTCGGCTAGAAAAATTCTCCAATATCATGACCTTTGCCTAGAAGACAAGTTAACCATTAGAGTCAACCTCATGGTGCGTGGTGGAAGTTCTTTGGAGGCAATGCAGGAGAATTTATCTGGTCTAGCCGGTCTGGCAAGGTACACAGGTTTTGGTGGAGACGAGTTAATCAGGATAAAGGGAGTCAAACTAATGGCCGACGGTGTACCTCCAGCTCTGACCGCCTGGATGTACGAGGAATACCCAGGGCATCCCGGAGTATATGGGGGCCTAGTTGTTGCTGGAGCAACTCCTGAGGAGCAGTATGACGAGTTGATAAGTATGATTGTTTATGCTCACCAACAGGGATATCAGGTAGGCATTCATACCTGTGGTGATAGAGCTATTGACGCGGTTGTAGATGGTTTTATACAGGCTATAGGAGAGTACCCTGAGTTTGAGGACCCTCGCCATTACATTATACATGGCGATGTTACAACAGATGAATGTGCGGAACGCATGGCTTTGTGGAATATAGGCTGCGCTACACAACCGCTCATCATGTATGTTTTCTCAGATTTCGGGGAGATAGTGATGGGTTCGGAGAGAAACGCACGCCATATGGCCCCCGGTCTGTTTCTTGACGCTGGAGGTTGGGTTACTATAAGCAGCGATGCACCAGTAACCTACCCAAACTGGAAACAAAATGTTGAAACAGCTGTTTTAAGAGAATCGCAAGCTTCAGGTACAGTATACGGTCCGGAATACTGCATTACTGTCGAAGAGGCAATCATTGCTGTTACTCTCACGGGCGCATACCAAGACCACATGGAGGATATCAAGGGTTCTATTGAAGTGGGTAAATTAGCTGATTTGTGCATTCTAGATGAAGACATACTAACTATTGACCCGCATGACATCAGTGATATACCTACTTTGATGACTATTTTGGGAGGAGAGGTTGTGTATGACTCGGGTGCTCTTTCCATAGACTGAGTTGACTTAGTGCTACCTGCCCAAGGTAGGAGGAGGTGTGGGGAGCATGCCTCCTCCTGCCTAATATTTGGTGGGTGCACGAAGGGAATCAATATAACCATCCCGACAATAGTTGTAAAAAGCCTCGGGGACTATTTTACGCCCCTTCCTACCCTCTTGGTTTATGCTTGAAGTAAGAGGGTTGACCTGCTGACGAGCGAAGGCCTCCTTCTTAGCGCTTGTCTTTTCACCCTCTTTGAGAGGTGCCTTATAGAACTTCAAGCTGTCGTTAAAGGTTACAGACCGGGTATATCTCTGCACCATCTCTAAAGATTCCCATCTGCCCAGCTCCTTTATTGTCATTGTATCTACGCCAGCTTTTCTCAATAGGCAGGCAGAGGGGGAATAGGGGCGGTAATGGGCTCAAAAAACCTGAAAGCAATTGTAGTGAAGGGAACTGGCAAAGTTAAGGTGGCTGACGAAAGCAGGTTTAGAGAGGCAGTGAGGGCAGCCAATGAGAGCATCAGGAATAATAAGCTCATACAAGAGGGCCTAAGTAAATACGGGACATTAACTATGGTGCCTGCGGCTCAAGCAATGGGCATTGGCACGGTCAATAATTATTCTGGTGGAGTCATGGAGGAAGAGGTAGCGTGAGCCTGAGGCGTTGGCGAAAAACCGGTGAAATGATGGGCCTGTTGCCGGCCAAAATAGATATGTGGAAAGTTCCCGGCACAATCACTTCATATAGTTCCAAAAGGGAGAGCAAGAAAGAGCTGCTATACTGGCAGACACTCCTTGCTTATCATGATGCTGTTGAGCAGCGCAGAAAGAGAGGGCAGAAGGGTAAGAGGGGATTACTGAAGGAAACAGGCCAAATTCTTGAAAAACATTACAACTGGAGCGAAGGTGCGCCTGATTCATATACGGTCAGGCGTTATCTTGACCGGGCGGAGAAAATATGGCACATTTCGGCATACTAATCAAGTTTAAAAAGGAGGTAGCTATGGTAAAGCACGAGAAAAAGTTAAGCAAATTTGTTAAGCAAAATTGGGTGGGGAGGTCGGTGGTGGTGGAAAACACGCTCAAAAATAACTGGCAGCGGAGGGATTTGAACCCACGACCAAAGGCTTATGAGTCCTCTGCTCTACCACTGAGCTACGCTGCCCCAGGCAATATAGCACGCTTTGATTTCTGGTGTCAATTTCCTCTTGGTTTACTTGGGCTGTTGTCTCACTCAATATAACTCGTTAATCTATCGGGTAATTTGCTCTTATCGTTGGTGGCTGGAGTTATGGGAGGTTGACCGCTAGCCTCCATAATAGCCCTGCCTTCAGGACTGAGCAGAAAAACAACCCAGGCAATGGCTATCTCCTGGCGGGGGAAATTCTTGGGGATGGTTACCCCATAAACTATAGGCTTGCCTTTTATGGTCAGGAATTCCCCCGGCTTTTCACCGGTAATCTTTACCTCTGCCTTAGCATAGTACTCTTGGAACTGCTCACTGGAGAGGTCAATCTGCGGAGGTAAGTCAACAAAGTTGAGCTTATGTTGTGCTGCCACCGAGGAATACTCAAAAGCGTAGTCTAGGTCGCCTGACTCCAGCAGGGCAATAAGGTCTACCGATTTCGGTCTCATTATATCGCCGTCTGCCCCGTAGAGCTTGCCATATAGCCCTGGGACATTGTAAAAGTCCTCGGCTAACTGCCACACCATCAGGGTCCGGTAGCCGCAGGGGTCCTGGTCGGGGTCAGCCCGACCGTATTTAACCCCTTCACGTTGCAGGATTTCATACCAGTTGTCCTTATCCACCTCATCAGCAAATTGGGAGCTATCGGTATAGGCAATAACCATGCGATTGCAGGCAAAGGTTATATACCAGTCGGCATACTGGGGAAACATTAGCTGAGGAATAATGGTATAGTCAGCAGAAGCAATTATTCCGCATTCCCTGCCCAGCTCGGTGACCTTGCGGATGGTGGTCTGGCTACCTGCCCCCTCCGACAATATCTCTACCTCGGGATATAGCTTGTTGAACTCCTCACTGATTTGAGCCAAGGGCATGCTCAAACTCCCGGCGTGGAATATGGGGAGCTTGGGCTTAGGGCTACACCCAGCCCAAGGGGTCAAAGCCAGAATCAAAATTAAAAATAGACTAATGGCTAATCGTTTCACCTGACCTCCTGCTTAAAAGACATGAACTGCTGAAGCCTTAAAGGTAATATAGACCCTCTGACCCTCAGCCAGCCCCATCTCCTCTAAAGAGCGGCGGGTAACCAGGCAGATAAAGTCTGGCGGTAGATTTACCGTGAGATAGAGGGTTGAGCCCCGGTCGGCGATGCGGGTGATGGTGCTGCAGAATGAGTTGCGGGCGCTGGAGTGAAGTGGTTCCGGGGAAACCAGAATATCCTCAGGTCGAACCGAGGCATGAAATTTGCCCCGTAGGTCAGTAACTACTGCCAGCTCGGTGCCCTCGGTGCGAAAAACGACACCTCCGTCCTCTCTCTCCACAACCTCTCCAGCGAAGATGTTTCTCGCCAGGGCGAAGCGGGCGACAAACTCGGAGTTGGG
>Ga0209991_10000770_pt1 | contig 14314 bp, 16 predicted proteins | sample ChitaG_FD_183167 | JGI IMG/M metagenome (GOLD analysis project Ga0209991, IMG submission 183167) | Deep subsurface microbial communities from South Pacific Ocean to uncover new lineages of life (NeLLi) - Chile_00310 metaG (SPAdes)... | ecosystem: Environmental > Aquatic > Marine > Oceanic >...
ATCGCAATAGATAACCTCATCCTCACCATTTTCAGCGATAACCATGAACTCGTGGGAATCCTTGCCCCCGATGGCACCACTATCGGCTTCAACAAGGAGGGCAGGCAGTCCGCAGCGAACGTAGATATTGTGATATGCCTGAAGCATTTTATCATAGCTTTGGTCTAGTCCCTCTTCGTCGGCATCAAAGCTATAGAGGTCTTTCATGGTAAACTCACGGACCCGTATCAGCCCGGCTCGGGGACGTGGCTCATCACGGAACTTGGTCTGGATTTGATACAGAAGTAGAGGCAGGTCACGGTAGCTCTGGACATTATGGCTAACCATTTGGGTGATGACCTCTTCGTGAGTTGGTCCCAGGGCTAGCTTGCGGTCTCTGCGGTCGGAGAGGGTAAACAGCCCTTTGCCGAAAGCGAGGTCTCGCCCTGTTTCCTGCCACAGCTCCAGAGGCTGGAGAACCGGCATATTTAGTTCCTGACCACCGGCTTTATCCATTTCGTCGCGGATTATATTTTCTATCTTTTTGAGCGACCTCCAGGCTAAAGGCAGGTAAGAATAAACACCAGCCGCTACCTGATGTATCATTCCTGCCTTCAGCAGTAGCTGGTGGCTGACTGTCTCCGCCTCAGCCGGCACCTCTCTTTGGGTCTTACCGAATAACTGTGATATACGCATTTTCTACTCCATTTATATTTATCTACTTCTTTATCTACCCTATCCCCTTTATCCCCTTCCCCTTAACAAGGGGAAGGGGAAGCAGTTATAAGAGAGGCTTCGCCTCTCTTTGACTCTTCTTTTAACTCCTCTTCTATCAGGAGCGGCCAAGCTAAATTGCTCATTTCCCTCCGGGAACAGTGCTGTTGAGTGGAGGTAGCTCGCAGAACCGGTGGAGGTATCGTTGGAGCATACCTCTTTCCTTTGCTGTGAGATCACTCTCTGTAACAGCCATAACACGGAACTGCAGTGAATGCTCCTTATATGGCTTGTATTTTCTGAGTTGGCGGTATGCTCGATAATAGAAACCACCAGAGCGTGTGCCTCTCCAGAACGCTTCTATGCGCGGGCGAAGTCGTATAGATTTGCCCATATACAGTATTCCACTTGGGTCGATGCCCTTAATTCTGGGGATAGATATAGGTACATTTCCCTTGTCTATCATCCTTATTTGATACAGTCCCTTTTCACGAAGTAAATCAACATCGTTATATATTTCTTCTATAGCTCGCCACTTTTCCCATCTTTCCATCTTTGAAACTCCTAGTTCAAAACCTCTCCACCTCTGCCATTAGTGTCGTTAGAAAATCCTTTTCCTCTATAGTTCTAATCTTTTTGCCCTTTTTGAAGAGAATGGCTCTGGCTTTACCGCAGGCGATGCCGATATCGGCATCTTTGGCTTCGCCGGGTCCATTGACCACACACCCCATTACCGCCACCTTTATCGGCTTATCTATCTTTAATAGCTTTTCCTCTACTGCCTCGGCTAATTCTATTATATCAACCTCAGCCCGACCACAGGAGGGGCAACTGACCAATATCGGGCCGTGCTGGCGCAGGTTGAGGCTTTTTAGTATTTCATAGGTAGCAATTACCTCTTCTCTGGGGTGGGCAGTTAGTGAAACCCGGATGGTATCACCAATGCCCTGGTAGAGGAGCGTGCTGATGCCCACCGTGCTGCGGATAATACCGGTTCTCGGTGTGCCAGCTTCAGTAATGCCGATGTGTAGCGGGTAGGGTATCTTTTGGGCGATGTCCTGGTAAGCATCAATAGTAGTCGGCACATCAAAAGCCTTGAGCGAGACCTTAATAAGGTCAAAGTCAAGGCTCTCCAGCAGCTTTATCTGCTGTAAGGCAGCATCTACCATTTGTTGGGCGACAGTTAATCGGGGGTTGGCTGGTTTGGGCAGGCTGCCGGCATTTACCCCAATACGGATAGGGACCTTTCTTTCTCTGGCAGCATAAGCTATGGTTGCCACTTTTTCCGGGTGGCCAATATTACCCGGGTTTAACCTTAGTCCATCAGCTCCAGCTTCCAGTGCCATCAGGGCAAGGCGATAGTCAAAGTGAATATCAGCAATTACAGGTATGGAAACACCTCTTTTTATCGCTGATATAGCCTGGGCGGCTTCGGCATCAGGCACAGCTACCCGCACCAGTTCGCAGCCACAATCCTCAAGCTCCTTGATTTGGTTAATGGTTGACATAACATCACGGGTATCGGTTTTGGTCATAGACTGTACCACGATAGGGGCACTACCGCCGACAGTTACATTGCCAATTTGAATAGGTTTACTGGCTCGCCGTGGATTCATGGTATTAAGCTCTCTCCGCTTATAATGCGTAAGATATCCTGGTAGGTGATTGCCAGAATTGCTGCCATTAGCATAGCGAAGCCGATAAGGTGTATTAGCCCTTCTCTCTCTGGTCGGATGCGCTTACCTCGGCGAACCCATTCCAGAAGGACAAATACGATTCTACCTCCGTCCAGGGCGGGGAGGGGGAAGAGATTAATTATACCCAGGTTTATGCTAAAAAAGGCGGCAAATTTCAGCAGTGGGCTAATTCCAGCCTTAGCTACCTCTCCGGTGATTTGAGCAATACCCACTGGTCCTGTCAATTGAAGAGATGCTGCGCCAATAAACAAACCAATTATTGCATTCTTAAACAGGATGAAAGTTTCTATACATTCACTTACTCCCATAGGTATTGCTTTCCAGAAGGGATAGTGCTGGCTGACAACGGTTGGATTTGACATACTGACCACAATACCAATGGCTCCCTGACCCTCTGGAGGCTTCCACCTGGGTATTGCTTTAACCTCCTCTGTAGTTGCGTCACTGCGTTTGACAAGTATGTTAACCTCTTTACCCATGTTAAGCTGGATATAGCGGTGCAGGTCGCCAATATTATGCACCGGTTTATCATTTATGCTGAGGATCACATCCTCTGATTTGATGCCAGCCCTGGCTGCTGGCGAGTCCTGGGCTACTTCTTCTATTATCACCCGCCCGCTTACCAGGTCGTGGGGAACCATAAAAGCAATGGAGAACAGAAGGAGAGGCAGCAGGAGATTCATTAGTGAGCCGGCACTGAGAACCAATAGCCTGGTGCTAATGCCCTTACTGGCTAAGCTCCCTAGCACCTTGGGGTCTTCTTCACCAGCCATCTTGACAAATCCACCCAGGGGTATTGCATTTAGTGAGTATCGCGTTTCTCTCCAGGTTACCGAAAATAATCGCCTGCCGAAAAAAAGCCCCAACTCGTCTACTTTCACCCTTGAAGCCTTAGCCGTAACAAAGTGCCCAAGCTCATGGGCAAGGATAAGGACTGCCAGAACACCGAGGAAGGCTACTATTGTAATTAGGAAGTCTACTATTGTAATTAGCATGGAGTATCTCCGGTAATAAGCTGTAGGACTTTGTTTCTAGCCCAGGCATCAGCTGCCATAATTTCCTCCAGGGTTGGGTGGGCTATGGCTCGGTGGTGTTGCAATGCCCAGTCTACAATATTAGCAATATCAACAAACTTGATGTGCTGTGACAGGAAAAGCTCAACGGCAACCTCATCAGCAGCGCAAAGCACCGCCGGGTAGGTTCCTCCCTTCTTTCCTGCTTCAATGGCTAACCTGAGACAGGGGAATGTATCAAGGTCAGGCTGCTCAAAGGTCAGGTTATTAATACTGCTCCAGTCAAGCCTGGGGAGCTTGGGGTTGTGTACACGTTCAGGGTAAGACAAGGCATACTGAATGGGTAAGCGCATGTCAGGGTAACTTAGCTGCGCTTTGATTGAGCCATCTATAAATTCTACCATAGAGTGGACAATGCTCTGGGGGTGGATTAGAACCTTGATATTGTCAAAGGGGATGTTAAATAGCCAATGGGCTTCACTTACTTCAAGCCCTTTGTTCATCAAGGTAGCTGAGTCAATAGTGACCTTCCTTCCCATTTGCCACGAGGGGTGTTTTAACGCTTGCTTAACTGTAACCTCATTTAGTTGGGCTGATGAATAGCCGTGGAAAGGACCCCCCGAGGCAGTTAGAATAAGCTGGGTTGCCTTTTGTGTTTCACCTCTGAGGCATTGCCATATAGCGCTATGCTCACTATCAATGGGCAGAATCTGGGCAGAGTGTAATTTTGCCTCACTGGTGATAATCTCACCGGCCATAACTAATGATTCCTTGTTGGCAAGGGCAACATTTTTCCCGGCTCTTACCGCAGCTAGGGTAGGGCTTAGCCCTGATTTTCCCGAGGTGGCTATAACAATAGTATCTACCTGAGGATGACTGGCCATGTCTTCTAATGATAGTAGTTCACAGTCTGTCCTAGCCAGGTGAGCCACTGCCTTTTTATCCTGGTAATAGACGAATCTTGGTTTGAACTCATTGATTTGCTTTGCCAGCAGGTCAATGTTCTTCCCGGCGGCTAAGCCGACAATGTGAAATCTGTGGGGTAAGGCACGGACTACCTCAAGTGTTTGCTGCCCTATAGAGCCGGTTGAACCCAGGATGGCTAATTGCTTTACTATATTGCCCATATAACATAATAGTATACCACTACGCCAGCAAAGACAACGCTGTCTATTCGGTCAAGGACACCCCCATGTCCTGGTATTAACTTGCCTGAATCTTTTACTCCCATATTGCGTTTGAGTAAGGACTCTACCAAGTCGCCAAGCTGACCAAAAATGCTAACCAGTAAGCCCAGGAGTATTGCTTGGCCATAGCCAAGGGGCAAGCTGAAAAGTGTAACTAAAACCAGACTAACTATGATGGCAACAAAGACCCCGGCTATAGCTCCTTCCCAGGTTTTGCCTGGGCTGATATTGGGGGCAAGGTAGTGCCTACCCCATGCTCTACCGGTGAAGAAAGCAGCAGTATCGGAGCCAAAGGTAGTAAATAGAGCAAAAAATACCCAATCTCTACCACCATCTAGACCTCTTAGTGCCACAAAATAGCTTAATAGCCACCCCACATAGAGAATTCCGGCTATTGTCCATGCCCAACCGGCAAAAGCCCCCTCCTTCTGTGGATGTAGTAACAGCCAGATTAGAGATAGTATTACTGCCGAGGTTAATAGAAGCGGGATAAGGAAGTCATAGTTGAAATGGGGGCTCAAGATAAATAGTAGGGTCCAAATTAATCCGAAGTAGGTAAGTGGTGGCACCCTGGAAGTGTTGACCATCCGGTAGAATTCAAAAGCTGCCAGCACTCCCCAGATAGCTACTAGTATGGTGAACCAGGGTAATGGTTTGTCAAACCATATAGCAACGACTAGGAGAGGAATACCCCACAGCGCAGTTATAACTCTTTTCCCGAGCATACAGTTTATGGCCCACCGAAGCGCCTTTGCCTCTGGCTATAGGATAGTAGCGCTTTCTCAGCCTCTTTTTCATCAAAGTCAGGCCATAGAACATCAGTGAAGTAATATTCGCTATAAGCTGTTTGCCACATTAAAAAATTACTGAGGCGAATCACTCCCCCAGTTCGAATGACCAGGTCAATATCAGGTAAACCGGCGGTATAGAGGTACCTACTAAATAGCCTCTCATCTATGTTTTGGGGTGGGATGCCTTCAGCTATAAGGCGACGGACTGCATCTAAAATCTCAGTGCGTCCCCCGTAGTTGAAAGCGAAGCTAAAAGTCATCCCAGTATTGTTTTTGGTTAACTCTAGGGCTCCAGTTATTGCTAGCCGTGGACCTGGTGGGAGTTCTTCGAGCCGTCCCAGATGACGAAGCCTAACGCCTCGGTTATGAAGTCCAGGAGTTTCTTTTTCTAACATTTCTTCTAATAGGTGGAGTAAATCTCTAACTTCATCTTCAGGGCGGCTCCAGTTTTCCGTAGAGAAGCCATAGACTGTAAGGTACTTTAGTTGGTATTTGCTAAAGTATTCCATTATGGAGCGCATGTTTTCTACCCCTGCCTGGTGTCCCTCAAGCCTAGGTAATCCCCGCTGCTCTGCCCATCTACGGTTGCCGTCCATAATAATGGCTATATGGTTGGGTAAGCGAGTATTTTTTTTCATTTTGCCTCTCAATCTTGAATAGGATTTCTATAGTCTGATTTAGACCTCCATGAGTTCTACTTCTTTATCTTGTCCCATCTGTTCGGCATCGGCTATAAAGCTATCGGTAAGCTTTTGTAGCTGGTCTAGGGCGCGCTTATGTTCATCCTGGGATATATCCTTATTCTTCTCTAATCCTTTTAGTTCACCCATAGCCTCACGCCTTAGATTACGTATTATTATCTTTCTTTCTTCAACCCTTCTGTGCACTACCTTAATTAGCTCCTGTCGCCGCTCTCCAGAAAGTGGCGGGACATTTAATCGAACTACACTCCCGTCACTAACTGGATTTAGCCCTAGGTCAGACTTCAGGATAGCCTTCTCTATACTATGTATAGTGCCTGAATCCCAGGGTTGGATGACAAGGAGTCTTGCTCCAGGTGCAGATATGCCAGCAATTTGATTAAGCGGAGTCGGAACGCCAGCATAATCTACCTTGATATGTTCTATTAAGCCGGGTGTAGCATGTCCAGTGCGGATAGTAGCTAATTCATGCCTGAAAACCCCGATAGATGCTCGCATCTTTTCCTCAATATTCGATAAAGTGCGGCTAATCATTTTCTCACTCACTGGATACTAGGGTACCAATAGGCTCACCAGCTACAGCGCGTTCTATACTCCGGGGTGCCTGAAGGTCGAAAACAATTATTGGTAGCTTGTTTTCCAAGCATAGGGAGAGAGCAGTAGCATCCATTACCTCTAGGCGCATATTTAGTGCTTCAAGGTGAGTAAGTTTGTCAAACTTCTTAGCATCACGCTCTTTGAGAGGGTCAGCACTATAGATGCCGTCAACATTATTTTTTGTCATAAGCAGGACTTCGGCTTCAATCTCTATCGCTCGTAAAGCGGCTGCGGTATCAGTGGTCATATACGGATTGCCGGTGCCCCCGGCGAAGATAACTACCCTGCCTTTCTCTAGGTGGCGAATAGCACGCCGCCTAATATAAGGCTCAGCCACCTGGGCAATACCTATAGCTGACTGTGTTCTAGTAGTTACCCCCTCTCTTTCCAGTGCATCCTGGAGAGCAAGGGCATCTATTACTGTAGCTAGCATCCCGGCATAGTCAGCGGTAACCCTGTCCATCCCTTCTGCCTCAGCCTTAGCCCCGCGCCAGATGTTACCACCACCGACAACAATACCCACACCCACCCCCATCTCGGTCACTTGCTTAATCTGCTTGGCTATTCTGGTTAAGGTAGGTGTGTCAATGCCAAACTCCGCCCCACCGCTGAAAGCCTCGCCACTAAGTTTGAGTAGAACACGCTTATATTTGGTAGTACTCATTAGTTATCCTTCATCTCACCTAACTCAAATCTAGCAAACCTACTTACCTTAATATTCTCTCCTACCTTTGCAATTGTTTCGGTAATAATATCTTGAACGGTTCTGTCCGTGTTCTTAATATAAGGCTGGAGAAGCAGGCAAGCCAGTTCAGGTTTAATATCAGTTTCTTCAGGGATTTCTTTCCTTGAGATGAATTCGGGGGCGAGAGCTGCTACTTGCATGGCTAGGTGGTGAGCCAGTTCCTTGAATTCATCAGTGCGGGCAACAAAGTCAGTTTCACAGTTCACTTCAACCATAGCCCCAATACGACCGCCAGCATGGACATAAGCTTCAATTATCCCCTCGGTGGCAGAGCGCTCTGCCTTTTTCTCTGCCTGGAAAAGGCTCTGTTGTTTTAGAATCTGAAGCGCTTTTTCTATATCCCCCTGGGCTTCAAGGAGGGCATTTCTGCAACTCATAATACCAGCTCCAGTCTGGTCTCTAAGTTCCTTTACCCTGGCTGTTGAAACTTCCAATTTCTCCTCCTGCCTTACTCCTCGGGGGTGAAAATAAGAGGTTCGGCAATTTCTGTAGCTTCAAGCTCTTCCATTGTCTCTTCCTGGACTTCCTCGGTTGTGATAACTACTTCGCCCGTTTTGCCTTCAATAACTGAGTCGGCAATCTTACTGCATATTAGCTTGATTGCTCTAATAGCATCGTCATTGGCTGGAATAGGGTAGTCTATGTTATCGGGGTTACAATTGGTATCTACTATAGCTACAACAGGTATGCCTATGCGTTTGGCTTCAGCTAGTGCAATCCTTTCTTTCGTTGGGTCAACAATGAATAGAGCCGCTGGTAGGCTGGTCATCTCCTTAAAACCACCCATCTGTTGATTGAGCCGTAAAATTTGCTCCTCAAGCTTTAGGGCTTCCTTTTTAGGCAGGCGGCTAAAGCCGCCTCTAGCTTGCTGGTCTTCTAAGCGGACTAGATGGTCTATGCGGGCTTGGATGGTAGCGAAATTAGTTAGTATCCCCCCCAGCCAGCGTTGGTTAACATAATACATACCACAGCGTTGCGCTTCTTGTTCTACAGTCGGTTGAGCCTGCTTTTTGGTGCCAACAAAAAGGATAGTGCCACCCTCAGCTGCCACTTGTTGAACAAAGTCGCATGCCTTGTCTAACATACTGGCAGTTTGTTCTAGGTCAATGATATGAATGCCATTGCGCTTGGTAAAGATGTAATTCTTCATACGAGGGTGCCAGCGGCTAGTCTGATGCCCAAAGTGGGCTCCAGCTTCTAAAAGTTCCTTAATTGTAACTGTATCTCTATCTGGCAAACTTAACCCCCTACAATATAATCTAGCTTTTGTTAAGTTAATAGTATATCATACCCTTTGGCATCCAGCAATAATGGGTCATTTATCATGGGTTGATAAATTATCTTAACTGATGGAGGTGACAAAACTCGTCATTAGTTTTACTATAGGGGATGGAGTAGATAAGGATTACACCTTGCCTTGATGTCAAGAATACGGAAAAGGATATTAGCCTAACTTATAGATTTACATAAAATCTTAGGTTTCCTTGACAAAAATTGACAAAGCCCTTTATTATAAGACTATCGATTGGTGCTTAAAGAAATACTGGGAGTTAGAGATGCAAATTAGGAAAACATATAGAGAGATAAAGCCTGAGTTACTATATGATGAGGTAAGAGACTTTATCCTGAAGCAGGGAGTGATTATAAGTGAAGCAAAACTGGAAACATACTCCTTGCCTAGTGACTCGTCATCATTTATTTCTCGGGGTACACTAATATTCAAGCTCCAGGACAAGCCAGGCAAAGCTGAAAGAGAGTGCCTCAGGGTACATATCGTAGGCTCAGCTAGAGGCGAAACCAAAGTGATGCTTGACATAAAGGAAGAACTTTTCCCCAAAGAGAAGGTTACTGCCTTGCAAGAAGACCTAGACTTTATTTTTGGCTCATATGAGGTAAAGCAACAATAGGAAAATTGCACTTGTTCAAACAGGCAAAATGTTCTGCCGGGCTTTTTGGACAAGCAAAATAGCTTGACTTCTCGCTTAGCATAGGATAAACTATAAAGGGTTGGGTGCTTCACAGGAAGCAAGATTTGGCTGAGTCTAGATACTTTTCCTGAGAAGTCTCAGCTTTAATTATGCCACAAATAAGATTTCAATGAAGATTGCTATTAGTGGTAAAGGCGGAGTAGGGAAGACCCTATTAGCTTCTCTTCTAGCCAAAACATTTGCTGAATCCGGTTACTCCGTTTTAGCTATAGATGCTGACCCTGACTCCAATCTAGCTGCCACCCTTGGCTTTCCTGATTCTGATAAGATAACCCCAATATCTGAGATGAAAGAGCTTGTTGAAGAGAGGACAGGAGCACGACCAGGTCGAGCTGAGAGCTTTTTCAAGCTAAATCCTAAAGTCGATGATTTGCCCGAAAAGTATTCCCTGAAGCATAATGGAATTCGCCTAATGGCAATGGGGCGAGTTAAAAAGGGTGGCACTGGCTGTTATTGCCCAGAGAATGCTCTGTTACAAGCCTTAGTTACCCACTTGCTCCTGGCAAGGGATGAAGTGGTTATTTTGGATATGGAGGCTGGAATCGAACACCTAGGGCGGGCAACAGCCAAGGCGGTAGATAAGCTGATTGTGGTAGTGGAACCAGGTCGGCGAAGCGTTGAAACCGCCTATAAAATTGATAAGCTGGCAAAAGACATTGGTTTACATAATCTCGCAATAGTAGGAAATAAGCTCCGAAATCCTTTAGAAAGGGAATTTCTAATTTCTAACCTGCCTGGCTTTGAATTCCTTGGCTTTATCCCTTACGACCAGGCATTAGTAGACGCTGACCTCGCCAATCTTCCTCTTCTCAACTCCAGCCAGCAGATTATCAATGAGGTAAAAAATATCTATCAGGCTTTGTTACCCATTGCTCAGACACCAAACCCAAGAAACTAGGAAGGGGGATATATAATAATAAAGAGAGCTGAAAGCGGCCTTACCTTATTAAAAGCTTAAGTGGAGAATCACTAAATAGTAAAAATAAACGAAGGAGGTTTTTGTGGCCTACAACGCAGTAAAAATGAAGGACTGGCAGATTTCAGAAGCTGCCGAACAAAACATGCCAACCCCTGATGAGTGGCAGGAAAGACTAAACCTGGAGAAGGATGAGATTATCCCCTTCGGGAGACTATGCAGGCTTGATTTCATGAAGATAATTGAGCGCCTCAAGGGCAAGCCGGACGGCAAGTATATTGAGGTCACCGCCATAACTCCCACACCACTGGGTGAGGGGAAAACCACGACCACGATGGGTATTCTAGAGGGCATGGGCAAGCGGGGGCTGAATGTGGGTGGTGCTATCCGCCAGCCCTCGGGTGGTCCGACCATGAATATCAAAGGAACCGCTGCCGGTGGTGGTAATGCCTTAGCCATTCCCATGACCGAATTTTCTATGGGTCTTACCGGCGATATCAATGACATTATGAATGCCCACAACCTAGCTATGGTTGCCCTTACCTCCAGAATGCAGCACGAGCGCAACTACAATGACGAGCAACTACAGAGACTTACCAGGATGCGCCGCTTAGACATTGACCCCACCAGGATAGAAATGGGCTGGGTTATGGATTTTTGCGCCCAGAGCCTCCGCAATATCATAATTGGCATCGGCGGGCGTATGGATGGCTTCACCATGCAGTCCAAGTTCGCCATCACCGTGAGTTCAGAGCTTATGGCTATGCTCTCTATCGTCAGGGACTTAGCCGACCTGCGCCAGAGGATGGACGAGATTACCGTGGCCTTTGATAAGCGGGGCAATGCGGTTACCACGGGTGACCTTGAAGTAGGTGGTGCCATGACTGCCTGGATGCGCAACACCATCAACCCCACTCTAATGTGCACCGTGGAGTATCAGCCCTGCATGGTACATGCCGGACCATTTGCCAATATTGCCGTGGGGCAGTCATCCATCATCGCTGACCGCATTGGTCTGAAGATGTTTGATTACCATGTTACCGAGAGCGGCTTCGGCGCTGACATTGGCTTTGAGAAGTTCTGGAATGTTAAGTGCCGTTACAGTGGTCTCAAGCCACATGTGTCGGTGCTTACCACCACCATCCGGGCACTGAAGATGCATGGCGGTGGGCCTAAGGTGGTGGCCGGTATTCCTCTACCTGATGCCTACACTAAAGAGGACCTCGGACTCCTGGAGAAAGGCATCCCGAACATGGTGCACCATATAAACATCATTAGAACATCCGGTATCAACCCGGTGGTGTGTATCAATCGTTTCCACACTGACACCGATGCTGAGGTTGCCATGATCAGAAAGGCAGCTGAGGCAGCCGGGGCACGCTGCGCTGAGTCCACCCATTGGGCTGACGGTGGCGACGGTGCTCTAGAGCTGGCCGATGTAGTCAAGGAAGCCTCTGAAAGTAAGGCCGAGTTTAAGTTCCTGTATCCTGTAGAAATGAAACTGCGGGAACGGGTGGAGAACATTGCTAAGGTAGTCTACGGGGCTGATAGTGTGGCCTGGGCACCAGAGGCTGAGGCTAAGGCCAAGACGCTTGAGTCCAATTCTAAATATGATGATTACACCACCATGATGGTGAAGACTCACCTGAGCCTCACCCATGACCCGGCAGTGAAGGGTGTGCCCAAGGGTTGGGCTCTGCCAATCCGCGATGTGCTGATTTATTCCGGGGCAAAATTCCTCTGTCCCTGCGCCGGAACCATTAGCCTGATGCCAGGAACCTCGTCTGACCCAGCCTTCAGAAAGGTGGATATAGATGTAAACACTGGAAAGGTCAGTGGACTATTCTAGTGGGCAGAGATAATCAATCAAAGTGAGGATGACTATTTGAGCTTCAATATCGCTGTAGCCGGAAAGGGTGGTAGCGGCAAGACGTCTGTAGCCAGCCTTATCATTCGCTACCTGAAGAAGAATGGCTCAGGACCGATTCTAGCCGTTGATGCCGACCCCAATGCTAATTTGGGGGAGAGTTTGGGACTTGACATAAAACAGACGGTTGGCTCAATAATTGTATCTTTCAATGAGGATAAAATAAATATTCCTCCCGGACTGACCAAGGATGCTTACCTAGAGTATAAATTAAACGAGGCTGTGGTTGAAAGTAAGAAACTTGACCTGATAACAATGGGCAGGGGTGAGGGTCCGGAGTGCTACTGCTATCCTAATCTCATCCTGAGAAAATTCGTAGACACCCTGTCAGAAAGCTATGCCTATATGGTTATGGATAATGAGGCGGGGATGGAACATCTAAGCCGAAGAACCACCCAGAATATTGATGAGCTATTAATAATCTCTGACCACTCGGTAAAGGGTGTCCGAACTGTTGCCCGCATACGGGACCTAATCTCTGAACTCAAACTGGTGGTGAAGAGGCAATCGGTGATAATTAACTTTGCTCCTACCACGCTAGACCCTCTCATCACTAAGGAACTAGATAGACTGGGAATTGAACCTGTAGCTACTATACCTCTGGATGAGAAAGTGCGTGACTATGACCTCAAGCTAAAGCCACTACTTGACCTGCCTGATACCGCTAAGGCGGTAAGGGCAGTTGATGATTTGATGGCTAAGCTTCTTAATAAGAACTGAAGAAAAGGGGGTGGAAATGCCAGCACAGATTATTAGTGGCACTGAGATTGCCAAACAGATTCGCGAGGAGTTAAAACAGGAAATCGCCGAACTCAAGGAGAAACATAATCTTGTACCGGGGTTGGTCACAGTCCTGGTAGGTGAGGACCCGGCATCCCAGGTTTATGTCGGGTCTAAGGTGAAGACGTGCGAGGCGTTGGGTGTCTATTCAGAAAGGTATGATCTGCCGGCTGACGCTAGTGAGGAAGAACTGCTCAAACTAATTGACAAGTTAAATAAAGACCCCAAGATTCATGGTATTCTAGTCCAACTACCCCTGCCCAAGCATATTAACGAGACCAAGGTTCTTTATGCCATTGACCCTAAAAAGGATGTTGATGGCTTTCATCCGGTGAATGTGGGCAGACTAATGATTGGCGAGCCAGATTATTTACCCTGCACCCCCCATGGAATCCAGGAGCTTCTAATCAGGTCTGGGGTTAAGATTGAAGGGGCGGAGGTAGTGGTTGTGGGTAGAAGTAACATCGTGGGCAAACCCATAGCCAACATCCTTCTCCAGAAGAAGGAGGGAGCTAACGCTACCGTTACTGTGTGCCATACCCGAACCAAAGACATGTCTTTCCACACCAAGAGGGCTGATATACTGATTGTGGCTGCAGGAAAACCAAAGGCTATCACCGCTGACATGGTAAAAGAAGGGGTTGTGGTTATTGATGTCGGTGTTAACCGAATTGGGAAAACAGCCGAAGGTAAAGCTATCTTATGCGGAGACGTTGACTTCGATGCAGTTAAAGAGAAGGCTAAAGCCATTTCCCCGGTACCGGGTGGGGTTGGACCTATGACCATAACCATGCTTATGCTAAATACAGTAAGAGCGGCAAAATTGTCCGCTGGCTTAGTTTAGGAAAGGAGGCAGGGAATGGGATACAAAGTTGAGAAAAAGAGTGCCCCCGGTAGGGGAGAGGTAGAGGTGCTGGGAGCAACCTTTGAGGAGGGTAAACCTGAGGGTGAGGAACTGGGCAAGTGGAGGCAGAAACTGGAAAGCAGAGAGGAGAAGCTCAAATATCTACAAACCGGTGAGAGATACTGGTATGGGAAAGACTGGTTTGGCAGTGAAAAGAGGAAGAATCCGGCTTAAGTGAGGAGGGAGAAAAATGGCGTTTGAAGTTCCTAAGACAGCCTATTCTGGCAAAATTAGAGAGATAAAACTGGGCAAGGGGGATAAAGTGGTAACCGTTGGCGGAGAAACCTCTTATCCCTTTTACCTTTTTGAAGGCGAGATGCCGAACCCACCTCGGATAGCCATGGAAGTTTATGATTGCCCACCTGAGGAATGGGC
>Ga0209991_10000771_pt1 | contig 14309 bp, 13 predicted proteins | sample ChitaG_FD_183167 | JGI IMG/M metagenome (GOLD analysis project Ga0209991, IMG submission 183167) | Deep subsurface microbial communities from South Pacific Ocean to uncover new lineages of life (NeLLi) - Chile_00310 metaG (SPAdes)... | ecosystem: Environmental > Aquatic > Marine > Oceanic >...
GTGCCGGGAGGGGGATTCTTCTCCCCTCTCGCTATCGCTCGTCCTCCGAAGCCCGGCCGCCCTTACTGTCATTCGCTACGCTCATTCTTCCTCCTCTGGAGGCGTTCGGGTCGGCTTCAAATCCCCCAATTCTTGTAGAATGTTTATTCTTTGTTTGCGAGATACGAACAACGAGATACGAGATACAGCTTTTTGGTGCCGGGAGGGGGATTTGAACCCCCAAGGACTAAAAGTCCACATGGCCCTCAACCATGCGCGTCTACCACTTCCGCCATCCCGGCAAGAACTACTTTATTCTCCCTTTGAGAGACGCTCTATATCTTCTTCTTCTCCAATTACCAGCAGTATATCTCCCTCTTCAATAACATCCTCAGAATAAGGAAGATAGTTTATTGTCTCTATTTGCTTATTTTTTTCCTCTCCGGAAACCTTCTTTATTTCCAGAATATTTACCTTGTATTTTTCTCTAATTTTGAGCCCGCCTATCTTTTTATTCCAGAAAACTCTGGGAGATTTGATTTCAGCAGCACTATATTTCTCAGATATAGGAAAATAATCTAAAACATTGGAAACTAAGAGATTTTGTGCTAGCCTTTTTCCCATTTCCATTTCTGGTAGAACTACTTTATCTGCTCCTATCAGGTTTAATATGCGCTCTTGAATTTGAGATACAGACTGAGTGGCTCGAGTAATAACCGTGGGCACTCCCAGTCGCTTGAGCAAAGCGGTAGTTAAGACAGAAGCTTCAAAGTCTCCTATGCTTACTATGGCTACATCTACTTTGTCTATTCCCTGGGTCTTCAACGCTTCCTCATCTGTAGAATCTAATTTCACAGCCAGAGTTGCTATTTCGGCAAAAGTATCCACCAGTTTTTCGTCCTTATCTACGGCAATTACTTCTGCGCCTTTTTCTGCCAGACTCTGGGCCACTGTCCCCCCAAATTTCCCTAATCCTATAACAGCAAACCTACGCATTTTTTTCCTTTACCACGTTAGATGTCTGCTATCTAACGTGGTTTATCCAACCATTATTCTTTCCTCAGGATACTGATAGAGTTCCTTCATCTTCCCCCCTCCCATAGCTAGAGCTAAAGTTAAGGGTCCAATTCTGCCTACCAGTACACTAAGAATAATAACAACTCGTCCTGCTGTTGTCAACTGAGAGGTGAGCCCTCTGGATAATCCTACTGTTCCAAAGGCAGACAGTTCTTCAAAGAAGATGTCTATAAAAGGAGCACTTTCTGTGAGACCAAGCACTAGAGTAGAAGAGGCAATCCATCCCAGAGCAAGAATAGCTACACATAAAGCCTGATAAACTACTAAAGAGGGAATGGTACGATGAAAAACCTCAACCCGATTTTTTCCCTGGGTCATAGACCTGATAGTGAGAAATAGAGTAGCGAAAGTACTTGTTTTAATCCCTCCCCCTGTAGAACCAGGTGAAGCCCCTATAAACATAAATATAATAAGAAGAAAGGCAGAGAAGATACCTACACTACCTATATCCAATGTATTGAACCCAGCTGTTCTTGCTGTCACTGATTGAAAATAGGCAGTCAATAATTTTTCTTTCCAGGAAAAGGCACTTAATACACCATTCTTTTCTCCCAGGAAAATGAGAGCTGTTCCTCCTATAATCAAGCAAGAGGAAACTATTAAAACTAATTTGCTCTGCAAAGATAAAGACTCCTTTTTATTGCTGAAATATCCATACGCCCAGTGTAGAAGATTAACTATAACCATAAATCCCAGGCCTCCCAGGATTATTAAGCTGCTCATAGTTAAATTAATACCCAGGTCATTCTTGTATCTTATAAAACTATCGGAATAAAGCGAAAAACCAGCATTGCAAAAAGCAGAGATTGAATGAAAAATAGCGGAATAGGCAGAGGAGAGACCGCCTCCATTGTAAGGCAGGAATTGAATATACAGAAAAATAGCCCCCACTATCTCAATAGTGAAAGTAATAATAAGAATAGATACAATTAAAGACCCAATTCTTCCTATACTTCTGTAATTAAGTATATCCCGTAGAAGAGTACGGTCTTTAACTCCAAGTTCCTTACCTAGAGTGAGGACAAAAAAGGAAGTAAAAGTCATTAATCCCAATCCTCCTACCTGAATAAGAGAGAGAATAATCAATTGTCCTAATAAAGAAAAATGACTTCCTGTGTCTAGCACGACCAGACCGGTAACGCAAGTCGCCGAAGTAGCAGTGAACAGAGCATCCATGAGCATAGTTTCTTTGCCTGGTGCAGCAGCACGAGGAAGGAGAAGCAAAAAGGTTCCCACAGTAATGATACTGACAAAAGTCAGAATAACTATCCAGGGTGGTTTTATCTTCAAAACAGTTATCGCTTTGTTTAATTGAGGTATCCTCAATAAAAGACAAGTAAGGGCATAAATTTCAGAGATTACGACGCAATTCCCAGGCCAGGCGAGGATACCTATTCTATCTAAGGAATAAATGAATCCAGAAGGACTGGTAGGATTCTTTAACAAAAAAATAAAGAATAAGAAAGAAATAATAAGAAAAAAAGCTATCCGATTCTCTTTTAAATATATTTTCTTTTCTTGAGACAAAAGCAGTTTAAGCAAAAACTCACCTATGAATACTCCCACTATCAATAGGTCCAGTTGATGAAGTAAGATCCTAGTCTCATTTGATAGATAGAATCCATACTCCAGGATAAAAGAAGAAATGAGTAGTAAAACTATTCCCACCATAAACAGATTAAGATAGAATGTAACTTTAGGGTGATTAATGTTCAACTCCTTTTATAACTTCAATCCTGCTGCCATCCTTTTTTTAAACCTAATTCTCTGGCTGTACTAAGAGCTTCTTTATACTCTTTATCAGTGATTCTCCTCTTTAATTCTTCAAATTCTTCTGCCCTGTATGCAGGAAAGTATTGACTCATAGTACTGATATAGGTAGCGGTAGAAATTTCCTTAGCTAAGAAATTAAAAACCCTTGTTGTTCCTGCCAGTTTATTGGGTAAAACTAGGTGTCTTACCAAAAGACCTTTTTCAGCAATTCCTTTCTGGTCTAATCTAAGGTCCCCTACCTGCCGATACATTTCTCTAATTGCTTTTTTTGTCACCTGAAAATAGTCAGGAGCAGAAGAATACTTTTTCCCTTCTTCTATTCCTCCATATTTTATATCTGGCATGTAAATATCTATTATTCCCTCCAGGAGCTTTAGAATCTCTACTTTCTCATAGCCGCTACAATTATAGACTAAAGGTATATTTAACCCCTTTTGAATAGCTAGGAGAAGTCCAGCAAGGATCTGAGGAACAAAAACCGTGGGAGTAACCAGATTTATGTTGTGGCACCCTTTTTCCTGTAAGTTAAGCATCATTTGAGAAAAGACTAAACAAGATATTTGATTTCCATTCCCTAAGTGGGAAATAGGATAATTCTGGCAGAACATACATCTTAAATTACAATAAGTGAAAAAAATGGTCCCAGAACCTCGATGGCCAGATATGGGTGGTTCTTCTCCAAAATGAGCATGAAAGCTAGAAACTGTAAGCTCTATTCCCGCTTTACAGAATCCTTTCTCGCCTTTTTCTCGGTTTACTCTACACTCCCTTGGACAGAGTCTGCATTCCCTTAGTATTTCATATCCTCGCTCTATTCGGTTTTGTAACTCTCCGCTCTCATATAGCTCTCTATAAGTAGGATTTTTTCCCATCACCCTGCTCAGTTTTTTGTTCTTGATTATATCAATTGATAACTCTTTGACAAGAACCCTAAAACTTGCCCCCTCCCAGTTTTTGGTTCAGAGATTGGAATTGGAGAGATAATAACCTGCGTTACCGGGTAAAATTAGGATTTTGAAGCACAGACTGAGAATAAAGATGACGGAAGTCTTGAGGATATGGCTCAGAAGATCTGAATTATCCCGGTTTTAACACAATGCTTGCCGTTTTTTCCTGATAAGCATACAATGGTCACTGGAATCCCACAAAAGAAAAAGAAAGCTTTCTAGCCAGTAAATGTCGAATAGCAGCACATATGTAACACTTTCTTAGTTAAAAAAAGTAGCAGCATATGTGTGACTGCTATCCATTTTATCGTTTATTGACTTTGTATTTGTAAGTCTTGATAATTTCACCATCATAGTAAAATTTTAGTAAATTTTGCTTGGTGAATATAGTACCTTTGACATACTCATTTGCTAGATCTTTGTCAACGGAAAAAGGCTCTGTAAAAAACCGTACTTTGCCTTCTTTGTTTGTGAGTCTAACAAAAGAGAGCTTACCATCTCTAAATGGGATGCATCGCTTATGTAGACTGAAGCTAGGAGATAATATCCTTCTAGCAACATAGCTATGTATAACCCAATTAGTTTTACCCTTTAGTTTGCTATAGCGATGGTTATTATTATGAAAATTCTCGAAGACTAGGGATTCTTTGCTTAAATGGTTAAAATCTTTGAAGATCTGAGCCCTAAAGAACATTTTATCATAGACGTCGTTAAATTTTTCAATAACACCTTGTCTGCAAGGCTCAGCCTCTGGTATAAATATAGGCTCAACGCCTAAGTATAAACAGAGCTTTATTACATCACCAAATGTTCTGGGATATTTATTTGAACCTCTAAATGATAGCTCATTGTCAAATTAAAGATATTTGGGTATGCCTAATGTTTGCCAGGCATATACTAAAAAATCCGTTGCAAAGATACTTCTTTTACCTTTATAGGGCTTTACCTTTGCAGCGTTGTCAAATACATCTATTAGGTTAAATGAAAAGAGTCTATTATCTTTGCCTTTACCAATGTATCTTGGTCCAACAAGGTCAAGCTGATGTGAGATATTAGGTGCAGTAGCTTCGGTCCCTGGATAGAGTTTATTACGTTTTTCATAGATTTCTGGCTTTTTAACAAGATTATTTCGTATTATGATACGATTTATAGTCCAGATAGGTGGTATTGGCTTTAAACCAAGTTTCTTAAGCTCCCATTGTATAGGTAAGGCACCTATCTGAGCATACTTGGTTTTGGCTAATTTATCTCTTACATTACAAACCAAGGTTTCGGTTTCTTTGGCAGTCTTATTGTGAATAATCTTGGGTGCTTTTGGCTTATCTTTATGCCAATTTTCATCGTTACAATTATAACGATTAAGCCAAAAATAGAACCAGCGTCTGCTTTGATTCAAAGAGCGATAGATTTTTACAGCTGGTCTTTCGCCAGCGAGGAAGCGTCTTACAGCTTCAATTCTAATTCTACATTCTTCTTTCATGAGTCGTTACCTCCTTTTTAGAGGCATTATACAACTCATGGAGATGTTACATATGTGGTGCTATAAATCTTAAATTAAAGTGTAACACGCTACGCTGCTACAAAAGTGTTACATATGTGCTGCTATTGGACACTTACCAGTTTAATCCCACCATAATCTTTGCCTTCTGGCAAGAAAAGAGTTTTTACTTTTTCCTTACCTCCATTTAATCTTTATGCTATATAATAGTTATCAGGGATAAATCGTATATCTTGCCTGGCCGAGAATTCAGTTTCTCTCAAGATAGAGATAATTAAGGAAGTAATTAAGAATAATCAAGGAAAGAGTGGCAGGGATATCTCAAGAAAGATATGTGAGGTAATCAACTGGAGACAACTTAATGCAAAATTAAAGGACGCAGCCTGTGGGGAGGTACCAGGCCGAATGAATGAGGCAGGCATAATTGATCTACCCCGCTTACGATTAAATCCTCCCCAGAAAGGCAGCAGGCCTAAGGATAGATGGAAGGAGATTTTTAAAGAGAGAAAATGAGCCTATAGAGGAAAGCTTATCTAATTTAGAGGAGATTAGACTCCAGATGGTAAGAAGCAGCCCTGAAAAATGATGGGACTGGGTAACTATTAAAGATAGATTGGAATTCCCGGTTATTCTTGCTGATAATCAAGACTAAGAGGAAACAGGTAGGGGCAGTTTTGTTTCTGCCAGAAGAATGATTTAATCATTACCCTTTTGCTGGATTTCTAACGGGGTTTACTGAGTATTTACATTTCTTTGGCCAGTATCGGTTTGAGCAGGTGTCGAAATAACCGTGGCGACCATAGATGGGGCATCTCATACCATCCACTAAGACATCGGTTATCAACTCATCTTCGCCTGGTCCAAGCGGTGTGACGAGGATCGAGTCATCGAGATCCAATTTTAGCACTGCTTCAACTCTTTTGCGTTGATCCCGGAAAGGGAAGGGTAGATCTTTTTTCAGCCACAAATTCCAGAGGGGAACGTGATCTGGCTCTTTGTGTAAGAGCGTACAGAGAATTCGTTCCCGCGAACTTAATTCTGATTGTGGAGACATTGGGTTCCTCTGCCTGGTGAGTCGGTTATCTCAAATATTTTTGGGATTCCAGGTACCTCTGGCCACCTGGGGTACGAAATCTCCCAAACCTGGAGGAGGAAACTTGATTTTCTTTTTCTTTTCAGCTGCCATATAGCACGACATTAGAAGCTGCGTGACAAACAATCCATCCTCCCAATTTTCCCTGGGCATCTCACCTCTTAAAAAACTTTGGACCATGTGCCTATTTTCATACACATATCCATAGGTAAAAGCCTCATCAGCCAGCACAGGCATTAGGCCCTGCTCAGAAGCCTGCTTTTCCACTAAGTCTTCCCCTGCCTCTCCTTTTACTTCTCTACTGAAAAATACATGAAGTTCAGGATTCAAAGTATTTATCTGGGCAAAGTATTCAGGGCCTATAAGTTCGAAACTTAACCTTAATCCGGGTCCTACGAAGCCCCAAGAAACAGTGGTTTCAGCAATGATAGTATTTTGTTCTTCATCTTTGAAAACAATGGTTGCTCGTGCAAAATCCTCAACAGGAGTCTTCGTATAATCCACTTCACCCCCGGTCAATTTTTTTACTCGCTCCACATACCTAGGTCTTGTCCATTTCAATGAGGCTATTTCAGCACTTATAGTACAAGGTCTGAGTGAATTTTTATCTTTTCTGGAATCGGTAAGCAAGAAACGTGCGGCTTCTATACTGTGGCACATCATATCGCTAAGTACCCCTCCTCCTTGTTTTTCTCCTGACCAAAACCAGGCTTTATGGGGACCGCTATGCTCTTCGGCACACCGAACCAAATAGGGACGCCCACATAACTCGGCTCCTCTTCTCCAAATTATTTCCTTTGCCCGTAAAAGCGAAGGGGCAAAAACCTGATTTTCTAGATACCCATGAAGAAGACCTGCCCTTTTTACAAGTTCTACCATTCTTTTTGCTTCTTTTACATTCCTAGCTAATGGTTTTTCACAGGCTACCCCTCTGAGTTTAGATCTTCCCTTTTCTAATTCAGTAACTATACTTTTCATTACAGAAATCCGAGTATAATTGGGAGAAAGAATCCATACAGCGTCTATTTCAGGATTTTGAATCATCTCCTCAACGCTAGCAGAAACCTTTGGCTCTCCTACTTCCAGTTGGATACATAAATCTCGCAGTCGCTGGGCTGATTTCAAGTTAGGGTCACACACACCTTTTATTTCTGCGTTCCTCACCCCCATCCACGATTTAGCATGGAATTCTGCTATAAAACCAGACCCTATAAATCCTACCCCTAACTGTTTACTCACTTGTTAACCTCTCTTGGTTTTTTTAGGATTGCATCTTTTTGCTGACATATACGCCCAATATCTTCTTCTAATTTCACATTTCGTTTCTTACTCATGGAGTTCATCAATGTTTTGTTTTATCTTCACTATCGCTTCTATTATTATGTTTTGAAGATATTCCTCTTCAGCAAGAAGTACTTGATGTGGTAAAGTAATTTGCTCTTGGGCACAGATTCTCTCTATTGCCGGAAGATATAAGTCTTCATAATCAGGAAAGGAGGAAAATCTGTTAGGATAAGCTTTTTTAATGTTTTCTTTTTTAAAGGCTGGCTGACGATAAAGGGGAATTCCATACCCTTTATCTGCAGGAATCCCTTCCGCTTTTAAAGCCTCTAAGAAACGGTCCCGAGAAATTCCATCAAACTTAGTTTTGTCATATCTTAAGACAAAATAGTAATATCCCCTTTTAGTAATACGAGAGTCCTGCTTTAAGGGTTTAATTCCCTCTATTTTTGCCAGTTCTTTGGCTAGGAACTTTCCAGTTCTATCTTTATGGTTGGTCTGTTCTTTTAATCTGGGCATCCCTGCCAGAAGCAAAGCAGCTTGAAACTCACTTAAGCGATAATTGGAAGATAAAATATAATGCTCGTACCCGGGTCTTCCCACAATTCTTCCTATATTATGAATAAGTTTGGCTTTTTCTACCAGGTCTTCTTCATTAGTAAGGATAATCCCCCCTTCTCCAGAGGGCAAAGATTTACTTTCCTGGAAAGAAAAACATCCTATATTCCCTCTGGCTCCTACCTTTTTTCCTTTCCACTCTGTCCCATGGGCATGTGCGCAGTCTTCAATCAAAAATAAATCATATTTTTTTACCAAAGGAAGGATAGTATCAAGATCAGCAGGATATCCTCCATAATGCACCGCCATTATCCCCTTGGTTCGTCTGGTTATACTTTTTTCTATCTGGGTGGGATCAATTTGATAAGTTTCTGGATCTACATCTACAAAGACAGGAATAGCTCCCACTTCGCTGACAGCACTAGCTGTAGCAATAAAGGTAGAAGCAGGAACCAGAACCTCATCCCCAGCTCCTATCCCTAAAGTTTTTAAGGCAAGTTCTAAAGCTACTGTTCCATTGGCTACAGCAACACCGTATTTTGCCTCTTGAAATTGTGCAAATGTCTCTTCAAATTTTTCTGTCACTGAACCCTTATATAAGCGGCACCACTTTCTTCTTTCTAAAACATCTAGAAGAGCTTTTTTATCCCCCTCATCATAAACTGGCCATTGGAAAACTTTCTCGGGAATTTTCACATTTTTTATAATCGGCTCTCCACCTCTTAAAGCTAATTTTGGCATTTTACCCTCCAGTTAATTTTTTTGTAGATATACTATTTCTATCTAAAGATATCTCTCCAACAAAGCTTTGGTTTTCATTACTCCCTGAAACTGGTCCCCACGACCTTCAAATTCAATAGATAAATACCCCTTATACCCTGCCTTGTGTAAAATATCCAAACAACGACTTATATCTATAGTTTTTTCTTCTCCTCGAGAATCAAACTCATAAGTTTTTGCATGAGCTAAAAAAGCGTAAGGAACAAGTTTCTGTAAGCCCTCGTATCTTTCCTTTGGAGAGAATTCTCCAAAATCAGGACAAGTCCTGAGATTAGGTGAATTCACCTCTTCAATAATTCTAAGGATTGCCTCCGGCTGGTTGGATACGCCTCCATGGTTCTCTATGAGAACTTTCATTCCTATATTCTCTGCATAGTCCACTAACTCTTGGTAGGAGAGGATTATCCTCTCTAAGGCAAAGCGATCCCTCCTTTTTCCTGTATTCACTCTGATAGAAGGAGAACCCAGCTCTTTTCCTATATCTAGCCATCTCTTTAAAGCCTCAATATCTTTTTTTCTGTTTTTCTCGTTTACCTGGGAGATATCCCCAACATCTACAGGAATATTTACCAGCTCAAGGTTACGTTCAACTATTTTCTTTTTCATTTTGCTTAAAAAAGAAAGCTCCAAAGAAGAAAAGTGCATCTGGCAAGGTTCAACAGCACTTATATCAAATTTTTGCTTGCATACGTCCAGGAATTTCAATAAATCCATCTTTTTTTGGGAAATCTCTCGATGCAGACTCCAGCTACTTACAGCTATTTGCATAATTTCTCTCCTCCTCTAAGTTAAATCTAATCCAGTGCTCCTGTAGTTAGTCCACTTACAATTTGCTTTTCAAATATAAAGTAAACTATAATGATTGGTATAGTAGTGATAGATAATGCACTAAAAACCAATTTATAGTTAACATTATGATAACCGTAAAAAGCTAAAAGGCCTACCGGGATTGTTTTTAATTCATCATCATAAATAAACAACAAGGCCAAGAGAAACTCATTCCATATACCTATGCTTTGCAATATAGCGATGGTTACAAGAGCAGGGCGGATCAGAGGTAACATTATTTTCCAATATAGGCCGAATAAGGAACATCCATCAATTTTTGCCGCATCTGCGATATCTTCAGGAAGGGTGAGAAAAAAGGACTTAAAAATATAAATAGACAAGGGAAGGCCCCAGGCAATATAAGGGAGTATCAGGGCAAAATAAGTATTTAAAATCCCTATTTTATCAAAAAAAGTGAATAGAGGAATGATTAGTACCTGCGCTGGGAGTATCAACCCTAACAAAAATGTATAGAATAAAAAATCTCGGCCTTTAAACGTAAGTCTGGCAAAACCATATCCTGCCATACTGGATAGAAGTGCAACTAAAAAAACAGATACAGATGTTACAAATACGCTATTGATAAAATAGCGACCTAAATTTCCTAATTTCCAAGCTTGTACCCAATTGCCTAACTGCATCTTATGAGGAAGGGAGAAGGGAAAGAGATATATTTCGCGGTCGGTTTTAAGCGAGGAATAAATCATCCATATAAGTGGATAAGTCATTAAACCCACCATAATCAAAACAATGACATAGATACCTATCTTCCGAGATAAGCTTCCCCGTGTATACATTTACGAACCTCCTAGTACTCTATTACTTTCTTTTTTCCGGTTCTCTTTAAATAAACTATGGAAAAGGCAAGCACCAAGACAACCAAAAACACAGTTAACGCTGCCCCATATCCCATATTATTTCTATCAAAAGCCTGTTTTATGATCCATGTAGTCATGATTTCTGTACGATGGTAAGGTTGCCCCTTAGTCATGGTATAAAACACAGCAAAGGCACTAAATCCACCGGTTACACATATCAAAAAAGAAAGAACTACAGTTTCTCTTAATAAAGGAAGGGTAACCTTCGTAATCCTCGTCCACCAAGAGGCTCCATCTAGACGAGCTGCCTCGTACAGTTCTTGAGGAATACGCTGAAGAGCTGCATAAAAAATCATCATGTAGAATCCAGCGTATTTCCACCCAGAAACTACAGTAACTGCGATTAAGGCTAAAGAAGGATCCCCCAACCAAGCTCTAGTTAGACTAGATAATCCTATACTTTTTAGTATGGCATTGAGTACCCCGAAATTAGGATCGTAGATAAAGTTCCAAAGTAAACCGGCGGCCACCATACTGAGCACTACAGGAGTGAAAAACATTACACGAAATAGCCCAAACAAAGGATATTTACGATTAAGAATGAGGGCAGCCAGTAATCCAAAGCCCACCTCTACAACAAAGGTGCCCATAATGTATAAGATGTTGTTAATGAAAGAAAGGCGAAATATCTCATCTTTGAACGCTCGTATATAATTAGTAATCCCTGTCCAAACAGGCTTCCCCAGTCCAGTCCATTGAAAAAAACTGTAATAGATACTCTGCATTGCTGGAATGAGTAAAAAAATGAGGAAAAAAGCAAAGGCTGGAATTACAAATAAATACTTTACCCCTTCTCTACCAAACTTTGTTTGCCAAGACACCATAATTATTTCTCCTCTCTTAATATGTTTAGTTTAAGTATTTACTTGATAAATTGTTCTTTGAAAAACTTAACTTTGGCACCAGAGCCAAAAAAACAACTAGAGCAACCCAGCTCTATCCGAGTTGCCCTAGTTTAAGGTTATCTATTATCTCTGTCTTCGTGCCTCTAATTGTGCATCCACCCATTCTAAAGCTTCTTCTGCACCCTTCACGCCGCCAGCTACAAACGCTGCTCCTTGATAGAACGTATCTGCGATCTCTACGGGATAGCCCGTATCTGGAGGAGCAAAAATAGTTACAGCATCTCGGAATATTTGAGCAAGAAGATCAGTGTGAGGGTCAACTTCCGCCATCTCCATAACTCCTTTAATTGGACTAAAAGTTCCTGCTTCAGCCTGTAGTATCTGACTTTCGAAAGAGGTGAAGAATCTCAGGAAGGATACTGCCACATCAAAATTTGGACTCTTGGCGTGGACCTGGTACCCAGTAGATAGTCCAATTATACTTGGCTGTTCACCTTTTCCCCAGGGAACTGTCGGAGTGTTGAAGGCACTATATCGGAAATCCTCAGGAGCCGAAGTCAATGCTTCAGAAACGAGCCAGCTACCTATAGGATGCATAGCCGCAAACCCTTGGAAAAACCCCATCATGCCTGGATCGGCATCCATGCCATTCATCCCTTCGTTAAAGTATCCTTTTTCTGCCATCTCTTCGAATAAACCGAAAGCTCTTACAAAATCTGGATTGGTGAAATCTTTCTTCAGTGTAAACACCTTATCATAGAGATCTGCACCTCCTGCGTTCCCTACTATATGACCGGCCCAGTTTCCCAAAGGCCAAAGCTCCTTGTTTCCAACGATTACCGGAGTTATTCCATTTTCTTTCAATTTAGCATTGACATTCATGAATTCGGACCAAGTTTCAGGCGCAGTAACACCGACCTCCTCGAACATAGCCTCGTTGTACCACAGCACTGTAGTCACATCTAAACTGTTAGGGATGAGGTATATTTTACCCTCATACATAGCATCAGGCCAAGCCGCATCTAAGAAGGTATCTTTCCAAGCACCTTCTAGTGCCGCAGTTAGGTCTGCTGCAAACCCACTTTCAGCATACAAGCGCACTAGGTCACCACCCCACTGAGCATAAACATCCGGAGGAGTCCTGCTTTGAACCAGAGTGATAAGACCTTGATCCTCATATACATCATCATCTTGGACAATTTCCTTCACTTTAACATCGGGATACATCTGTTCAAAGGCAGCAATAATTTTATTCAAGGCTACTCGCTGTGCCCCCCCTGTAGTTGAGTGAGCGAACCTCAAGGTCACCCCAAAAGCAACTTGAAGGGAGAATACCAACCAAAACCCCATGACGAGACAAACCATCATCATCCATTTTTTACGTTTCATTTTTTTATACTCCTTTGCGGACATGATCCAAACTTCTGTTGAAAATTCCCCATTAGAGAAGGCATTTATTCCACACTCCTTGAGAACTTTCTTTTATTCCCAAGCTAGATAGGTCTATTTATTCTTCCACCTCCCTCAGATCTTTTATTTCTAGCTTTTCTTTCAAAAGCATATTTTCAACTTATGAGGCTCGTATGCTTTACCAAGTTCCAGGCTATGGCGGCAGCACCGATAACACCAGTATCATCTCCCAGCGAAGATATTACAATCTTAGGAGGGATGGGAGTTATCTTTACAATCATCTCCCTCAGGGGTTTCAGTAAAATGTCTTCCTGTTTAGAAATCCCTCCACCCAAAACTATCATTTCCGGATTCAGAAGAATAGATATATTTCCTAATCCTATGGCCAGATATTTACTCACCTCCTCCACTATTTTCAAGGCAATCTTATCTTTTCTCTTCGCCGCTTCGAAGACATCTTTAGCCGTAATGTTCTTATCCTGGCAAAAAGCTATCCCCATAGATGCACTATCATAGGAGCACATCTGGTTTGCTGCTCTTGCTGCAATAGCCGGGCCGGAAATCAAACTCTCGAAACAGCCAAATCCTTTTCGGTAATCTTTCAGGTATTCATCCCCCATGACAAGATAGCCCACCTCTCCGGCCGCATTAGCGAAGCCTTTGTACAGTTCTCCATTAATGATAATCCCGGCTCCGACTCCGGTCCCAATAGCTACAAAGACAAAATTTTTCACCGTCTTACCCACGCCGAATAGCTTCTCCCCTAATGCAGCTGCATTAACATCGTTCTCCACTGCCACTGGAATTTTAAATTCTTCCCTCAATAGATCTCTCACTGGCATGTCCTCCCATCCCAGGGCAGGGGCAAAGGAAACTCTACCAGATTCATCGGTTACCCCAGAAACGCCTATTCCCATCCCTAGAATTAGATCCCGATCCGCATCCGATTCATCAATCACACTATGGATTAATTCTCTTAATCTATCCAGTATTTTATTCTTCGAACTCGAATTGATAGTCGGGCCCTTCAGTTTTTTGACAATTTTACCATCCAGGTCTACCAGAACCAATTTTATATTTGTCCCACCCAGATCGATACCTATAACAAATCCACCATTAGGATTGAGCTCAATTAAAGTGGGTTTTCTCCCGCCGGAAGATTCGCCCATTCCTTTCTCCTTGACTATTCCTTTCTTTAAAAAATGCTCAACAACTAATGAGACGGTGGGTGAGCTTATTTTGGTTAGCCGGGAAATGTCTGCCCGTGAGATCGGACCTTCCTTCTCTATATTTTCTAAAATCATTGACCTGTTTATATCCCGGATTAATGCAGGCTTTCCTGACGACTTAGATAACATCTAT
>Ga0209991_10000772_pt1 | contig 14289 bp, 8 predicted proteins | sample ChitaG_FD_183167 | JGI IMG/M metagenome (GOLD analysis project Ga0209991, IMG submission 183167) | Deep subsurface microbial communities from South Pacific Ocean to uncover new lineages of life (NeLLi) - Chile_00310 metaG (SPAdes)... | ecosystem: Environmental > Aquatic > Marine > Oceanic >...
CTTGTTGACCTGGAAAAGTGGAAACAAAACCTCTGCCACCAAAGAACAAATTGTTCACAAAGCTCTCATCAAATCTCAAACCAGCCTCTTGAAACATCCTTGCCAGTTCTTGAAATAAATAGGGATCGGTAAAGGCATCCGTAAACACCCGCTCCTGGCTATAATAGCGCCCACCAGCATATTGAGCACCATATCCAGCAAAGCTCGCCTGCCTCATCCTATCATATTCCTGTCGCTTCACTTTATCGCCCAGCACGGCATAGGCCTCGTTGATCTCCTTAAATCTTTCCCCGGCCCACTGTTCATTTCCCAAATTTCTGTCGGGATGATATTTCATAGCAAGCCTTCTGAAGGTATGTTTGATTTCTTCGTGACTGGCCCTCTCAGAAACACCAAGAATAGAGTAATAGTCCTTCGTCTCGCGATACATTTGCCTAGAGAAGATATTTTAGCGATTAGAACTCACTGTCGCAAGTATAACAAGATTTCCCAAAGTCAGCGATTGCAAAATTTCGCCCGACTTTTAAGGATGGTGGCTCTGAATTTGAGCCAGTTTTTGAGGAGGAGTGCCAGCAGCGGAATACCAGGTTGTTTGTGCCGCCGCCCAATTCACCCAGGCTAAATGGTTATCTGGAGCGAGCGCACCTGACACATACTGAGGAATCTCATGAAGTAACAGACAGTTCCTTTCATGTTCCGGAAGTAAGAAACAACCTACTAGGCTGGGAGAAAGTATCCCGAAATAATCGGGGCAATTCGGCCTGACCAATCTTTGGGATACCTTCTCCCTCAGGAGTACCTTAAGTGTGACTCTCAAAATAAAAGAAAGGAGGCGATGTGTCACTAAGGTACCGAACGAGGACAGATGCTGGACTTTTTCTGCACCCTGTTGTATACTTAAAACAAGAGATGAGGATGCGGTCCAGCCTTATCGGTAAGATTGAAAAAGCCAAAAGGTATGCCCAGGAACCCGAACGTATTACCTTCTCAGGTTTAACCGCGGTTTTCCGTGGTGATAACGATGACCATAAGCTGAGCTATGCCGGCGGAAAATGGCATTGTACCTGTCATTTCTTTTCCCAATGGGAGACGTGTAGCCATACCATGGCGCTCCAGCAAATTCTAGGTAAGATGCTACCCAAGGAAGCTCTTGTCTCTCCTATGGAAGCTCAATCCCCAGAGAAATAATCTAATGCTTCTGCCACGACGAAGAGAGAGCCGGTAACACAAATAAGGTCTGTCCTGTCTGCCAGAGACAAGGCACGGGATATAGCTTCGGTTACAGTTTCTCTAATTTCAAGCTCAATGCCTCGCTTGCTGAACTCGGCAACCAGGGTTGAAAGAGGGGCAGCACGGGAATGTGATGTCCGTGTAACTATGACTTGGGGAGAGAGGGGAACTAACTCATTTATTATCCCTGGTATGTCTTTGTCACAGGATGTCCCAAAAACGAGAAAAATCCGTTTGTGAGCGAAATATCCTTTGATATTATCAACCAACCTTTTTATTGACGCCACGTTATGGGCTCCATCAACCAACACTGTGGGGTACTCCTGTAGAATGTGGAATCGGCCGGGCCATTTTACTCGGGCAAGCCCTCGAGCAATATCGGCGGTTGAGATGGCAAAGCCCGCAGAGCCCAATACCTCTAAAGCAGCTACGGCAGAGGCAGCATTCTCAAGCTGGAAGTCGCCTGAAAGAGGAATGCTAACTTGGTAGTTATTCCTTCTACCCTCAATCACTAGTGATTGAGGAGAGAGGTCACCACCTATCTTATGCCAGGTGATATCCTTGCCCACCTGCACTACCTTCGCTTCCTTCTCACGACAAATATCGCTGATTACCGAAGCTGCCTCTTCTGGCTGGGGAGAAAGCACCACCCAGCAACCGGGCTTGATAATGCCTGCTTTTTCCCGAGCTATTTCCTCCAGGCTATTGCCCAAAATCTGAGTATGGTCCAGGCTAATAGGGGTAATAATACAGATTATGGGCCTAGCCACATTAGTAGCATCAAGCCTGCCACCTAGACCCACTTCCAGTACTTGAAAGCCCACCTGCTTTTTCTTGAAATATGCAAATGCCAGCGCAGTCAATGCCTCGAAATAAGTCAGTTGCCTGAAGGCAGTGTCCTTTCTCATTGATTCAATAAAGGGCTTGATTTCTGCCATGGCAGCAGCAAACTCAGCTTCAGAAATCAAACTGCCATCTATGCTAATACGCTCCCTTAGAGTATGAAAGTGGGGGGAGGTATATAGCCCTGTTTTATATCCTGAACTACTCAAGACCTGTGCAATCATAGCTGAAACACTCCCTTTCCCCTTGGTGCCGGCAATATGAATCGTCCTGGCTGCCAACTGAGGATTGCCCATACGATTTAGTAGCTCTTCCACGTGCTTTAAGCTATAACCAGGCTGGACATAAGATATGCCCGGAATCTGCTCGTAATTAGTAAAACTATTGAGATATTCTTCTGCCTGACTATAATTCAATTCCTCACCTCCATATCCAACAATTATACTACTTATGTGTCTATTCTAATTGAAAAATGAACCTGAAGGAGTGGGGATCAATATGTTAGGCTCCCTTTTTCTCTTCGTAAGCCTGGTACAGCTCGACTAGTTTGGCATCTATACTCCTCTTCAATTCGGCAGGGTTTAGACTAAGATATATCCTCCTTAGTTCCTCTACAACCTCCTCGGGGATTTGGTTCGACGCAGTGAGCCTCTGGTATAGTGTCTTTGCTACTTCGTACTTTCTCTTCACCCTACCCCCTATTCTCTCTTTGCGCTGTAATTTCATCACCGGCTGGAAGAAGTTTTTGTACAGCCTCAGTTCATTACGGTAAAGGTCGTTCATGATAGCCAGCTCTTGATAGGTGTCATATCTTAGATAGCCAAATATCTTCCTCACATGGGTCCAGTTCTTTTCCTCAATGTAGGCATTATCGTTCTTCCTGTTTGGCCGTGACCTGGTAAATTCAAGCCCCTCCCTCTGGCAATACTTGTACAAGATCTGATTGGTGAACCCACTATCATTGTCTGTGTCCACCCCTTTCCACTCGAAAGGAGTCCTCTTTCTTATTTCCTTCAACGCCCCAAAACTATGCTCTTGCGACTTCCCCATGATAGCTTCACCTTCCCACCAACCGGAGGAAATCTCAGTAGTGCTCAAAGTATTCACATATTCCCCAAGGGGGGAAGATCCACAATGAACAACTATATCAGCCTCCATATAGCCAACCCGGGAAGTATCACACTCAGTAAGCCTTATCGGGATTTTCTGTTTCAGTACAGAACCTGGCTTAGGTCCACCCTTGGCTCGGGAAAGGTGTAAGAACTCCCTATCATGCTTGAGTTTCCTATCAACTGTGGCCGAACTCATCATCGTGAGTCTTGAAGCTACCTCACCGGGTATCTCAATCTCCCCCAAGTCTCTAAGCCTCTCTACTTCTGTTTCCAGTAGCGGCTTCAGTCTTTGCCCACAAGCATAGTCAAAGATTTCCCAGACCTTAACCAGAGCAGCCTTCACCTGACCGTCGTATTGCTCCTTTCTCCTCTTCCGTTGCTTTGGTTTAATACTTCCTCTGTGTATCTTCCAGATGACGTGCTTTCTCGATTGCCCGGTATTACCACAGTATTCATCCAGGAGCAGAGTTTTCTCCTTCCTCGTCCTGGCTGGGAAATACCTCTCCCTTATTACCTTGAGATATTCATTTTTTGAGTGCATGTCCATTCTTTCTATAGGCTGGTCTCACTTCCTTCTGAAGTTTAACCAGGCTGCATAATAATTCTTCGGTTAGATTTTTTGTGATTCAAATCGATGTATTGACAATACAATTAGCCAATGCTATAGTAAAAGACAAGGTAACCTGCTAGTGAGGTGCAAGAATGAACTATGGGCGTGAGTTGTTGAAAGGAAACACTGATTCTCTACTGCTTTACTTAATTAGTCGTGAGCCTACCTATGGCTACAAGATAGTAAAGGAATTGGAGAAAAGGAGTAATGGGTATTTTCAATTTAAAGAAGGTACTCTTTATCCCGCTCTCCACCGCCTGGAGCGAGACAACCTTATCACAGGTAAATGGCAGATACTACCCAACGGACAGCAAAGGCGTTATTACTACATAACTACAAAGGGACAGCAAGCCCTGGCGGCAAGGTTAGCCACATGGCAGGATTTTTCTACGGCAGTCAAAGCAGTTATGCAAGCGGAAACAATCTAGGAGTAAAATGGTAAGTAACATAAGCCATTATTTAAACAGGTTTAAAGCTTGCCTCAAGCTTGATCAGACTATAAGGGATGGCGTGGCTGAGGAGCTTTACACACATCTTGAAGATAAAAGGCAGGAGCTAGAAGAAAAGGGGCTAAGCAGCGAAGAAGCAAGTAAAATCGCAGTACAATCTCTGGGCTCCCCTGAACTGATTGCCCAGCAAATTTATGAAACACATGCTCAGGGTAGCTGGAAAGAAGCACTTTTCAGTGCCTTGCCCCACTTTCTTGTCGCTTTGCTCTTCACTTCATATTACTGGCAAAATATCATATATGTGTCAATTATAGTGGCGCTAACCGTTAGCATAGCAATTTATGGTTGGCAGCGAGGCAAGCCAGTATGGCTCTTCCCCTGGTTAGGATACTATCTTATGCCAGTAGTAATCACCGGGATATTGCTGCTTTCCCTTCCCCAGGGTTGGGGCTGGATAGCAGCGCTCATCTATATCCCCTTGGCTCTGTTTGTTTTTATTCATATAGTGAGACAGACTGCAAGGCGGGATTGGCTATATGCATCACTGATGCTAGCTCCTATACTTGTGACATTAAGTTGGTTTTCATCCTTGGGCACAGGAAATGAGTTTTTGACAGCTAGCACGTTGTGGGCAAGTTTGCAAACTAATGCACTTTGGATCGTGATTAGTTTTATTGCTCTGGCAGGAGCAACTATCGCCTTCATCCGCCTCAAGCCACGCAGGTATAAGATTATTAGTTTATTAATCCCACCGCTTGTGATCTCCCTCTCGGTAATCTTGACAAGCCGAGGGAGTATCCATCCCTGGGGTTGGCTGATATTGCTCTTTTCTTTATTCGCCTTTGCCACCCCGGTATGGATGCAAGCTAGAGCACAAGGCTGAAGATTAACTCTGTTCCTGACTCCACAAGCCAGGTCGGGACTGAATATCTCTTTTGTAAGACAGCCCCAGATGTTTATAGGCAAGCCTGGCAGCTACTCTACCACGAGGTGTCCGTTCCAGAAAACCTAACTGAAGAAGGTATGGCTCATAAACATCCATAATAGTATCAGCATCCTCGTTAATAGCAGCAGCAATGGTATCTAGACCTACAGGACCACCATCGAATTTGTCAATTATTGTATGCAACACTCTATGATCTATGTCATCCAAACCAACAGAATCTATTTCCAGCTTTGAAAGTCCTTCCAGAGCTACTTCCTTGGTGATCACTCCATCTGCCATGACCTGAGCATAATCCCTTATTCTCTTTAAGAGGCGATTGGCTACTCGAGGAGTACCTCTAGCACGCTGGGCAATCGGGACAAGTCCCTCTTGCTCTGCTTTTACCTTGAGGATAGTTGCTGACCTCTCCAAAATCGTCTGTATTGCTGACTCATCGTAGAAATCAAGATGATATGTCACTCCAAATCTGTCGCGAAGAGGAGGACTCACTAGTGCAAAGCGCGTAGTAGCCCCAATTAAGGTGAAGCAGGGCAAATTCAATCGCAAATTTCTAGCAGCTGGACCTTTCCCAAGAAAGATGTCAAAAACAAAATCCTCCATCGCCGGATAGAGTTTCTCTTCTATTGTGTGGCTGAGCCTGTGCATCTCGTCGATGAAAAGGACATCCCCCTCATGAAGATTAGTGAGGATAGCAGCTAAGTCTCCGGGGCGCTCTATCGCCGGGCCGGAACTGACTTTAATGTTAACTCCCATCTCAGCGGCGATGATATAGGCAAGGGTGGTCTTTCCCAAACCGGGAGAGCCATAAAGAATAACATGGTCCAGCGGCTCGCCTCTTTTTTGAGCAGCGACAATAGCTATTTTTAGATTGTCTTTAATTTTTCCTTGACCTATGAACTCGCTTAGGCGTTTGGGACGCAGGTCAGAATCAATGAAGCTGTCCTCGGTTGTTGTTTTGCCTGAAATAAGTCGCATTGCTAGCCTTTGCCCCAATTCAATTGGGGCAAATCTTACTAACTCTCTAATTCTAAATTCGCAATTTCCTCTTCGACATCACCTATCTTCAATTTCTTTATGTCGTCAGAATCTACAGAGAGCACTTGAGATGGTATGCGCTTACCAAGGATGACATTTTCCTTGAGTCCGCGAAGCCTATCCACCTTGCCTTTGATCGCGGCATTAACAAGAACACGGCCGGTTTCCTGGAAAGAAGCAGCTGCTAGCCAGCTGTCCTTGCTTAAGCTAGCTCTGGTTATCCCGAGAAGCGCAGCTTGAGCCGTTGCTGGCTCACCTCCCTCAGCCAGTACCCTGGCATTTGTATATTCATAGTCAAATCGATCAACTAACTCGCCAGGCAGGAGCTTTGTATCTCCTGAGGAAATAATTCTCACGTTGCTTAACATCTGCCGAGTAATGACAGCAATATGCTTGTCATGTATAGTTACCCCTTGCGCACGATATACTTTTTGTATTTCATCAATCAGATATTGCTGCACTGCATCTTTTCCCATAATACGCAAGATATCATGAGGGTCAACAAGACCTCTAGTAAGCTTGTCGCCTGCTTTGAGCTTATCCCCTGATTGGACAAGCAAATATGCACCAAGGGGGATGCTATATTCTCTTTCTTCCCTCTCTTCATACCTAACATAAATATGATTATCCTCAGCGATGATTTGACCAACTACTCTAGCCGTTATAGGCTGAGATTGCTCTGCCTCACTGTCGCCTTGGCTTGTCGGTGTTGGTACTCTCTCATCTACTTTCTCTGGCAGAGAAAATAGAATGTCGCCAGCGTTCACCGATTGTCCATTAGTTACCGCTAGCTCCGCTCCTGGTGGGATTGGGTATTCATCTAAATAGAATTCAGAGCTAGTGATCTTGACTATGCTTTCCCCATTGGTATGAGCCACTTCAACGGTGCCATCGATTTCAGAAATTATGGCACTGCCACTTGGGGTTCTAGCCTCAAAAAGCTCTTCAACGCGAGGCAGTCCAGTGGTGATATCAGTACCTACTATGCCCCCTGTATGAAAAGTACGTAGAGTGAGCTGAGTTCCAGGTTCACCAATACTCTGGGCAGCAATAACTCCTACAGCGGTGCCGAGCTTTACTAATTGTTTCCTCCCCAGGTCCCTTCCATAACAGTTTCGACAAACGCCAAGTCGGGAACGGCAGGTAAGAGGCGACCTCACATGCACCCGGGTAACGCCGGCTTCGATAATTTGATGCACCTTATCTTCGTCAATTTCCTCACCACGTTCAACAATGACTGCATTTGTACCGGGTTCAACAATCTTACTTGCCGCTAGGTAGCCAGTAATCCGGTTTTCAAACGGGGGGAGGGAACCGCCTGCAGTTTCCCGGGATATCCAAACTCCCTCGGTGGTACCACAATCTGTTTCAGCCACAATGACATCTTGAGCTATATCGACAAGGCGCCTGGTAAGATAACCACTATCCGATGTCCTCAAGGCAGTATCAGCTAGTCCTTTGCGAGCACCATGGGTAGAAATGAAATACTCCATGGGCGACAGTCCATCGCGGAGACTCGATTTAATGGGAAAATCCATTATCTTCCCCGAGGGGTCAGTCATCAACCCCCGCATTCCTGCCATCTGCCTAATTTGAGAAATATTTCCCTTGGCGCCCGATGTAGCCATCATGTAGACGCTACCATGAGGGTCTAGTGCCCTTGATATACTTTCAGTAATCTTGTCTGTAGTCTCCATCCATACCTGAATTACGCTTTCATACTTTTCACCTTCAGTAATCAAGCCATGGTTAAGTTGCTCCTCAATAAGGCTAACTCTCTCCTCGGCTTCTTTAAGAAGTTCGTGCTTGTCTGGAGGCTCTTCAATATCATTCATAGCAATGGAAACGCCTGACCTTGTAGCATATTCAAACCCTAATTGCTTAAGTCTATCGAGGACACTCGCAGTACCTTCGTTGCCCAACAAACGGATGCAATCAGAGACTAATGTTCTTAAAGAAGCTCTATCTACTATTTTGTTGTAAAAGCGAAGTTGCGGAGGCAAGGCATCATTAAATAAGATCCTGCCCACTGTAGTATTTATCTTCCCCCCATCTGAATCCTGATTGAATCGAAGCGAAGAATCTGGCACAACAATTTCAGCACCAAGTTCGATAATGCCGAATTCGTAAGCTAGCTTAGCCTCGTCAAAATTGTTGAAGATTTTCCCTTCCCCTTTGGCTCCGGGCTTCAAAATGGTAAGATAATAGCAGCCCAGAACCATATCTAGGGTGGGTGTTGTCACAGGATCACCACAACTTGGTAGTAACATATTGTAAGGACTAAGCATATGTTCCCTGGCTTCCTTCACCGCAGCCCTGGATAAGGGCACATGAACTGCCATCTGGTCACCATCAAAATCGGCATTGAAGGCGGTACAAACTAAAGGGTGAAGTTGAAAAGCATCGCCATCAATTAACACGGGTTCAAAGGCTTGAATGCTGAGGCGATGTAATGTGGGGGCACGATTAAGCAATACAGGGCGCTCCTTAACTACTTCATATAGTGCATCCCAAACCTCAGAGCTACCGCTTTCCACCAGACGCCGGGCACTCTTCAGGTTATTGGCATATCCATTCTTTATGAGTTTGTGCATAACCGAAGGCTTAAATAGCTCTAAGGCAACATGGCGTGGCAAACCACATTGGTGAAGTTTGAGTTTAGGACCAACAACAATGACTGAGCGACCGCTGTAGTCTACTCTCTTACCGAGAAGATTTTGCCGAAACCGTCCTTGCTTCCCCTTTAAGATGTCAGCAAGAGATTTCAAGGCATGTTTATTACCAGTGGTAACTACGCGTCCTCTCCGCCCATTGTCAATAAGAGCATCAACAGCTTCCTGCAACATGCGTTTCTCATTTCGGATAATTATTTCTGGCGCACCTAACCTCATAAGACGGCGAAGGCGGTTGTTGCGATTAACAATCCTCCGATAGAGGTCATTAAGGTCACTAATAACAAAGCGACCGCCATCCAATTGGACTATGGGACGAAGCGCCGGGGGTAGTACAGGAAGCAGAGTTAAAACCATCCACTCAGGCTTATTCCGACTAAGCTTGAAAGCTTCAACTAATTGCAGCCGTTGGCTGACCCTCTTACGGTATCCTCCCGAGGTGCTGTAGATTTGCTCACGAAGCTCTTGGTGCAAAGCATCTATGTCTATTTGCTTCAATATCTGTAGAATAGCCTCAGCTCCCATGCCAGCTTCAAAAATAGCACCACATTTATCTTTAAGTCTTCTGTATTCTTCTTCGTTAAGCAATTTTAGCGGCTGAAGGCTTTCTATCTCTTCAATGTTTGCCTTTAGCTCTTCTTCAAGTTTTCCCTTTCTTTCTATAAAGCCAGCACGAAGCTCGTTCACCTCTTTTATCTTAAGCTCTTCCTCCAGGTCTGCAGCTTCGAATTCTTTGATTTTCTCGTCTAGATGTTCTTTCTGCTCGGCAATTTTTTGAACTACCTCTTTCTCAAGTTGTCGAAGCTTCTTCTGTTTGGCCTCCTCATCAACAGAGATAAGAATATACCGCGCAAAATAGATGACCCCCTCCAGATCCCGGGGAGACAGATCGAGGAGCAATCCAAGCCGGCTTGGTACTAACTTAACAAACCAGATATGGGTAACTGGCGCAGCCAGTTCAATATGCCCCATGCGTTCCCGGCGTATGCTGGAATGAGCTACCGCCACACCACATTTCTCGCAAGTAACTCCTTTATACCTCGTCTTTTTATATTTGCCACAATGACATTCAAAGTCTTTAACAGGGCCAAAAATTCTTTCACAAAATAGCCCATCTCTTTCTGGCTTCAAAGTGCGGTAATTTATCGTCTCTGCTTTAGTTACCTCACCATGAGACCAGCTCCTGATTTGTTCCGGTGAGGCCAGGCTTATTCGAATACCATTGACACCATCAAATTGAGACATTTTCCCCCTCGCTAAGTAGTTCAACAGCAAAACCGAAACTACGCAACTCCATGAACAAAACTTTGGTTGACTCTGGGATACCAAGCTGTCGAATATCTTCGCCTTTGACAAGAGATTCATAAGCTTTAGCTCGTCCCATCACATCATCTGACTTTATTGTGAGCATCTCCTGAAGTGTATGAGCTGCGCCATGCGCTTCCAATGCCCATACCTCCATCTCGCCAAGCCTTTGACCACCAAACTGGGCCTTTCCACCCAGCGGTTGTTGGGTGATAAGGGAGTATGGGCCAGTGGAACGAGCATGTACCTTATCACCAACAAGGTGAATGAGTTTCATCATATAGAGATTACCCACGGTTATCGGCTTATCAAACGGTTCGCCATTTCTCCCATCTCGAAGTTCCATTTTGCCAAAAGTAGGAGGATAGAGCTTTTTTTCTTTATAAACCTTTTGTGCTATTTGTTCTAAATCTCTATCATCGAGAGCTCTAAGTTGATGACTATCAGATATACCCAGTTCCTCAAGCCATATACAGAGGGAAGCTCTTCTAGCTGCACCTGTATGTCCTTCATCCATTATCTCCCTGGCATCAAATCCATGACGAGAAATCCATTCTCCGACCTTTTCTAGATCAGTCCCGGCATTCTCTGGACTTCCAGGGTTCAAGTTAACAGCATTAGCCTTCCAAGCTATCCAACTCTTGGCTAAGGCATCCTCAATAGCCAGGGCATCAGCTCCATCAAAAATAGGATTAATAACCGTAAAACCCAGTGTCTGAGCTGCCCACCCCAAATGAGCTTCCAAGATCTGCCCAATGTTCATACGGGAGGGAACACCGAGAGGATTAAGGATAATATCTACAGGCGTACCATCTGGCAAAAACGGCATGTCTTCCTCAGGCAATATGATGGAAACAACTCCTTTATTGCCATGTCTCCCTGACATTTTATCTCCCACTGAGATTTTGCGCTTTTGAGCAACCCACACTTGTATAAGTTTGTTCACCCCGGCAGGTAATTCATCGTGGTTATCCCTGGAAAAGATTTTAATCCTGATTACCCTCCCCCACTCTCCTGATGGCATTTTGAGAGAGCTATCTTTCACCTCCCGCGTTTTTTCACCAAATATAGCTCGTAACAATTTTTCTTCCGCTGAAGGCTCAGTTTCGCCCTTGGGAGTAATCTTTCCAACCAGAATGTCGTTGGGCTTAACCTCAGCTCCGATACGTATAATACCCACTTCATCAAGATTAGCGAGGCTCTCTTCGCTTACATTAGGTATATCCCTGGTGATTTCTTCAGGACCAAGCTTAGTATCACGCTCCTCTATCTCATATTTTGCAATGTGAACGGAAGTATAGACATCATCCTTAACCAGCCTCCTGCTAATAATAATGGCGTCTTCAAAGTTATATCCTTCCCAGCTCATAAAGGCACAAATGATATTTTGGCCCAAGGCGAGGTTTCCACCATCTAGAGAAAAACTATCCACTAACACCTGCCCTTTCTTAACCTGGTCACCTTTGTTTACGATAGGACGTTGATTGATGCACGTCTCTTGATTAGTCCTGGAATACTTGATTAAATCGAATGCTTGCTCTTCACCTCTTCCATTTTTGATTGCTATTTTTGAGCTTGTCACCGAGGTGACCACGGCATCGTAAGGGGCAAATATCGCCTGCCCACTATATTTAGCCACCTCTCTTTCCATACCAGTAGCCACCAAAGGGCACTCAGGACGTAATAATGGCACGGCTTGTCGTTGCATGTTGCAGCCCATTAAAGCCCGATTAGCATCATCGTGCTCAAGAAAAGGAGTAAGACAAGCAGCTACACTAAATAGCTGTTTTGGTGAAACATCGATAAAGTCTACTTTGTCTATTGACTCCTTGAAATATCTATCTCCCCTCTTAACCTCAACCTTGTCATAAACAAACTCATTTCTTTCATTAAGAGGAGTATTGGCTGCGGCAATGGCATATTGACCTTCTTCGTCGGCTGCCAGATAAGTGGTTTGGTTGGAAACAAAAGGAATCACTTTAACATTCCGAACTGGCAGAGAAGATAATCTTTGTGCAAGCTGCTTTGTGATTAATGTTCCAGCCTTGGCCACGAGTTTGCCCACACTATCTACTATATCCTCCCTGATTGTTCTCCCTTGTAACTCTTCCACAATATTGGAGACCTCGTGGACAACTCTTAGATATGGCGTCTCTATAAAACCATATTCATTAACCGAAGCGTAAGTAGCTAGAGAGCCAATAAGACCAATGTTTGGCCCCTCAGGTGTTTCTATAGGGCAAATCCTACCATAATGAGAATGATGTACATCACGAACCTCAAATCCAGCCTGTTTTCTTGAGAGACCTCCGGGACCCATGGCAGAAAGACGACGCTTGTGAGTTAGTTCAGCTAGCGGATTAGTTTGATCCATGAATTGAGATAGCTGCGACCGACCAAAGAAGTCCCTTATAGCGACTGCTACAGGACGAATGTTGATCAAAGCAGCAGGAGTTGCTGCCTCGGGACCAAGAATACTCATCCGCTCTTTAATAGCTCTCTCCAATTTCAATAAGCCAATACGAAATTGTTTTTGTATTAGAAAACCTACTGCTTGGGCTCTTCGATTGCCTAAATGATCAATGTCATCAGGAGTTTCTGTGCCAAGGTTAACTGCAATGATACGGCGGATTATTTGCACCAAATCCTCCGGGGTTAAGGCAGTACAATTCCCAGGGATATTAAGGCCTAACTTTTTATTAAGCTTGTAACGACCAACTTTGCCCAAGCTATAGCGGCGAGGATTAAATAGGAAATTGTTGAGCAAGGTCTGGGCACTACTAAGACTAGGAGCTTCACCGGAGGATAATTTTCTATAAATATCGAACAGTGCATCAGCCTTGCTTTTAATCGAAAGATCTCGCTCTATTGTAGAGCGGATAAAAGCATGCTTAGGCGCATTATCCACATCTTGGAAAAGGGAAAACAAGGCCTCATCGCTCTCAAAGCCTATGGCACGCAACAAAGTAGTAACTGGTATCTTTCGTTTGCCACTCACCTTGACTGAAATCACGCCTCGATTAGAGGTGTCAAAATCAAGCCATGCTCCATGTTCAGCAACAAGCTTAGCAAAGCCCAATTCTCTCCCACTTGAAGGATCCCCCACTAACGTGAAATAGACGCCGGGAAAACGAGTCAATTGATTAACTACTACCCGCTCTACTCCAGAAATAATAAAAGTGCCGACATCCGTCATTAAAGGGAAATCACTAAAGAACAACTCCTGTTGCTTGATCTCCCCCGTCTCTTTGACCAATAGTTGCGCAGTAACATGAATAGGAGAGGAATATGTCATGCCCCGTTCAAGACACTCAGAGATAGAATGCGGAGGCTCTCGAAACTCATAATCGACGAAATATAATTCCAGCCTGTTGTTAGTATAATCTTGAATTGGTGAGATTTCCTCAAATAGCTCCTTCAAACCTTCTTCTTGGAACCAACGAAAGGAATCAAGCTGGCCCTGGATAAGGTCAGGTATTTCTAGAGTCTCGGGCAATTTTGCGAAGGACTTCAGCAACTTATGTTTAAGCATAGAAGAAACGATCTTGATTCTTCTTCAAAACAATATCTTGAAGGCACTAACTGGGAAAATTTAGAATGATAAAGCTAAAAGAGACTAGGAGCATAACGCAAACCATAGATTGTAACATCATAGCTTAATTTTGTCAAGTTTTTGTCCTCTTTGCGTTAATGTTCTATGGTTTTGTCAATCTTAAGTGTTCTGTGAAAATGTCACCCCTGAAGGAGATGGTGACATTGAGTAAGAAGGAGCAAAGTAGGTTAATGGTGTTGAACGTGATAGAGATAGGCAGAGTCACCGCCAAGGGAAGCATCTGAGGTGTTAGGTCTGTCGCTACGCCATGTAAGGAGAATATTAGCGGCGTATAGAAAGGAAGGCGCCGCAGCATTGGCACATGGTAATCGAGGGAGCAAACCTCACAATGCCTTAGATGATGGACTGAAGAGAAGAGTGCTAGAGCTGGCGCAGTCGACCTACGCTGGCTGCAACACTCAGCACTTCACTGGGCTTCTGGCAGAACGGTGAGGGTGTCGCTGTTTCCCGCTCTGCGGTGCGTCTGATCCTCCT
>Ga0209991_10000773_pt1 | contig 14288 bp, 15 predicted proteins | sample ChitaG_FD_183167 | JGI IMG/M metagenome (GOLD analysis project Ga0209991, IMG submission 183167) | Deep subsurface microbial communities from South Pacific Ocean to uncover new lineages of life (NeLLi) - Chile_00310 metaG (SPAdes)... | ecosystem: Environmental > Aquatic > Marine > Oceanic >...
AAGGGCCTTTCACGCAGGAAGTTTTTGACAGTATTCTCAGTGCCGCCGATATGGTCGTACTTCCCTACGAGATAGGATCTCAGAGCGGAATCCTCGCCCACTGCCTGGCTTTTGGGAAACCTGTGGTCCTTTCTCCCCTTCCTTCCTTTCAGGCCATGATAGATAAGGTTAACTGCGGCTTCATAGCCCATTCTGATCAAGATTTTGTTGATTGTATCGTTGAGATTATCTCTCGTCCAAAGCTGGCCGAAAGTCTTTCAAGAAATGCAAAAGACTACGTGAAGAGGAAGCTTTCCTGGAAAATAGTTGCTGAGAAGCACATTGAAATTTACCGCCGGATTGTGAGGATTCCTCGCGCAGCGGAAAGTACGAGGACTGTGGTAAATTTCGCCTGAGATGCTCTCCACCGGCTTCCCCCTCTTTTCTCACCACCTGGGGTAGGTCCCAAAAGTTCTCCAAGAAACACCTGTCCTCCCAGGAAATCGCTGCGTCAAATCCCTATTATGACTACCTGTGATTCCCGTGGTAAAATTTGCGTGGAAGGCAATAAATTGCTATACTCACAAAGACACGAGAATTACTGAGCAATCCAATATTAGGAGGGTAACTGGATGCAAATAACCCAAAAACAAGAAGGGGAAGTTTGCATTGTTTCCTTGAAAGAAGACTTTGATTCTGGCTCTGCGGAAGAGGTAGAGCAAAGCCTGAACCAGGCCATATCTCAAGGAGCGCGGAAATTACTGGTAGATCTAGATGGTACGGAATATATGAGTAGCGCCGGTCTGAAGGTGCTTCTTAACGTGCAAAGAAAACTGAAAAAAGAAGAAGGTCAAATAAAACTCTGCTGTCTTCGACCTCATGTAGAGAAAGTTTGCAATGCTGCTGGCTTCAACCAGATTTTCAAAATCTACAACACCGTCCGGGAGGGAGTCGCCAGTTTCTGAATCCTGGACATCGAAAGAAGGAAGATTGAGGTGAATACAACCTCAAAGGAGAAAGAAGTTGCCTTGATCACAGGTGGGTCTCGGGGCATCGGAGCCACCTTATGTATAGCATTTGCAGAAGCGGGCTACCGCGTTGCACTGAACTATCTGTCTAATCGTGCCAAAGCGGAAGGAGTGAAAAATCAAGTTAAGAAGAAGGCCGAATGCCTCGTCATTCAAGCTGACGTAAGTCGCTCTGATGAAGTAGAAGCGATGATTTCATCTATCAGGCAGCGATTCGGTCAACTCGATGTGTTGGTGAATAACGCAGGTGTTATGGCAAACGCAGTATTCAGTTTGATTCCGGAAGAAGACTGGGATCGTATTATTGCAGTACACCTTAAGGGGACGTATTTATGTAGCAAATTCGCCAGTGCTTTAATGATTGAACAGCGCCGCGGAGTTATTGTCAATATGGGGTCCATATGTGCCTTTAGACCTCTGGTGGGACAGAGCAACTACGCCGCTGCTAAGGCGGGTATTGTAACCCTTACCAAGTCCGTGGCCAAAGAGCTTGGTCGTTGGAATATTCGGGCAAATTGCATCGCTCCAGGCTACATCCAATCAGACCTCATGGACACATTTGCAACAAGCGAAGAAGATAAAAGGATGTTCAAGCAGATCCCACTGGGCCGGGTGGGCAGACCTGGAGATGTGGCTGATTTGGCGCTTTTTCTTGCCTCAGATCGATCAAAATATATCACTGGCGAGACAATTCGTATTGATGGTGGTTTGAGCATCTGACAAAGGCAGCTGAATAGAGTGAAGTCCCGAAAACTGGTAAGACTGGACAAAAAGAGTATTCGTGCCATCCTTCCTCACCAACCTCCCTTTGTGCATATTGACGAGGTATTTGATCTCATTCCCGGAAAATCGGCAAAGGCACTAAAATATGTTGATCCGAAAGACCCCGTATTCGCCTGCCATTTTCCGGGCCGGCCAATCTACCCAGGAATATTCCTCATAGAAGCGGCGGGACAATTGGCATTTGTTACTATCTGCTACCAGCCGAATTCTGAAAGTGCACCCTCGAGCAAAGTGGGATATCTGGGTACCGTAAAAAACTTCACTTTCAGGAATGTGGTAACTCCAGGAATGACCCTGACCATTGCTGTCGAGGTACTGATACGGTTTGGTGACGCTACTAAGGTATCTACGCGCATTCGGTGCGGGGAAAAGGTTATGGCAGATGGAGAACTGTACTTTACACTGGCTGAAGGAGGGGGGGAGGCCCGTTCGTGAGAAGAAGAGAGATCTGTGTCAGTGGAATGGGACTCATTACTCCTCTGGGAACAGGATGCAACAAGTTTTGGAAGAATCTACTGGCAGGCAGGAGCGCTATCCGAACTACGGATATCTTTAAATTTCCTGTAGACCCGGATGAAACGCCACTGCATATGGCTGCTCCTTTGGACTTTCAGCGAATCTCTGGTGCAGACGTCACTCTGCCTGAGGATCTCTATTGGGGAGATCGCCTTCTATACCACGCGGCTCAGCAGGCTATTGAAGATGCTGGGCTAGCCTCTCTGCCTACCGATACCGCCGTCATTATAGGGGGAGGAGCTTCCAGCACTTTGAATATAGAAGAATTTGAGGCTCAATTGGCCCTTGACATTGCTCAAGATCGTCCCTTAACAAAAGTCCCTCCCGGGATCCTGAGTTCTGAAAAAATCCTTGCCAATAGATTTGACTTGTACGGTCCTAAGCTGATGGTTGCCACAGCTTGTTCTTCCAGTTCTCTCGCATTAGGCTATGCTTATGATCTAATAGCTATGGGAGAGTGCAGCTGTGCCCTTGTAGGTTGTGCAGATACTCTGTGTCAACTCACGCATTCCGGATTCTATGGATTAAAATCTATTGCCCCTGATAGATGCAAACCCTTTGATGAGAATCGAAGAGGCATAAGTATAGGTGAAGCGGCCATTGTGCTTATCCTGGAACCATCAGAGCAGGTACGCCAGCGTAGAAAAGAGGCCTATTGCAGAATAAGTGGCTATTCAGCCAATTGCGATGCCCAGCGCATGACTTCTCCTGACGAAACTGGTGAAGTATGGCTGCGTTTGATGCAAAAGGGATTGGAAAATGCTTCCATCTTGCCCCAAGATGTTGGGTACGTTTGCGCTCACGGTACTGGCACTGTTATCAACGATCTTACCGAGTCCAAATCCATTCAACAATTATTTGGGACAAATTCAACGACTCCTCCGGTCAGTTCCATCAAAGGTGCTGTTGGACATTGTATGGCTGCCGCTGGAATCTTCAATTGTGCAGTTGTAGCCCTGGCCTTAAAGCATCAGGTCCTACCGCCAAACACCGGATTGGAGGAAAAAGATAAACAATGTTCCATTACCATCGTAACAGAAGCGACAAAAGCCAATTGTAACGTAGCCATAGCCAACGCTTTTGCATTTGGAGGGAATAATACCTGTGTTGTGTTTGAGAGGTGCGAAAAAGGGGAAGTTTATGATGGATGATGGGACTGTTGCTATAACCGGGATGGGAGTGGTGTCCTCTATTGGAACAACCATAGAAGCTTTTACCGAAAGTCTTAAGAGAAGCCGAGGTGGCCTTACCTCATTAAATAGATTTGATCCCGGTCCTTTTCATGCCACCCGTTCTTTTGAGATATCTGATTTCAAGCTGGAAGGAAAAAACGCTCGGGCTCTGATGCGTATGAATAAGAACGCTCAGTACACGATTGCCTCAGCGCGGGCAGCTCTGGAGCAATCAGGCTATCCTCTTCAACAAAATCCATACGAGGTAGGTTTAGTTATAGGCTCGTCTTTCCTTGATATTGCTCTGGTCACGAAATATATGACTGACGTCCTGAAATCCCGCTTGACGGACTATCGCCCCCTGGAGTTTCCCAATACTGTTCCCAACGCTACTGCTGCGCATACTGCTATTGAATTGAAGATTAACGGACCAAATGTTACCCTGATCAACATGCAAAACGGAGCCTTTTCTGCTGTTGAATACGCTGTTAGGATGCTACGTACGGGTCAAGCCAAAATGGTTTTTGTAGGGGGGGTAGATGTTCTCGCCCGTGAGAGATTCTTGCATTTTCAACAACTTGGACGAATTGCAGGGGCCAAAGGACCGGAGATACATATTCCCTTTTCTCGGAAGCGTAATGGCTTCATCCTGGGAGAAGGATGTGGCATGCTAGCTCTGGAGAAGGCCGAAGATGCAAGAAAGCGGGGAGCTCTGATTATTGCTGAAATTCGTTCAATTGCCAGCGCTTACTTTCCCTGTCCGATAACCGAGCCTCTCGCAGCCGACCTACCAAACACGGGATTGCTTTATAATAGATTGTTAAGGATGGCGAATCTAGAGAAACTAGGGATTGACGCATTTTTTTCCTGTGCCTGTAGCTGCCGAGACATTGATGCCTGGGAAGATGATGCCATTGCTTCCTATTTTGGCGAGGATCTACCGGTTACCGCATTTTCTTCATTTATCGGTGAGGCCTCTGATGCGTCGCTGTTGCACCTGATAGCTGCTGGCATATGCCTGCAAGATGGCTTTCTTTTTCCTGTCTTAGAATATCCAGGGAACTCCGAAATGAAATCAAACATATTGCAAAAAACCAAAATCTTTGATACGATTGATTCTGTTATTGTAAGTCGCCTGGGATTAGGGGGAAGTTACTCAACTGTTCTATTGAGCAGGCCCGAAATCTAATCACCCCTGATTCCTTTGGAAAACTCTCAGGACATTCCGGGAAAGATGAGGATATACATTGACAAATATTGAGAAAGTTGAGCTAGCGCATAAGCTTAAGTGTATGATCATAGAAAGACTGAAGCTGGAAGATATAGGACCGGAAGACGTTTCGGATGACGATCCTATTTTTGCTGGAGGTCTTGATCTGGATTCATTGGATGCTTTGGACCTGGTGCTTTTGCTGGAAAAAGAATTCAATGTTAGAATTAGAGACCCGGAGCAAGCTAGGCAAATATTATCAACAATAAATACCCTGGCTGAATACATCCTGACTAATGGATCCGTTGGACTGAATAAGGATAAGTGATAGGGTAATTGTATCGCTTGTATAGTTTGAAAGAAAGGGGGTGATGCTCCAGATTAGGGTTGATGAATTTTGAACAAGAATTCAAAAGGAGGATTAACTATGGCAGAAAAACATCATGGGATCTGGGACAAGGCTGTAGAGGATGAGGCATACAGGGAAAAACTACTCGCCAATCCGGTAACCGAATTGAAAAAAGAGGGTTACACAGATGTCCCTGATGATCTGAAGGTTGAGATAAAGAATGGTAAGCTTACTTTTTCAACTTCGGATCAGTTAGCTCTGGATAAACTCAATGCGCGTATAACCAAGAGTAAGTGAGTAGTTTTGACTGTAGACCCTGCCTTGGTCTCATTGAGGACGAGGCAGGGTCTCACGAATCTGACGCTCAAGAATCACGGATGTTATCTGGCTATTTCTTGGAAGGATGAGGATGAATAAAGCTAAACAGGGCCATGGAGAAAGCTTTCAAGAAGCGACGGGAAGACAGGGTAGTGCCAATGGTTTAGTGGCTGAGAGGCGTATTGGTATGATTCTGTCTTCGAAAGAACAAATCCCGCTGGCCCAGGATTTTGCCACTGACTATTGTAATAAGCTTCATCTTGGAGATAAGTTCAAGTTTGACCTTCATCTTATTATTGAAGAATTTCTGACGACTCTGTTTGACAATGTCGGGAGTGGTCGGGAAGTTCCTTTTTATTTCACTCATAGGGAAAAGGGCATCCGGCTTGTCTTTGATATCTCCGGGACTGGATTTCGCCCCGTTTTCGCTAGTTTTTCTCCATTGGAATTTGAAAGAGATAAAGAGACTGAGAGTCTGATGGCGCTTACAGTCCTGGAAGGGATAGTTGACAATATTAAGCACATCAGACAGGCAGATAAAGATGAGATCCATTTCCTCATGTATATCGGTGATGAAGACTTCAAGGATGTCTATGGACTCCGCAAACGGCACCCGGTGTTCAGGGAAGATGTAATTATGAGTGAAATAAGAAAGGGTGACAAGATTCAATATAACTTGAGACTCAAAGGTGGGGATGACTTCTATTCTGTAAGCAAGAGGGAATACTTTATCATCAAGATGCTTGATGGTAAACACGAACTAAGCGATATGGTTCGAAAATTCACGGAGAAATACGGTACTATTTCTCCCAAAAGTATCAACCGTTTCATCAATAGCCTTGAAAAGCAAAAACTTCTGGAACCTGAATTAGATTTGGCCTTTGGAAAGGAATATGAGGAGAAAGAGGTTAAGATCTCTCTGCTAGAAAAGATCCTCTCTTTTGAATTTTCCCTCCCCAGGGTAGACAAGTTGGTAACCTCTGTTCATAAAAAGTTCAAATGGATGCTAACCACACCCGCAGCTATCGTCATAGCTTTAAGTTCAGCTGCGTTTTTTTACGAGCTATATCGCCACCATGTGACATTTCATCTTGGAAATGTCCTCAGGGCAAATGCTCATAATCCTTGGATTATTGTTGATTATTATGCTATCATGCTCTTCACAGTTGTGTGTCATGAGTTTGCCCATGCCCTCACCTGCAGAAAATATGGAGGTGAAGTACATAGGATGGGTATTATGCTCTACTATTATCAAATCTGTGCTTACGCGGATACCTCTGATGCTTGGTTGTTCAAGGAAAGGTATAAGCGTATCCTGACCGCATTAAATGGGCCAGTGTTCAGTTTGTTTTTGGCTTCCCTCTGTTTATGGCTCTATTATCTGCTAACCCCAGTAGTGGTAGGTAAGGCCGGCCTAATTCATTCATGGTTATCCTCCGCGGGTAGGTACATAGGCCTGCATAATGCCCATCCAGTTATAGGAGAGATCCTCATGATGGTCATGGCGGCCAATGTCGTGGTAAGTGTTCTTAATATGCTCCCCTGGGCAGAAATGGATGGCTATTACATACTCTCTGACCTCGCAAATTCACCTAATCTACGGAACAGGTCTATGGGATATGTAATCAACTTCTTTCGGCGTCTTCTGAAGAAGCCTCCATATCCCATTTATCCACCTAATTTCAAAGTGAAGATTGCTTATGCTGTTTTTGGTAGTTTATGTCTTCTGTATGGGGCTTTTGCAGTGGGATTTGTTTTGTTCTTTTTAATCTTCATGCATAACATAGCTTTTCATAGTGTGTTCGGGATCTTTCTTTGTGTTACTATAGGACTTTTCTGTTTGAAAGGTATCTTCTTAAAAAGAATTCAGGAAAAAAGAGAATTCTTACGAAAAAAGGTTGCGGGGTATTGATGTACTATAGCAAAAAACCAGAGACTGTTTTTGACGTTGAGGTCATCCCCCCACATCAATTTCACCTGATTAGCCCCATGGCTCCATTTACCAAGGGAGAGAAACGGGAGGCTATGGCCTACCCTCACCTTCCCTCGCATGGTGAGCAGATCAACCTGGTAGTCAGGGGTAGAAGGTCATCCGACATCGCAGGTTGTGCCGTCCTTCGCGTTCGTCCCTCCGAGATGGCCATGGTAGATTTCTATGTTCTGGACCGCTATCGTAACCAGGGTGCCGGTAGAAGCCTGATCAAGAAGATCGAATCCCTTGCTCAGGAAAAAGGGATACGCAGAATCAACACGGGCAAATCTCTACATTCAGACAATAAGGAAATGATACGATTTTGCCAGAAAATGGATTTTATTAAGCTTCCCAGGGAGATCTATTACTTCTCTCAACCCCTCAGCGCTCAGGAAAAAAGGATGTATCGATTCTGCTCGCGGGACTTTAGCCGATTTATCCCGGAAAACAACCGTATCGTCCCCCTTACCGATGACTATTTTGAATCTGTTTACGAGGTGGCCGGTGAACTCCTGGTTGATGACCCATCCTACTCAGAAACACTCATGTATCAGACCCTGTTGGTTTGTTCCGAGAAATACTCGCACATCCTCATTGAAGAAAGTCAGGTTAACGGATTCGCCATTTGTTATGCCACCGGCAACCATCTTCATCTAAATTTCATTGCCATCCGAGATAGGTTCCGCCGTCTGGGATTGCCTACTCTTCTTGTTGGGATGGGGCTGTGCCGTGCGTATAAGGACGGAAAATCCACCTTCTCATATATCGCCTACAAGACAGATAGATTATTCAAGGATATTCGCCAGATATTCCGCGACCCGAATTTTATTGTCATCCAGATGGAAAAGACACTTTCATGATCTTTGCCTCTTGCAATATTGGCTCGGTATCCTTGAAGAACAGATTCATAAAAACCGCTGTCGGAGATTTTTCTGCAGAACCAAACGGCTGCTGTTCTGAATGCTACACCCGCTATTTGGAACAATTCGCCAGCGGAGGGGTCGCTCTTATATGCACGGGACCTGCTGCCATCCGGCCAGATTTTCGAGTAAACCATTATCAACTCTCCATTTCAAGCCCGAAAGCTGCCGATTCTTATAGGCCTCTAATTGACAGGGTTCACATCCACGGGGCAAAGATCTTTCTTTTTCCCGATTATGCCAATGAGGTGATTGTCAAATTTATTACCTCAGTGACGGACGAGGAGCCATCCGGGCGCCAAGAGGCTTTCAAGAACATGCAAACGTGGATAACCTCACTGCTGGGAGGACGTGAAATCAGTGAAATCATCAACTTATACAAGGAAGCAATAGTTCGAGCGAACGATGTCGGTTTTGATGGGGTCTTTTTGAACGTGAGCTTTGGTAGTCTTCTTGAGACCATGAGTTCATTAGCATTTAACCAAAGGCAGGACCAGTGGGGTGGAAGCCTTAGGAACCGGCTGAGAATCTTGAAGGAAATTCTTGGGGTTTGTAAGACTCTCAATTTTCCTGTAATGGTCCGATGGAATCTAAAAGACTACGGGTCGGATGGCCTCACTCTGGATGAAAGCGCGAAGGCATGTCAACTTCTCCAAGCTTACGGTGCTGATGCTTTGGAGTTGCCGGCCTTTTTTTCGGTCCAAAGTACAATAGCTTTAAATAAAGACATAGGGGAGAGAAAATCCCTCCCTATCACAAAGGCCACTGACTTGGCAGATTATTATCGGGTTATGCACTCATTTGCCCAAAATAAGTTTCTCTTAAAAAGACAAAAAGATATTAAACTTCCTATGGAGTACGTGTGGGGACACGCTTATTTTAATATCTACCCAATAAGGAAACTTTTGGAAATTCCGGTTTCCTTATTGGGAGGACTAAGAAGCTTGAAAAGCGCTGAGAAGATTCTGAATAATGGCATCACTGATTTGATAAGTCTGGACCGAGCTCTCATTTATGATCCAGCGCAATGCCGGGGTTTTGAAGAAGGTACATCTCTTTATTCTCCCTGTATTTCGTGTAATTGCTGTATGAATCAAATGCTCTCCTCCTTGAGAGATCCTTCGCGCCCCTACCTGCACTATTGCAAAGTTCGGGGAAATAGTTGAACATGCCGAAGACTGTGCTTTATGTTTGCGTTGGAACCACATCTTTCAGAGAGACGGAAAATGCGGTTCATTTTGCTATGGATTTAGAAAAAGGAGGATTCTCTTCCCATTTTATTGCCTTTCCATTTGGCGCTCAATTCATAAGACAAAACCACCTTTCGGTTGACGAGCTAGGAGTTTGCAAAAAAGACAATTATCGTATTTTCACCGAGGTATGTCAAAGAATTAAGCCTGATTGGATATTCATAGCTGATGCGTACTACTTTAATTTGTGGTTTGGACCCAAACACATTCTTGATTTGAAATGGATCTTGGATAATCCTGTTGGAGCCGGATTTGCCACCTTTGATCATCTTTGCCTTTCTTTGAAGAACACTTCTCTACCTTCATTTAATAATCCTACCCTGGAGGACAAATTCAAATGGTTAAATACCACTGACTTAACCGATATCATGCCGGTATTGGTACCCTGTCCCCTTGGGTTCCCAACCGGGAAATCCACCTCTGAAAAATCTTCTGTTTTTCACTACCGCAGGTATACGGAACAAGTACAGTGGGATGAGACTCAAAAGAAGAATTTCAAAAAGAATATAGGACTGGAGGCAGAGGAAAAACTGGTATTGTTTTCCATAGCTCGATGGGCCCTACTAGCGGTGCAGGTAGTAACGGAAGATCTGGATGCATGGTTAAGGCACTTCTCACGCATGATCGAGATGATTTTTCAAGGGGTTCGGGAGAAAACAACTCTGATAGTCATATCCGATTATCCACTTTTTCTCCGCTCCACCGCCGGTCGTGTAAGAATAATTAACTGGGAATCTATCCCATTTGATACCTATGGCAGGTTCTTGGCAGCTTCAGACCTCTTTATCACCACCAATGCAATGTCTACCTCTATAGCGCAAGCGGTAATGTCCAAAGTACCTACCGGATGTCTTACCAGCAGCGGCCGTGACTTCAGAAAAAATAAAGCCATTCCTTCAGAACTACTTGCCTGGTTTGAAACTGCAGAGGATAGATATCCTGATTTAGTAAGACCTTATTTAGTTTTTCCCGTAGGATGGCAGGAGATATTAACTCCCCTTTTTGAAAAGAACCCCGTTACCAGTACATTTGAGTTTTTGGATATGCTCGATCCAGTGGGGACAATCAATGTCATCAATGATCTGCTATTTAATAGTGAAAAGAAGGAAGCAGTCTTTGAAAGTCAAAGAAACTATATTGGACAAATAGCTCGCCTAGCAGCCCCACAGAGAATAATGAAGAGCCTCATGGAAAGTTTTTAGAATAGACTATTTTCTAGGATAAAGGGACACACTATTGGCTGGTTCCCTTCGATAACTGCCCTCATATCTAAGGATAAGGACACTAAGGGCGCTTCTAGAAAGGCAAACGAGAGGAATTATTAAGGTGAATTATGTTGGGGTCATACTAGCTGGAGGAAAGGGATTTAGAATGGAGTCATTCAGTTCCGAATATCCCAAAAGCATCTTGCCTATTTGTAACAGGATGTTAGTAGAGTATCATATTGAAGAGATGAGCAAAACAGGAATTAAGAAAATAATTATCCTTATCGGCCATCTTGGTTCTAAGATAGCAGATGCGATTGGTAATGGCGAGAGATTTGGCGTGAAGATAACCTATGTTGAGCAGGGTCAGACTTTGGGGATTGCTCATGCTTTGGGAAAGCTTGAGAGATATATTAATTCATCTTTTTTACTATTTCTTGGCGACATTTTTTTCATTACGGAAAGTGGCCTTGGATCAATGGTTCATTTGATGGAAAAAAGTGGAGCAAATGCAGTATTAGCTACGAAAGTTGAACACGACAGGGATGCCTTAAAGAGAAATTTTGCGGTTGTCTTGGAAGATGGGACTCAGGATGTGGTACAAAAAGTGATAGAGAAGCCTAGATACCTTGTTAGTGGTATTAAAGGATGTGGTCTGTATCTTTTTGACCTGCACATTTTCGATGCTATATGCCGAACTCCGCGAACAGCGATGAGAGATGAGTATGAAATTACTGACTCTATACAGATCCTAATTGAAGATGGTTTACTGGTAAAACAACTCAGTATTGTCAAAGAAGATGTGAATTTGACAGTTCCAGATGATTTGATCAAATGTAATATGCGGATGCTTGAGTGGAAAGGACTTGAAAAGTTAATTGGAGAAGGCGTCAAACTTAACAGAAATACACAAATAATGAATTCAGTGATTGGCAACAACGTAGAAATATCAAACCCCATCAAAATTGCTGATTCTGTCATATTTGACAATGTAAAATTAGACGCAACCAGCGATATTACAAATAGCATCGTTACTCCTGAAAGAGTGATCGGTTGTCGAGCCACTTAGCTAACACCTCTGAAAACGTAGCTTTTCAGCCATCCCTTCAAGGTAGTGCATAGCTATTGCTTCTCTGGCAACGTCGCCAACGCAAAGTAGAAAGCTGCACATGAATGCATCGAGTTCTAAACCAATAATTGCTGCAATGAGCACTAAACGCGTCGAGGCACTAACCGATGGTGTATTCGCTATTGCAATGACCTTGCTGGTTCTAAATCTTGACATTCCGGCTATGCCAAACGGGTCAGCTCCAGAGGTCCTAACGAAGCTGGTGCTGGGACTATGGCCGGAGTTTTTCAACTACGCGCTGAGTTTTATCCTTTTAGCCGTATTCTGGATTGTCCATCACGGACAGTTCCGTTTCATCAAGTTCATTGACCACAAGCTCCTCTGGATAAACATTCTGGGTCTGATGTTAGTTGCCCTAATACCCTTTTCCACATCTCTGATTGCGGAATACGGTGACGTGCAAATTGCAGCACTCTTTTTTGAATGTAATCTGTTCGGCATCGGATCAATATTCTATATACATTGGTCGTACGCCACGGGTAAGAGGCATCTAATAGACCCTGGACTCACTGCACAGACGATAGTTTGGAGTAAGAAAAGGAATCTGGTTGTACCCGTCGTGTCCCTGGTCGCGATTGGCCTGTCTTTTTTAGCCCCCGACTGGAGCGAGCTTCCCTACCTTGCCATTCCATTGATCTTGGCACGATATCGACGGCGCCAAGGTACTGTCATCGGAAAAACAGAGGAGAAAAGGTAAAGTGAAATGAATGATAGAATTACCTTCTTAGGTAATTATTACGAGTATTTTAAGAACCTCAGGAATTTAGGTGACGCTCTGCAGCATTACGCTATCGTCAAGTGGCTCAAGTATCATTACCCTCATTTTGAGATTAGGAACATTTTTTACTTCACTGCTATTGATGAACTGAAGGAAATCATTAAACCTGATGACGTTATTGTCTTTCAGAGTGGTGGTGCGATGGGTGACCTGGGTATTCTGTTTGAGAAGTGGAGGCTTGATGTTTGTGAGGCTTTCCCTTGTAATAGAATCATCGTGTTTCCTCAGACTGTTTTCTTTCGGAAGGAAGAGAACATGTTGAAGTCTAAGCTTGTTTACGAGAAACATAGGAATCTTACCATCATGGCACGTGATCACGAGAGTCTTAACTTTTTGAGGCAGTTTTTTCCTGGATGTCATCTTCTAGTAATGCCTGACTTTGTCTTGTCTTTGAAGGGGGAATTCAATGTCTGTGCAAAGAAAGACAAGGGGAAGCCTTTGCTTATCTTCCGAAATGATTTCGAAACTAACGAGAAAGGCCAAGGGCTAGCAAAAAGGCTGATCAAAGATTTTGATTCTTATGATTTGATGTTCTCTGACACTGAGCATTCTATTGACCTGGAGAAACGTGATTTTGTCGAAAAGGTTTTCAATTATATCTTTTCCTATGATTTTGTCGTTACTGATAGAATGCATGGGATGGTTTTTTGTGCCATTCTTGAGATTCCTTGTATTTGCCTTCCTGGAAGGCCTGAGGTTAAGTACCATAAGAATAAAGCAATGTACGAAAGCTGGCTTTGGCGAGTTCCTTATATCAGATTCTGTGACAATAATGAACATGAATTACAAGGAGCTATAAAGGACGTATTGAATTATGACAAGAGTTTGAGTCCGCTGTTTGACAAGCATTTCCCTTACGAGAATTCCGCAGAGTACCCTTTTTATTCTAAGGAAGAACCTGGCAGGGGAAAAAATAAAGTGACAACCTTTGATTATTTATTCAATTATTTCTTGCCCGATGCTTTGGGAGATTTAAGGACCGTTAAGAAGGCGAATTCTTTTTCTGGACTAAAGGAGTCACAGAGGTCTAAGAAATAACCAGAAGAGGTTAAGACTTCAAAAAAGGAGGGGGGATATGGAAGATAAGGAATTAAGAAGACTTGCTCGGGAAAGAGTCAGCTTCAAGCACCATTTACTAGTCTATGTTGTTGTCATTTGCTTGCTTGGGCTCATAAACCTTTTCACCTCGAGAGAATTTCCGTGGTTCTTGTTCCCTGCAGGGGGATGGGGTATTGGAATAGTAATGCACTTTTTCTCTGCTTACAGGCCTGGGCATAGAGCGGCTAGCATAGAGAGGGAATACCAGAAATTAAAGGACAAGGAAGGGAAGAAGAAGTCTACCTAGGTTCATAGACCGTTTATGCTTCTCCTTCTATGTTCTTATGGTGATGAAAAGGAGTGGCAGCGGCCCTGTTCTCCGAACCCAACAAAAACTTGGCTCGTGGATTGGCCTCAACCCACATGGCCTAGTGCGCCGCTGGCGAATGATGCCAGCGGCGGGACCTCGTGATTCTTAGTTATCTCTTACCATCTCCTGGACGATCCGTAGCCTCCTCCGGAGCCTCCTCCGGAGCCTCCTCCGGAGCCGCGATCGCTCTTGGGACGCGCTTCATTGACGGTAATTTCTCTATCCCCGAGAGAATGTCCGTTAAGAGCCTTGATTGCCTTTTCGGCCTCTT
>Ga0209991_10000775_pt1 | contig 14277 bp, 17 predicted proteins | sample ChitaG_FD_183167 | JGI IMG/M metagenome (GOLD analysis project Ga0209991, IMG submission 183167) | Deep subsurface microbial communities from South Pacific Ocean to uncover new lineages of life (NeLLi) - Chile_00310 metaG (SPAdes)... | ecosystem: Environmental > Aquatic > Marine > Oceanic >...
AATTAATAGCAAATAACGGCTTTCCCCTGGTGCTTTCTGTATACCTGGTGTGGAAATTAGATTTTTTTATTGCTGAAATAATCAAAAATCAAAAGGAATTTTCCCATAATGTTACTGCTGAAATCAAGGAAATCAAACAGACAATCAATGAATTACGGGTTGATTTTGCTAAAAATCAATAAGCCCGTTGGTATATAAGGTTTTTTGCGTTTTTTCTAAAACCTTCGTATTTGGCGTATACGAGGCGTATTTATCCTAACTTAAGGAATCATACCAGCCACCTTAAAATAAGCGCTTAAAACACCCTTAAATTAGCTATTATTTTTCGTAGTTCCTTAAATCCCCCGCTTTTACTCTTCTTCCCTCTAATATCCTCTCTTTATCTTCTGTAATCTCTTATTCTCTTGTATGTTTACCAGAGCATTGGAGAAACCCTTTAAATTTGAATTTCCTCCGGATTTTACCTTAATTGGCTAAGGAGAGAAAGTCCGTATTCAATTGTTTCTTCTAAGATAACTGCAAAACATAAGGGATTATCAGATAATTTTTCATGATTTACCTCCAATAATTTTATTTTCTGGGAAAATAAATGGTTTAAGAAAAGATACTAAGGCATAATTTTTAATGAGCAAAATTGAGGTAATAGTGAATTATAAAAGGTTTGAGAAATTATTGCAGGGGGGCGTTGACAATGAGATTTGGTGTGGTATAATTATAATATAAATATATTCATAAGATGAATAAAGTTCTTTATAAATTTAAGAAGGGAGGTGATAAGGTAAAAAGGGAATACATTTTTTAAGATATTTTCTAAGATAAAAAGGAGGTTTAGAAAATGAAAATTATAGGCTATACAACTGGTCGATTGTATTTGGCCTCTTTATTTGTATTGATTTTTGTGTGTGCGTTTAACTTTTTTACTTTGTTAGATCAGTTCAAAAAAACAAGGGGGGTGAACATAAAGAGTATAAAAGACAAATCAAATATTTGTAATCTTAATATAAAAAACGAGCTTTCCTATGGATGCTCTTGACTCCAATTAAAATTTTAAAGAAAGGTGCTAATAATGAAAATAATATCTGAGATTATTAAAAAATCTAGAATCAAGAAGAATTGGACTCAAGAGCAACTAGCTAAGGAATTAGGTATCACACAGGCATACTTTTCCAAATTAGAATCTAGCACAGTACCTCCGAGTGATAGTTTGTGTATTAAAATGGCCGAAAAACTGGACCTGAATAAAAAAGCTTTTCTTTTACGGGCTTACAAACAACGTAATTCAGGGGAAATTAGTAAATATCTTTTCTCTAATCATGACCATTATCCTAAGGATATTCCTGAGGAAGTTAAGGAATTCCTGAAAGTTTATGAAACTTTAGATAATGCTGGTAAAAACAAAATGGAGGAACTCCTGTCATTTATGACAGAGTACGCCAATAGAGAAAAAAGTGCTTGTTAACGCAATTACATCTCCAGGGAGAGTTTGAGTAATTAAAAACTAATATTCTTGTCAATAACTTGTCCTAAAAAAATCAAACTCTTTATAGGAGGTATAAAAATTGATGAAGAAAGTTTTGATCGCGACAAAACAAACTTTTAAACAATTTAAAAGAACTGTAGAGATCGTTCCAAATCCAAAAAATAGCAAATGGATATCAAAAGATGTACTAGCCGTAGTAAAAGAAGAGTGTACAGTGGAAAGCAAGGAAAAAAAATCTCTAATTATATACAAAGAGGGCCTAAAGGGGCGAAAAAAGGAAACTATTGCAAAAAAAATTGAGGAGTTCCTAAAAGAGAAAGCTCCCTTTATCCCCTTTATCATAAAATTGTTCTGGGATTCTTGAGTCCAATGTAGATACTCATACTATGTGATATTCGGTGCGATATGTACTATGTCCTGATAATCTTATTTCCATAAATACATTGTAACATATCGCGCCTATTCACTCATCCACGGGCAATCTCGTGGTATTATGCCCTTCGGGTTAATAAAATTACAAGTTAGAAAGGAAAGTTATATGGTTATAAATAGCCGTAATTATAATTTTGTTAGTACAGATAAACCTATGTTCGAAGGAGAAAAATAATGAATTTGGATGACGTTGAAAAGTTTTTCAAGGATCTGTTCGCGAAACCTCTAAAGACCATTGGTGCACTTTTAATAATTGTAGTTCTGGGAGCTGGAGGTGTCTGGGTTACAACGTTTCTGCAGGAGCGTGCTAAAAAAACTGCTTTACTGTCGAGTACACCGATAGGCATCTTTGTTAAGGAATTTGGCTTCAAAGGAATAAGAGACAATACTGATAAACGTGATGTTCGCCAGCTTTTCGGTGACCCAATCGAGGAGAGAGAATCCTTTTTGAAATATAAGGGATTTGGAATTGGTTTTCAGGAAAAATATGTTAGCAACATTAATTTCTGCTTTGGGGAAGACGTGGATTGGTGCACCGAAGATGGTATCTCTCAAGGCATGACCCGACAGCAAGTTATCGAAGTATACGGCATACCAAATCAGGCAGCCTTTGAAGGAGAAATATTCTACTATGATCGGTTCAATATTTGTTTTGACAAGGCTGGGATTATTCAAAAAATAACTGTTTATATCGGTGAAAGGAAAGGTGTCACCTTTAGCGAGATAGAAGATGCACTATTAGATCTCAGGGCTACGGAAGATAAAACAAATTCCAAGCAAAGTTTTGATCAAGAAATTGATCAAGGAATCTATAGCGGAATCAGAGCATTCGAGGCATTCGAGAAGGCGCTTGAGAAAAAGGAAGCACAAACGGGGTCTAAAGAAGGCTCGTCGAACAAGTAAATCCAGCGGACTCGTAAACTCGCCGCTGATTTGGGCGTTATGCCCATATAATGGTATTAATGGTCTCCAAAATGCTATTTATGCTGTTATGGGGATAGAAATTAGGAATAATACTTACAGTGATGGTAATAATAAACAGATGAGCCTAGCTAAAAATATGCATAATGAAAAAAGAAAGGTGTTTAGAAAATAAAGCAGGGGGTTAACTAAAATTCAACTCCCTGCTTTTTTATTTATTTTTCACTATAACATTGATTTTTGTTTGTCGTCTTCTGTATAAAAGCACGCCATTAGCCAATTTTATTTAAAATAAAATCCTTATTTTATATACATTTCAGATTACATATTTACGCCATCTTAGCGTTTTTTTAATATAATGTTGACAAATAAATAGAAAAAGCTAAAATAAAAAGAGAGGCAAGCTGTGAAAGATTAACAAATAAGCATTAATGATATAAGAAGGGAGAACTTAGGATGGCAGAAAATTATGAGTATGGGCGAAATCAAGAAGAAAAAGTTGCACGTTCATTAAGGGGTAAAGGAGCTAATGTGAAAGTTAGTCCTGGAAGCAAAGGCGCGGCAGATATAGAAGCAAAGTTTCCAACTGGTACAAAATGGAAAATACAGGTTAAGTCCACCCGTGGTGGAGAACCTGCCTCTCCCAATTCTAAAGACCTTGGGAGGCTTAAACAAAGTGCTACTAAATCAGGAGCGACACCTGTAATCGCTAAAGTCACCCGAGGAAAGATAACGTTTGAATCTGCTCGCTCAGGCAAGATTTTAACACCTCCAAAACGGAAGAAGTAATACTCGTTACATAATGAAAAAGGATAGCTAAAGCCCATAATAAAAAATCTCTTATAAATTTACCTACTTGGCTAAAGAGAACCTTTGAATAATGATGAAATAGATAAAATAATTAATTCTGTGATGCTTCCCGGGAAAAATTTGTTATCTGGCCGCTTTTTGATACCTCGTTAACATTATCATAATTTTCCGATCTTAAAAAAATATCTCTACCTGTTTTTTAATCTCTGCATAAAATTCACTTCATCCAATCTCTCTCTATTAAAAAATATCCCCCAACAAAAAAGCTTTTAAAATTAATTATCGATTTAGTATATTGGAATTTTCTTTCTGATAAAACCTACATTTTCTTTTATTCTTTGTATTAAATATTCAAATAAATATGTTAAAAATAATTGACAAGGTATCTTTATATATGTTAATGTATGCTTAAAGCAATAGCAAAGTAGGTATAAGAATGTGAAAAAGCCTAAAAAGGTAGTAGGTTATTGCCGGGTAAGCACGGATAACCAAAAAGAAGAAGGAACTATTGAGATCCAGGAAAAGAGCCTAAAGAGGTATGTTGAGAAAAGTGGTTATGAATTAGTAAAAGTATTCAAAGATAATGGAATAAGCGGCGGATCTGAATTAGAAAATAGACCAAGATTAGTAGAATTATTTAATTATATAGAGAATGACAAAGAGATTGAAGGGGTTTTAATCTTCAAGTTAGATAGATTGGCCAGGGATCTTTATATCCAGGAGCATTTGATTAAAAAATTAGAGGGATTAAATAAAAAGCTTATCAGTATAAAGGAACCTAATTTAGATAGCAAGGACCCCATGAGGAAGGCCTTCCGGCAATTTATGGGAATAGTATCTGAATTAGAAAAAGCTTTTATCACTATGCGGCTTAGCGGGGGAAGAATTAATAAGGCTCAAAAGGGCGGTTATGCCGGGGGGGGGGCTACTGCTTTGGGGTATAATACAAAAAACAAAAAACTAATAATAGATGAAAAACAAGCAGAAATAATTAGAATGATTTTTAAAATGAAAAGATATAAGAGAATGGGATTAAGAGAAATAGCCCGGGAACTAAATGAAAAAGGCGCACCTACCGCAAGAGGTGGCAAGTGGTATGCCGGGACCATTAAATATATACTGGAAAATCCTCTTTATAAGGGGATAGCTCATTATAAGGAAAATAATGTAAAAAATAAAGATTTAGCTTTATTTTAAAATATTCTTAGAAATAATATGGATAAGCATTGACAAGTAAATCGCATATTTAATAAGGGGATTCTAAATAAATGACAAAAGTTTCAGAAAAGCTTAAGGAAATTATAAAAAATGAGAATGCCGATGAGAGAAGGAATAAACTTAAAGAAATTGCAAAGGAAATAGGGGCTGCCTCTCCTCTTCCATTAAGCAACACACTGGGACAACAAGAAAATAATTTAATAACTTTAATTATAAACGCTGCACGTTCTGAAAGGGAAGAAGGTCTTTGGAAGATAGCTTTTATATCCGCTATCGCTTCTGTGGTTAGCGCATTGGTGGCTTTGGCCGCCGTTTTTTATAGAATCATTGATTAATTGATAAATAAATAAAATGTTGACATAAACACAATAAGTGTCGGAAGAAATAAAGCGTTACAATAAAATACTGTATAAAAAATATGTATTTTTTATACAGTAAGTCGGGCATAAATAAAGTATCTCGCAAAACATACCGATTTAAAAGCATGAGTAAAATGGTTCGGTTATTTTAAGTTGGGCGCCATAATCCGATGGGGGATTAATAAATATGAATAAGAATAAAACAAAGTCAAGGTTTCTTCCTTATGAAGCAGACTATGATCTTCTAGATAAATGGAGACTTGTTGGAATAATTTTACTTTATATAGTAACTATACTTTCAATACTAAATCCAATTATATCAAGCACATATAAAAGTTATAGTCTTTTATGTAATATTCTCGGGTTTACAAGCTATATCTCAATAATTTCGTATTATATAGTAAATATTGTAACAGAAATATTTCTTTATCCTGCTACAGCAAGATTAAGAAGGATAGATCTTATAGATAATTCATTGGGCTCAAAATTCTTGGGTAAAAAATCTGAGAACTATTTTACAAATGATTCAATACGGCCAGGGGCTTATAAGATGGCGGTCAATTGTTTTGAAAATTGTTATTTCACTTATAATATTGGCAGAGGGATGAATAAAACTATTATTTTAAAAAATGTAATTTTTTCCTCAGTGTTTCTCTTTGCCGCTTACATGGGCTTAAAAGAAAATCTTATCGCTCTACCAATTTTACAGATTTTGCTTTCATCATTATTCATGAATGAACTAATTCATCATCTAAATTTTGTAGCAAAACTTAATATTTTGTTAGAAAAATTCAGATGGTTTTTTATGGAAATTATGAATAATAAATTAAATCTAGATGATTTACAACATCCAACTCTTTTGTTATTGGAATATGAAACAACATTGGCTTATAATAAATCTCCTTTAAGTAATAAGGTATATAAAAAATTGAAAGAAAAATTGGGTACTGAATGGGAGGAATTAAAACGGTATTATGAAATCATTAAATAATTCTATTAACATTTTTGCTAAGTTTAAAAATTATGCTGTTGAAAGTGTTTTAGAAGGCCATCCAGATAAGGTTTGTGATCAGATTTGTGATGCAATTCTTGATGCATATTTGGAAGTTGATGAATCTGCCAAAGTTGCTGTTGAATGTTTAGGAACTGGAAGTTTTTTAATTATTGGTGGGGAAGTATTTCCAGATATTAGTATGGTAGATATTAATGATATTGCCGCAACTGTATATCAACAAATTGGCTATGTAAAAAAATTAAATATATTGAATAAGTTGAATCTTCAATCAGAACAATTGAGAAACGTTATATTAAATGGTGTAGCAGGTGACCAAGGAATAATGTACGGGTTTGCATGCAACAGCGTGTTTAACTATTTACCTTATGGTGTATACATGGTAAATGCATTAGCAAAAGAAATAGACTTATTAAGAAAAAGAACGGCTCTTTATCTTCCAGATGGAAAAGTTCAAATATCTATCAAAGGTGATTATATTGATACCCTTATAATTAGTGTACAGCATTCAATAAATTCTAATATAGAACAAATAAAAGAAATTATTCTTAATCAAGCAGTTTCAAAAATAATTCCTTTAGAAAATATAAATAATATTTTTATAAACCATAAATCTAATTTTATAAAAGGTGGATTTGTTAATGACACGGGTCTATCTGGTAGAAAGATTATGATTGATACATATTGCGGTTTAGTACCCCATGGTGGTGGGTCTTTATCCGGGAAAGACCCTTCAAAACTTGATCGCTCTGCAACCTATATGACAAGGTTTGTAGCAAAAAATATTGTTGCAAATGAATTAGCTAAGTTTTGTTTAATTTGTGTAGCGTATGCTTTTGGTTTTGAAAAACATATTATGTTGGAAGTAAAAACAGATAACCCAGAAAATGATGTAAAAATAGCTAAAATTATAAGTGAGAAATTTGATTTTCGTCCTAAGGCAATAATTGAACGTTTAAAATTAACAAAAGTTAAGTTTAGACAGACTGCAACTTATGGGCATTTTTTTGATAGTAAATATAATTGGGAGCAAATAATAACTATTTAGTTGTAAATTATTTAGGAAATAATGTTGTATAAAAATAGCCTAAAGTTAACCTCGGGGGCAATTTAAATTTAATTATTAGAACTTCGTATAATATTTTATAAATTTGAAAGCTCGGTGCTCTGCCTACTTGTGGTAGCTTAGTTATATTGTTAGATTGGCCGCTTGAAAAGATTTTAAGGGGATGAAAAAGATAAATTGATAATAAGAAAATTTCATTAGAATCGCCTGGAGAATCTTAGTTTGATTATTACAAATATAACAGAAAACGACCAGCAGTGTATAGCACAGCATAACCAGGAATATTTTGAAAGATATAGATTCAGAAGTATTAAAAAGAATAGTTTTCTGTCTAGAGAGAATAAAAGGATAAATTCATGCAAATAATAGCTTTAATCAATCAAAAAGGCGGAGTTGGCAAGACAACTTGCGCAATTAACATAGGAGCAGGCTTAAACGGGCTTGGGAAGCGCGTATTATTGATAGATTTAGATCCGCAAGCACATTTACCTACAGCTTGGGTATACCCGCCCACGAGCTAAAAAATACAGTCTATGAGCTTTTAAAGGGAGCCGTAATTTTAAAAGAAACAATTATCGAAAGAAATGGTCTTAGCCTGGTCCCCTCTTCTCTTAATTTATCCGGAGCTGAGATAGAATTTTCAGGAGTAGCCGGCAGGGAATTTTTACTCAAAGAAACCACAGAAGGATTAAAAAAATATGATTATGTTTTTATAGACTGTCCCCCTAGCTTGGGCCTTTTAACTTTAAATGCTTTAACTACTGCTCAAGAAGTTTACATCCCTTTACAGACAGAGTTTTTGGCCTTGCAAGGCATGACGAAACTTTTAGAAACCATCAACATAGTTAAGAAAAGATTAAATAAAAATTTAGAAATTGCCGGAATTATAGCTATGAGGTTTGATAATAGAAAAAATCTTAATAGAGAAGTTGTAGAAAAAATAAAAGAGTATTTTGGCAATAAACTATTTAATACTTTAATTAGAGATAACATATCTTTGGCCGAAGCCCCAAGTTTTGGTAAAACTATTTTTGAATATAAATCTAATAGTTATGGAGCTAAAGATTATTTAGACCTTTGTAGGGAAATTATAAAAAGAGGTTATGCCTAATTTTATCAAAAAGAATAAAAAGAGGTAGTAAAAAATGATAAAAATGCCCACTATATTAATAATTACGATTTTTTTATCAATTATTATCATAATAACCCCTTATTTTTGGGGATTTGAAGAATGGAAAAAGCAAACTTGGGCTGGCTTTAGTATTTTATCTATATTAAATACTCTGGGTATTTATATATTTGCTGTTTTTGGCATATTGAAATTTTTAAGGCTTATTTTCCCAAAATTAAATAAATACATTATTAATAATACAAAATACGTTTTGGCCTATAATGCTTTATCTTGTATAATATTGACTTTATTTATACCCTTAATGATTTCCAATATGTCGATTACCGCGTTCTTTTGGCACTATTCAATAACAAGTTTTATTTATCTATTTGGCGTGGAAACTATATGTGTCAAAATATTTTCATAAATGTGTGAAGTCAAAATTTTTATAGAGGTTAAATAAATGGCAAAAAAAGAACGGTTAGGTAGTGATCCTTTTAAAGAATCTTCTTTGAATTGGATTCAGGACACCAGGGAAGAAAAAAAAGATTCTAAGGAGACAAAGAAACAAAAACCTGAAACGTCAAAGAGTCAAAGCGTTAAAACGTTAAAACGTTATGACGTCAAAACGTCAAAGAGTTTAAACGTTAAAGCGTCAAAACAAGATAAAATTAAAAAACCAGATCCTAAAAAAAGACATACTATTTATTTGTCATCCAAACAATCAAAGAAGTTAAAAGTTTATGCTGCCGGAAAAGATATGAAATTGAGTGAAGTTATTGAAAAACTAATAAACGAAAAAATATAACGTTTTAGCGTTTTGACGTTATAACGTTTAAACGTCATAGCACTTTAGCGTCAAAACGCTAAAACGTTTTAACGTCAAGAAAACTTAAGTATTTGCTTATATTTTAATAGATGGGGGGAGAGAAAATGCCTTTAGAAATTAGCGGATTAAAATTATTTAGTGTGGATGAAGTTGCAGAGATGTTGAAAAGCACCAAACCTACTATAAGAGCTTATTTTAGAGAAGGAAAAATAAAAGGGCAAAAAATCACCGGAAAATGGTATATCACGGAAGATAATTTTAAAAAATATCTAAGTGGTGATTATCCGGTGCCAGTTAAATAATTAATTATAAGAAGATATAAATTAAAGATAATATATAATAAATATTTTAATCATATTGAAGTAGAAATGTTCAGGTGTGAGGAATGCTTATGAATACATTTTCTTTTTTATGGAGGTTGTTGGTTGTTATTCTCACAATCTCAAATATGTATCGTGTTTTAAAATATGTTCTTGATAGATTTTTATTAAAAAACAATCAAAAAATAGGATTGCCTTTACTACAAGCATTGGTGCTATTAATATGTGTGTTTTTTGATATTTTAAATGATTTTTTAAAAAATTACGGTTCCTATGAATTAATCAAAATATTAAATCTCTCTAGAATTGAACCCTTTATATTTAATGCTTTTTTGGCGAGTTCGATTCTTATTTTCTTAATTTTTTTAGTTACTTCCGAGAGTAACTTTATATCTAAACGTTTAAATTTCCTAATTTTTTGTTCGTTAATGGGTTTATTATTTTCCGACATAGTAACAGGAATTGGAAATATTTTGTTTGGGGAAAACCCGCCATTTTTTTCATTCTTTCCTTTTTGGCGTAAAGTATTTTTTATATATAGAAAAATAACGTTTCCTAGTATTTATTTGGTGTCTTTTATTCTATTTTGGTTTATGTCTAAAAGAAAGATATACGATGAAAATGACCATAATAATAAGATAAAAGCAGTAAATATGTTAAAGAATTTTGCTGTATATTTATATTTATTTTATGTATTTGGTATGATTTATTTTTATTTTTATGATCCGCTTCTTTTATTAACCGATATATTATTTACCTCTTTTGCGTTTATACTGCTATATATCGGTATTTCATATTATACCAGTAATAAGGATAATAAAGGCGAGTTGTTTGGTAATCTATATAAAAAAACATATTTTTTAGGCATGTTCCTTCCCGTTTTAATTGTATTGGCTTTTATGGGGTATTATGGATTAAAAGAGTTAAAAATTAATATTATTATAATAATAATTACTGCGGTTTTAACAGCAGTTATAACCTGTATTATTAATATTTATATTAATCGTTATTTTAATTCCAAATAATAAGAACGCTGGAATTAAGAAACATCGTGTTTGGAATTAAGAAACATCGTGTTTGGAATTAAATAAAATGCTTATTATCCTTTATTTATAAGGATTTTCTGTAACATACAATAATAACAATATATACAATAACAACAACAGAAAAATGTTGTTGTTATTTAAAATAATTTAAAAGGAAAGAAATGAAAGAATCCGAAGAGATCACTATAAAAAGTAATAACGAAATTGATTTACCAAAGATAATAACTATTTATTTTTAGGAAGTTGGTATCTCCAAAACCTAAATTCTTTTTACATAAAACCGATTGATTATAATTATCTACAAAAACTCAAAAACAAAATAGCTTCGAGGCTTTGAATCATTTTTTAATTGCGGAAAACCCGATTGGCAGTGGGCAGGAGAAAGAATTAAAAAGTATGAGGAGTGACAAGAAATAATCTGTTGGTTTAATGACAAGAATTATTTTAGTGTCGATTCGGTTTTCGAACTTTAGTTAAAAGATGTTCGGGATAGTCTTATAAAAAATTAATTAACAACAACAGCAACATTTTCTTTTTTTTGTTTTTGTTATATTGGTAATGTTAAATATTGTTATTGTTAGGGTTCAAATTTTAGACCTGGCCAGGTCCAAAATTTGCACCCTATATTGTTGTTGTTGTATTTATTATATTGTTATTATTAAGGGTTAGAATTTACACCACCTTTATTTAAAATTTGAACTACCCCTAGTGCAAAATTGACCACAAGTTCATTAAAATCAGGACAAAATTACACTACCCCTGGTGCAAAAATGACTATTCGACGTGGTTCAATTTTGGTAATTTATCAGATTTTGCTATTTGATAAAGATTAGTCTGATAATCTCCATTAGCAGACTTTCGCTTATACATCTTTTCGATCAATTCATACTTAATTAATACTTCACGGTATTTTCTTATGGTATTTTTAGTAACCCCCATCCTTTTAGCTAAGGTACCCACAGATGGCCAGGCATGTTTTTTATGACCATAACAATAGCTTAGTAACTGAAAATAGAGCATAGTTGGTCCTGTACCTATTATTTTTGTCCAATTGTCTATAAAATCTTTATGAATAAGAGTAAAGCCAGTATTTGAAAAACCTTTCTTATTCTCTTCCCTTTCTCTTTCCATATCTTTTTCCTTTCTATAATTATATTTTATGGATAGTTTTATATATTGATCTGATTTTCCCTGTGAAATAATAAATCCTTTTCTTCTTTTTTTATCTTTCTCAAAAGAGGAAAGTTTAAATGTAGGATATTATCAAGAACAAATACAGATAATATATTACACCATGGTTTTTATAATTTCAACTATATTTTGAATAATGTAGATTTGAAGGATTTTATTTGATTGGCTATAATATTAGTCGATGGCTTAATATATTAGCCAAAGGAGTCATCAAAAAGATGAAGAAAATTCTTTTTACGATAAATCCCTAAATAAAACATGTAGAAATGAAAAAAACTGACCCTACTTTTTACGCAGAAATAGAAAGGGGTATTGTTTTGTGGTAATGACAGGATAATGAAGAGTGGATTCAAATTTAAAATTGCACTCGGGAAAGGGTTTCGTTATAATGGAATAAATTAAAAAAATTGTTTCAAACATTAAAGGTATGTCAATATTGAAGATTCCGAAGCTGTGTAGCGGGCGGTAAGATTGACCGATCCGGATTTACCAATTGATATTATTTTACATACACCAGGAAAAGAAACGGGGGACGGTTCCCTGTTCCTAGAATATGTGTTACTAAAGTATTAACTGAAATTTGAAAGAAGGTATTTCTATGTCTGAAAAATTTAGAGACTTTCTTAAGGACAGTATTCGGAAAACGATTGATTTTTCGACAACAGACCAGAGCATAGGTATCAAACCACCACCAGCAGAAAAGCCTTGTAATCTTGAAGATAGGAAAATAAATCTCGTCAAACCGGGGGATTGGAAACCAACTCATGAAGTAAGCGTTAAGGCTGCAATTGCCCAAAGGAAATCGAGAAGGTCTTACACTGAAGATACAATGAAACTCGAAGAACTTTCTTTTCTTCTATGGGCAACTCAAGGTCTTCGAGAAAAAGAATCTGCAGTTAGAAATTATAGAAATGTGCCCTCAGCCGGATGCAGACATGCTCTGGAAACCTACATTGCGGCTTTCAGGGTGGACGGGATTCCCAAGGCGATTTACCGTTATTTACCGATGAGTCATCAACTGGTTGAAGTGGTTAAACACAAAGATCTTGAGGGTTTGCTAACCCGGGCCGCTCTTGGTCAATCATTCGCCGGCAAAAGCGCAGTGACCTTTATTTGGACGACGATACCGGCACGCATGGAATGGCGATACGGCAGGGCATCTTATAAAGTGATAGCCCTGGATGCCGGCCATGTTTGTCAAAACCTCTACCTGGCGTGTGAAGCAATTGGTGCTGGGACTTGTGCCATTGCTGCTTATGATCAGGAATTTGCAGATAGCGTTCTGGGGATTGATGGTGTGGAGGAATTTACCATTTATATGGCGCCTGTTGGAAAAGTTCGATAAAAGATTTAAAAAAATATAAAGAGATATCATTAGATAACGAAGCTAATATTTAATAATGCTGAAAAGCGATTAGAAAATACGGGTTATAAGACGTGGCAAACTCCCTTTGGTTATTTTTTAGATTTGGATTTAAAAGCACCCGGTAAATCTTTAGCCGGAATCTTTAAGGAATTTTAGTTAAAAAAGAGGGTTTTTCATTGTTTTTGTAGTATAAAATGTTAGAAAATTAAAGAGTTGAAGTTATTTTATGAAAAAGTTAATCATAGTTTTTATGGTAGTATCAGTTTTGGCTTTAGCATCAATTGTCTCTTATGCACAGGAGGAAAATTCCTATAAAGAGTTTAAGGAGGTAGGGAATGAAAAATCCACTTACACTCATTATTTCTTTGGTCTTGATTATTATCTTTGTAGCTTTGGGCAGTAGTGTCAGTCTTAGTCAGGACAAATCAATAGAAGAACTGTACTTTCAGGGCGTTGATTTATTAGAAAATAAAAAACAATACGAAGAAGCACTTACTTATTTCCAACAGATTGTGGAATTAGACCCGGGTCATGCAGAAGCTCATTTCCAAATTGGAAAAATATTTAGAAATACTCGTCAATTCGAAAAAGCAATAACCCACTATAAAAATGCTATTAATTTGAAACCCGATTATGGTTCAGCTTATTACGGATTGGGGCTCGCCTATCTGGATCTTCAAAAAAAGAAGGAAGCATTGGAAGCCTTTAAACAGGCCATTCGCAGTAAACCGGATTTTGCCAATGCCCATTATGGCCTGGGATTGGCATATAATGAATTAGAAAGATATAGTGAGTCTATTGCCGCATTTCAGCAAGCTTTACTGCTTGACCCCGATGATGCTCAAACGTATTACGGTTTAGGAATTACCTATGAAGAAATCGGAGAATATCAAAAATCAATTGATAATTTGAAAAAAGCTGTACGTTTCCAACCGGATTATGGCAGGGCGTTTTATCATTTAGGAATGAATTACCAAAAAATGGAAAAATATCCTGAAGCTGTCGAAAACCTGGAAAAGGCTGCAAATTTCCTACCCGATTCTGCTGATGAAATTTATTACACCATAGGCATGATTTACCGAAAAATGGAAAATAATGAAGACGCCGCTATCGAAA
>Ga0209991_10000777_pt1 | contig 14272 bp, 16 predicted proteins | sample ChitaG_FD_183167 | JGI IMG/M metagenome (GOLD analysis project Ga0209991, IMG submission 183167) | Deep subsurface microbial communities from South Pacific Ocean to uncover new lineages of life (NeLLi) - Chile_00310 metaG (SPAdes)... | ecosystem: Environmental > Aquatic > Marine > Oceanic >...
AGGTAACGGCTATACGAAAAGGTGTTGTCAGGAGGTATCAATGTCTGTCGAACAATTGCTGCTCTTTAGCTTGACCAGGGAATCGCCTCTCAGTGCCGCTATCAGCGGCTTTCACGAGCACATGATCCGCAAGGGCTTCACGGAGAACACCATCAAAGCCTTCCTAAACGATCTGCGCATCCTCACCAGATACTTAGGTGACGATCGCGCCCTGAGCCAGATCGGCACCAGCGAGCTTAAAGATTTCATGACCTACCTGCGCCACTACCGAGGCGTGCCCTGCAACCCCAAATCCTATGCTCGTCGAATGACTACTCTGAAGGTCTTCTTCGGCTGGCTGGCCGAAGAGGGGATCATACCCAGCGATCCCGCCGCGCCGCTGATCCACCAACGGGCCAGCACCCCCCTGCCCCAAATCCTCTACGCGGGCCAGGTGGAGAAGCTCCTGCAGGCTACCGAGGGCCTCGTGCACGCTGAAAAACCCGACGCCCGCCCCCACCTGCTGGTCACTTTCCTCCTGCAAACGGGCATCAAAAAGGGCGAGTGCATTGCCCTCCAGCTTAACGACATAGATACTTCAGAGCCAAAAGCGCCCGTCCTCTACATCCGCTACAGCAACCCCAAGATGAAGCACAAGGAACGCAAACTACGGCTTTCAGTGGATTTCGTGCCTATCCTGCGCCAGTACCTGGCTGAGTACCAGCCCCAGGAGCGGCTCTTCGAGTGCACCGCCCGCAATTTAGAGTACGTCTTGGACAACGCAGCTCGTCTGGCCGGCCTGGAGACCATTTCCTTCGAGATCCTACGCTGGACCTGCGCCGTGCGCGACTACAAGGCAAAGATGCCGTCGGACAAACTACGCCAGAAGCTAGGGCTGTCCAGGATCACCTGGCAAGAGGCATCGGAAAAGCTGAAGAAGCTGGCCTCGCCACCCCTATAAACGAAGGAGCGGTCAACTCGCACCCAGGCAAGCTGACCGCCCTTCGGCCCTTCGGCAGAGTTTATCCTGAGCAAGGTCGAAGGGCTCAGGACACAGCTCAGGACACCGCTGCACGGTTCTCCCTAGCCCTTATGTCATTTTTACTACGATATCCCCAATCACATTGGCCGCTTGGTCGCCTCGATCGGCTGCATTGCTCAAGTGGCGATAGATCTCCCTGAGCTTGAGCATTTCCATTATGTGATCTATGTCTGTAGGCCCGTGGAATAGCTCAGCCAGTGCCTCCCTATAAACGGTCTCCACCCGGTTCTCCAGGGCCTTGGCCCGCACAGCGTGATCGTTGGCCACGTTGGGATGATCCTGCAGACGCAGGACCCCCATGTATATCTCATTGGCCGCTTCCCGCACCAGCGAGACCATTCGTCGAAGGTAGGAGTTTGATTCCACCTCAAGGATCACCATCTCGTCCACGGTGCTATAGCCATAGTCCAAGATGTCATCAATGGTTAGGGAGAGGGCGAAGATGTCCTCGCGATCAATGGGGGTGACAAAGGAGCGGTTGAGTTCATCTATAAGGATGCGCCGCACCTCATCAGCCTCCTTCTCCACCTGAGTGAGCCTCTCGGCCACCTCTCGGTCGGTGGCCTCCATGAACTCTTCCAGCAACTTCATACCTTCTACGGTTTTGGCCGCCTGCTCAACGAGCAAGCGCATAAACTTGTCCTCACGAGGCTTAAATAGATCTCTGATTCCCACGAACCCCTTCTCCTCTCTTATTACTACAAAAGGGAACGCATCAACAGATGAAGCAAAGCCGCCAGCAGGGCGGAAGCGGGTATGGTGAGCACCCAGGCAGCAACGATGTTGCCCACCACGTTCCAGCGCACCCTGGAGACGCGCTTGGCCGAGCCTACGCCAAGGATGGCCGAACTAACAACCTGAGTAGTGCTCACAGGCCCGCCCAGGAGAGCTGCTCCAAGGATAACGAAAGCCGAAGCGACCTGAGCTGTGAACCCATGCACCGGCCTGATCTTGTAGAATTTGCCCCCCAGGGTTCTTATTATCCGCCAGCCCCCAAAAGCTGTCCCCAAGGACATGGCCCCCGCACAAAGGGCCACCACCCACCAGGGAACGCTGAACTCCGAAGAATAGCCTATGGTAACCAGGGCCATAGCAATGATTCCCATGGTCTTCTGGGCATCGTTGGTGCCATGGCCCAAGGCCAGGGCCAGAGAAGTTATGATCTGGGAGCGCTTGAAAAACCAGTTGATCCGGGGCGAGGCCCCACGGGCCAGGAAGAGCACCAACCTCATCAAGAGATAACCTGCTACCAAACCCAGCATTGGCGATATGAAGAGGGCGATTATCACTTTGAGCAATCCCCTCATCTGGATCATGGCGAAGCCGAAATCGACGCTCACAGCTCCGATCAATCCACCAACAAGAGCGTGAAACGAACTGGAGGGAATGCCAAGAAACCAGGTTACGATATTCCAGATAATGGCAGCAAGTAAAGCGGCGAAGATGACGACAATGGTGATGGCCTTGGGATCAACCACCTCATGTCCAATGGTAGTGGCTACAGCCACGCCGAAGAGAAAGGGGCCGCAGAAATGAGCCACTGCGCTTAAGGCCAGGGCGTTGCGCGCTGACATGGCTCTCGAAGAGATCATGGTGGCCACGACGTTGCTCGAGCCGTGGAAGCCGTTTATGAAATCGGAGAACAGTGCCACCCCAATGATGGCGATACCTACACTCGGCAGATTCAACTTTCTCCCTCGCTTGTTGACCTATTTTCCACGCCCGGGGTGAATCTTTCGTCCTCCCGCAGGTTTGCGTACGCCCCGATCACTTGTGATTGGCCCCAGGTAGTGCCCAGTTTAGCACAAGAAGCATCGCCTGTCAACAAGCGCAGGCCAGCCGAAGAAGCCTCTTCCCACATACCCTGTAGCCCTCAGACCACGTTCTTGATCAGTGTTAGATCCCCATCCCTGGCGGCCTCCAGAAGGGGCCTCGTGTATTCGTCCACCATCTCCGCCGTCAGGGGGATGGGCATATTCTGGAGCTTCATCTTCAACTGCGGATCCTTGGCCGCTCTCAAGGCCTGCTCGATGTGGCCGTCGGTGAAGCCCTGCACCTCGCCCAGAGTCGTCGGCAAGCCAATCCTCTCCGATAGCGCAATCATGGCCTCTGCTACCGCCGTCCCCAGGCCGCGTCCAGATAGGGCCTCAATGCTGGCCTCGGTAAGCCCGGCTTCTTGGTAGATCTTCCCGATCAACTTCAACGGCTCCTCGATGGCTGGGGCGAAGAAGACGATGTAATAGGGATTCATGATGGCACAGGCCCTCCCGTGGCTCAGGATGTCTACCAGGGAGAAACTCGTCAGATGTCCACCGCTGGTCCCACCGATCATGATGGCATATCCCCCCAGGTCTGTACCCAGGCCGACCGCTTCGCGCGCTTCCAGGTTAGTAGGCTCAGCGACAGCTTGCTCCAGGTGATTGACGATGAGCCGTATCCCTACTCTGGCTACCTCCTCGACTCGTTGGTAGAATCCTTTGCCCACTGCACCGAGGAGCACTTCGACCAGATGGGCAATGCCATCCAGGGCACCGTCGGCAGTGAAACCAGGGGGCATGGATGTCGTTACGTCGTACTGGAAGACGGCTCTTGGTGGGATGATGGCCTCGTCCACAATAAGTTTCTTCTGGCCAGTCTTGAGGTCTGTGACGTTAGAGTACTTGGTCAGATGAGCGCCGGAGCTCGAGGCTGTCTGCACTGCTACCAGCGGGGTGAGGGACTTTCGGGCCTTCGGGCTGAGGCCCTCGAGGCCGAAGGCTCGAGCCAGGAATTCGGTGACTCTCCCCGTCCCAAAGTAGTTGCTGATAGGGCCACCCAAGATCGCGAGGACCCCGGCTGCCTTAGCGGCGTCAATATTGCTCCCTCCGCCGATGGCGACGATGACCTCCGTGCTCAACTCTTGAAGCTCGCTTGCCAGCCGGAAGACATCCTCCCGTGGGGCATTGGGTCTCGCCCCCTGAATTTCCCCAACTACAACCACTCCGGCTGATTCCAGGGAGCGCTCCACCTGGCTGCTAATCCCCTCGCTCCCAGGATGGGAGGGGACGATGATAGCGGCTCTTTGTCCGAGCTGAGATGCTAGTTCTCCAGTCCTCGCCAGGGCCCCTGCTCCGAAGGCGTAGCTATCCCCCTTGAATTCCCGAAGCAGATCCCTGGCTCTCTCAAAGACGTTGAATTCCATTCGGCATCTACTCCACTCGTTCCAACATCACTTTCTCTCCGCTGCGCACACTCTTGAAGACGGTGGGATCACCCTCCAAATGCCCGAAAACATTGACAGGACTGGCCGGGCGGATTTCATCGCCACGGCTAGCGGGCGTGCGACCGAAGAAGATGCAGAAGGCATTGCCCGAAGGCCAGTAGCCCAAATCGCCCTTCTCCACTATCGCCTGCGCGTTTTCTTCCTCCAGGTAAACGGGTATGGAGAAGTAGATCTCGTCACCCCAGGTGTTGACCCGCGCTTCTATGGGTAAGGCATTCCAGATGGCCTCAGCCGTCGCAGTCTCGTTTAGCTCCGCGAAGGCAACGACGTCACCGGCCGTGATTTTAATCCTAGGCATCGAAAACCCCTTTTAAGAATTCGATCGTCCGCCGGGCACAGGTATCGGCATCTGGCAAGGACAATATCTCGGCGGAGAGATAACCCTCGTAGCCAATCTCTCGCAACACGGCCAGGATGCGGGCAAAGTCCAGATGCCCCGCGCCTGGATACCAGCGATTCGAATCAGCCACGTGGAAGTGGAAGAGGCGCTCACCAGCGGCCCGTATGCTCTCCTCAATAGACGGCTCCTCAATGTTCATGTGGAAGGTGTCGAGCAATAGGCCCATGTTGTCGGCGGCTGCACGCTCAACCAGTTCCAGCCCCTGGGCTACGTTGTTGATCAGCGTGGTTTCGTAGCGATTGATAGGCTCCAGTGCCAGACGCACACCGTGGGGCCGGGCCGCCGCGCAGCACTGCTGCAAGGCATCCACCAGCCAATCCATCGCCTGAGCATGGTCCACGCCCGGCTTGACGATGCCGCGCAGCAGGCCGATGATGATGACGGTTCGACCGTGCTCACCGCAGGCGGCCCCAGTCCGGGTAGCAAAGGGGATGTGAGATTTGGTGCGCTCAATGGCAGCCGCACGGATGGCCCGGTCGGGGTCAGTGAAGGAGAGACCCTCTTCGCCCCAGGCCTGACCGGTACCGATCGCCGGCACTTCCAGGCCGTGGGCCGATACGACGCGCAACATTCCGTTGGCATCCACCAGGTTGGGATCGCGGATAGCCAACTCCACGCCGTCGTAGCCCAGTTCGGCTATGCGGGCCACGTTCCGCTCAAAGCCACCTTTGAAAGCGATCGCTTCAAATTGAGCCGGCTGGGTGGACAAGACAATGCTAAGCTTCATGCCACGCCCTCCTCAAAGAAGCAAGGGGCAGGAGGCAGGGATCTTGCTTCTTGCTTTTGGTCCATTGTGTCCTTAGTCCTCAGTCATCCCGAGACCGGCGATGCGCATCCTGGTATAGCGAGTTACAGCATCGGCGTAGTGTTGCCAGCCGTCAGGCGTGATGGTGCGGTACAGCTCGGCCCGTAGGGGGCGAAAGGCGAGATAGGACAGGTGGCGGAAAAAGTCGTCGGCGGGATGCCTATGAGATGAATCAGCGACCCCCAGCAGATCATGGGCCAGGGCAGCCTGGTGAAGCCCATAGCCCAGCGTCTGTTTGACCAGAGCGATGGCCTCCCTGCCGGCCACCTTCCCTACCCTTGATTCGTCGGCCAGCAGGGCCTGCGCCTCGGCTTGATCACGGCCTGCGATCAGGGCGACATAGACCCGGCTCAACGTCTCGGCGATGCGGTACGTGTGGGCCCACGCCTTCTCGAAGAGCGCTCGCTCGGCGGGGTCGGGTGATTCAGCCAGCACCCGCCACAGGATCTCCTGGTAGATGCCGGAGACCTTAAGCTGCAAGCACCCCCCAGTCGCTTCGGCCAGAGCCTGGTCCACCCCTTGTCCCTTGCCTGTCTCCACCCCCATCCCACTACCGGAGTGAAAACAGAGCACCTGATCGAAGCCCGCGGCGATGCTGGCGCACCCGTTGACCAAAGGCTTCAACTCGACCTCAATGTCCCCCTGATAGTCGGCCCGTTTCCTGAAGCCAAAGTTAGGCGCGCACGAGCAGACACCCCCCCGAGGCAAGCCCGTGACTTCCTCCAGAGTAGCCAAATAGAAGAGCAGTTCCTTGGGCTCTGTGGGGGCTGGAGTCTCATCCAGCGACAGTTCGTAGTCGAACGGGACGTCACCTTTCAGATTGAGGATGAAATCGTACAGCTCCTTGTGTACCTGGCAGGCCCGCCAGTACTTCTGGCCCAGACGCGAGATCTCCTCGTCGGCAAATGTGTACTCGAAGCCCGGTCGGCTCTCTATTACATTGGATACGACGAAGGTACGGCCTCTGAACACTTTGAGCAGACGTTTCCGATCCCCGGCACTCAAACTTACAGGGAAGCCAAACAGCCGGGAGGTGTCAACGGTGAACTTGGTGTAGTCTCGCGATTCAGCGATGGCTGTCTTGTTCAGGGCCAGTGACGCCGCTAACTCCTCCTCGGTCTCCCCCGTCACGATAGCATGATCGGCGTCCGCCCCAATGAATTTGGGATTTCCCCCGTATCCTCCTAAAGAGGCCAGGGCAAACAGCCCGGCCCGCAGGAGTTCCCGTGGCCCGTATCCGCCTGTGTGCCCCAGGCCCAGATGCGCCTTCGGGTCAATCCCTTCCGGTATTAGCTCCCTCACGATGGACTGCTGGATGAACCAGGTAGACACTCCGCTTTTGACCGTAGCCTGGAAGATGCCCGCGAAAACGCCCAGGCTGGCTGGATCGCCCAGGCAAGCGCCGTCGTCCCAGGCCACGATCACCCTGTTCCCGGTGCCCAGCCCGCTCCGATAGCCGGCCTTGTTCAGAGCGACCAGCCGCGGCCCGGCTACCTGGCGCTCGAAAGCCAGCACGTTGTCATAGGTAGCCGGGCATAATTTGAGCCCGTGCGACCCAGCGCTCACCTCCACCCCGTTGAGAGCCGTGCGGGGGCCAGGTTCGACAGCGGGGTCGAAGAAGACAAGGATGGTATCTCGCCCCGCCAGACGACCAGTGAAAAAAGTTTCGCCCTCGCGCTCATATCGCGAAGCCTCAAAAATCACGTCACGGCCCATCAGAAAACCTCCCTGCCCATTGGCACGCTATCGGTACGCCTGCGGCACGTACTCCGGCAACTTCTTTTCGGCCAAGATCAGTTTGAGCCGGGCAAACCGCTGCCGGCCATCAACCAACGGAATGTCCAGCCAGTCGTCGCCGATGAGGGGGCGAGCGTACCGCACGAAGTCATCCGTGACATCCACTCGACCGGGCGCGATCCAACTTTCGGGGAAGGTCCGTTCGGAGTTGGCAACTACTTCCAATGGCACCTTGTCGTAGTGGACGTCGTACATGGGGCCCGGCTCTCGCAAGATGGTGGCCATGAAGTCTGAACCTTCCTCGACGGCTATCATCACAGCCTTTTGCCCGACCTTGTAAGCTTCCTCCAGATCAACGCTCGAGCCATAGATGATGTTGTGGCGCTGGTCGGTGCCCGGCACGTTGCCGCGAGCTGCCCCACGGGCGGACAACCCTACCTCGTTCAGATAGTTCACCACGATCCGTTCGACAGTCATCTGGCTGGAGGAGAACATGGTATGGCCGAAGGCATCCTTTCGTTCGCCAATCGCGCCTACGTTGAATCCCTCGCTTATCACCACCAGCGCTCGGCCACGTTCCCTGAGCACATCGTTCACGCGATCGGCCACCTCCTCCAGGGTCAGGCCCGACTCCCGCATGAAGATGAGTAACGGCATCTCCCTACGCGGGTCAGCCAGGCGAGCGGCGGCCGGGATGAAGCCGATCTTTCGCCCCATAGCCTGCAGCACCAACACCGGATCTGCCGGGCAGGAGCCAGCGTTCTCCTGATCGGCGTTCTGGACGTTGAGTGCCCAGTAGCGGGCCACCGAGCCATAGCCGGGGGTGTGATCTATCAGCTTAAACTCTGAATCGCCCACGTCGTTGTCTATAGTTTTGGGCACTCCGGTAGCGATGAGCTCCAGGCCTCGCTCCTGGGCCAGCAGCGCTATCTTGTGGGCCGTGTCCATCGAGTCGTTGCCGCCGATGTAGAAGAAGTAGCCGACGTGGTGGGCGCGGAAGACCTGGATCACCCGTTCGAAATCCTCTTGCTGATCGGCCTTCAGCTTGTAGCGACAGGTGCCGATAGCCCCGGCGGCGGGGGTGGTGCGCAGCAGACTGATCTCTTCAGCAGGCTGAGCGGAGAGGTCGAGCAATTCCTCTTTCAGCACCCCTTCGATCCCATGCCAGCCAGCATAAACCGTGCCGAACACATCGGGCATGGCACGGCAGGTCTCGACCACGCCCCGCAGCGAATTGTTGATCACCGGAGTCGGCCCACCCGACTGGGCGACGACGACGTTTCGTCGTCGGCTCATGCTTTCCTCCTTACGGGTTTCATTCCTCAGAGATCTTCGTTGGACGTAACTAACCGGCTGAGACGTGGCGATCAGGGCGTGCGCATCCGGGCGATGAGGCGCACGATTTCGGCAAAGGTCGCTGCGTCCCGGCCGCGCCGTGTCGCGCCCAGGCCGTCCATGTCGGGACAGGCCAGCAGGTCGCCGATTCACTCCGGCGCGACGCTCCCGCCGTAGATGATCCGCACGCTTTCGGCCACGGCATCGCCCCAGCGCCCGCGCAACCACTTCCGGATGAATCCGCATCCGGCTGCCACGTGCTCTGGCCAGGCAGGCGCAGTCACGCCGATTGCGCCTTCAGGCTCGTAGACGAAGGCCATCCTCTCGACCTGCTCCGCCTGGCAGCCTGCCAGCACGTGCTCCAGTTGCCGCTTCAGCGCGTCCGACTTCGCGGAGCCTTCGGGCCGAGCCTCAGGCCGAGGGGCTCAGTCAAGCCGCCAGCAGCGCTTGGTCGTCGCGCGCCTCGCCGATCGGCAAGATAGGTGCCAGCCCCGCGTCGAGCGCCAGGTTCACCTTGCGGTTGACAGGATCCAAACCCAACACCTGGTAGCAGAGCTCGGCTACCTCGTCCCATTCCTCCCGGTCCATGTGCTCTTCGGCTTGGCGGATCAGTTGCCTCACTTGCTCATCTGTCGTCTGCATCGTGTCCATCTCGTTTTCCGATGAGGTGCCATTGACGCCGAACTTATTTTACCACACTCCTGGACAAATGACAACGGGCTGGCTGCCAGAATCCTGCTTCTGAACAGACCAGCCCGATCGAGGATGGAAGACGGAAAAAGGAGGGTAGAGAGACGTCAGGGTATCAGGCCTGACGGCAACATCTCCGCCCATTCCCTAAGCCTGATGGCCTCAAGTTCCCGGCTCTTCCAGCCCATAACCTCGGCCAGGAACGTTCCTACGCGCATCACCTGCACGCCCTGTTTCTTCAGGACAGTCTTGGTCCTCTCGGTGTGGAAGTCCTCGTCATTGGTCACCAGGTAGTCTGGCCTGGCCTTAATGGCCGAAAGGGCTACGGGTACGTCCGTCACATCTCGTACCAGGTCGGCGTTGGCTTGCACCTCTTCGACGCTGGGAGCCGGCGCCAGTTCAAACTGACACGTCGCCAGGAAGAACTCCACAGCCCCGCGCCGGTAACCTCCCTTGACCTCGGCCCACCTCAGCACTTCGGCGACGGTCTAGGGAGCCAGGACCAACTGGGAGTCCCCTCGGATGGCATGTCCGAGGAACTCGAAGAACAAGCGTGGCTTCAGAACCCCGGCGATGATGATGTTGGAGTCGGCCATCACGCGCAGGGATTGTTCAGCCACGCCCGTTTTGCTCCGCGTAGACCTGCCGTTTGATGGCCTCAATCTCAGCCTGGACCTCTTCTTCGGTGAGACCCTCCTCTTCAGCTTCCAGTCCAGCCTGGCGGCTCAGTTCGTAGAAGCGGTTCCATGCTGCCCGCCGCTGCAACTGCTCGTACTCCGGCACCGAGAGGATCACAACGGTAGGTATGCCATCCCGTTCCACAATGAAACGCTCTTTCGTCCTGACAACCTCCCGCATGAGTTGCCCAAAGTGAGTGCGGGCCCAAGTGGCCGCCACCGTCTGCACTTCCCTGATCTCCGCCTCCTCAAGTTAATCAACGTTGATGACTGTTCAACATCATACCACATGCCCCTCCGTCCTGTCAAGGAGCCGTGGTTTCCAGCGTAGACGGTTGCCATTCTGTATGAAATACCCCTTCCTTATCCACTCGCCGGTAGGTGTGGGCGCCAAAGTAGTCGCGCTGGGCCTGGGTGAGGTTGGCCGGCAGGCGAGCGGTGCGGTAGGCGTCAAAGTAGGCCAGTGCGCTGCTGAAGGCCAGACAGGGCACGCCAGCCGCCACCGCTGTCTGGATGACACGCCGCAGCGCGGCCTGGCGGCTCTGTACTGCCTGGCCGAATTCGGCGTCCATCAACAGGTTGGACAGGTCAGGGTTGCTCTCGAAGGCGGCGCGAATGTCATTCAGGAAGGCAGCACGGATGATGCAGCCGCCTCGCCAGATGCGGGCGATCTCGCCGTAGTTCAGGTTGTAGCCGTACTCCTGGCTGGCCGCGCACAGCAGGGCAAAGCCCTGCGCATAGGAGCATATCTTGGCGGCGTAGAGGGCGTCGCGCAGGTCACGGATGAGCGCGGCGCGGTCTCCGTCGAACCGGATCTCCGGGCCAGAGAGCACCTGGCTGGCCGCCACCCGCTCGGCTTTGTAGGCGGAGATGATGCGGCTTTCCACGGCGGCGTTGATAGTCGGCGTCGGCGCGCCCAGGTCCAGGGCGCTCTGGCTGGTCCACTTGCCGGTGCCTTTCTGTTTCGCCTCGTCCAGGATGACCTCCACTAATGGCTGGCCGGTCTCGTCGTCCATCTTGGCAAAGATGTCGGCCGTGATCTCGATGAGATACGATTCCAGTTCCCCCTGGTTCCATTCGGCAAAGACCTGGTGAAGCTCCGCTGCCGACAGGTCACCGATTCGTTTCATGATGTCGTAGGACTCGGCGATGAGCTGCATGTCGCCGTACTCGATGCCGTTGTGCACCATCTTGACGTAGTGCCCGGAACCGCGCGGGCCGATGTAAGTCACGCATGGTTCGACTGGGCTCACCACAAGCGGGTCGCCGTTCACCTTGGCGGCGATGGCGGTAAAGATCGGCTTCACCGCCTCCCACGCCTCTGGCTGGCCTCCGGGCATGATGCTCGGACCCCACAACGCGCCGTACTCGCCGCCGGAGACGCCAGTGCCGATGTAGTTGATGCCCTCTTCGGCCAGCTCCTTAGCCCGCCGTTCGGTATCGCCGAAGAAAGAGTTGCCGCCGTCAATGATCAGATCGCCCGGCTCCAGGTGGGGTTTCAGTTGGGCGATGGTAGCGTCCACCGGCGAGCCGGCCTTGACCATGAGCATGATCCTGCGCGGTTTTTCCAGTGCATCCACCAGTTCTTCGACCGTATACGCGGCCCGGATGTTCTTCCCCTTGGCCGGTCCGGCCATAAACTCCTCGGTACGGGCCGCCGTGCGATTGTAGACCGCTACCGAGAAGCCGTTCCGTTCGATGTTGAGGGCCAGGTTCTGGCCCATGACTGCCATGCCGATTAAACCGAATTGTTGCTTACTCATGATACTTCCTCCTTCCGACTTGCTTACTTGCCAATTCTGTACAACATCTCCCCCGCCTTATGCACAACCAGAATCCCCTCGTCCTCACGTCCCTCCCACTCCGCCATGTCAGTCGTTGCTGGGTCCATGTACCCCAGATTGATCCGCCGACACTGCTCCTCCGGAATGCCGGTAGCCAACGTCACCTTGATCCTCGGTCTCTCCACCCCACCCTCGAACGTGCCGATCCCCCTCAGATGTGTCGAGTGGGCCAGCACCCCCCACGGGAACGCTTTGTAGCGGTCCCACTGCTTGAGGAAGTAGTCGCGGACGTGGTAACCGATCTCGTCAATGATGTGGCCGTGGGTATAGGAGACCTCGGTGATGTGAGGAGCGTAGATGATCACCTCGCCGCCGTCGGCGATGGCCGGCTCCAGCTTGTACATCCCCTTGGCCGCCGTCCACAGATCGTCGTACATCTCTGGCATGACCGACAGCACTCGCTTGAAGGGTTTGTCCACGTAGATAATGTGCAATTTGGCCGAAAGGTCGGCGGCGTGCTCGTAGGCCTCCTCCGGTGTGCCGATGAACAGTCCGGCTAGCCCTTCGCCCTTGACTACCAGACTGCAGCAGAGCTTGGGCCTATCAATGAACGACGCTGCCCGGTCAATCACTCGCCGCACCGGGGTATGCTTAGTGCCGATGACTTCCATGCTGGTGATCACCGCCCCCAGCCAGTGGGTGAAATTGATCACCTCCGGGCCGCCGATGCCGGGGAAGAAGTACTTGTTGCCGCCGGAGAAACCGACCACTTCGTGGGGGAAAGTGGGGCCGCAGATGATGAGCTGGTCATAGTCGAGTATAAGCTTGTTGAGAGTGACCGGCACTTCCTGGCGCATCAGGCCGCCGGTGATCTCCTCGATCTCCGCAGCGGGGATAGTACCGATGGTGACAAAGGTATCGGGCAGGTCCCACCGATGGTTGAAGATGCGGACATCGCGGTACTTCTTGGCCCGCTCCGCCGCAGTGACTCCCACCAGCCTGTTCAGCGCCTCGTCGCTCATTGGCTGGTGCGTGCCCAGGGCCACCAGATAGTCCAGCAAAGCGACTCTGCTCCCCAGCAGCTCATGGAACAGACGGAAGAAGAGCGGAATCGGCGCGGTGCGGGTGTGGTCGGGGATGATGACCAGGGCACGCTTGCCGTCGAGACTGGCCTGCGCCAGCGCCTCGGCCATCAGGTCGTGGACTTCGCCCTCGGTCAGGAACCTATCTGTATGGCCCTTGCCTTGCTGATTTGAGATTTGCTGATTTGCGATTCGCTGATCTGTCATCGCTTCCACAGCGGTGTTTCGGGCATGAATCGCTCGAACTCGGCGATCAACTTGGCCTCGTAGTCACCGGCGTACTCCTCGGCCAGGAATTTGTGCAGCCCCTCCTCGTAGAACCGCTGCCACGACTCCTCCTCGTGGCCGGGATTGACGGGGAAGAAGAGAGCCTCGTTGGCCCGCGCGGCCTTGAAGTCGCCCGGCGCGTCGCCGATCATCAACATGTGGTGGGGCACGTACTGCCCCCTGGTGGCCAGAGCGATGTGCTCGCTCTTCTTGCCCCTCTCCTGCCCGGCGATGACGCGCACGTAGCGGTCAATGTCATGCTCTTTCCACTCGCGCTCCAATGCCTCGTTCGGCGTTTGCGAGACGACGATCATGTCGGCCTTGTCGAAGAGAGCTTCCAGGCTCTCGCGCACAAAGGGGAAGGGCGGAATGCCGTGCACCATGTCGGCGATGGTGGCGTTGACCGCCAGGCTCCAGGCCAGGGCGTGGTCCAGCTCGGGATCGGGATGTTCGGCCACGTAGGCCCTCAAGCCATCGTTGCTCTTGGGGAACCCCTCGTCGGCGATGAACTCGCGGATGCGAGGCGCTTGTGGGATGTTCGCGTGGCGGGCGATGACCTCAGGTCGCTCGCGCAGCAGATCGAAGACCATCACCAGCGCAGGCCAGCGGTTGATGCCGCGCCACTTGGAGTAGAGATTGACGAACTCCGCCGCCTCGCGGGCATACTTGGAGACGGGCTGCAGACCCCAGTGCTTGATGATGTTGGGACAGAAACACTCCTTGTGCTTGATCTCCATCGTGTCGAAGGCACAGCCGTCGGAGTCAATGCCGACGAAGAAATCGAACTTGGGCTGCATTTCCAACAACGGCCGTGCTGCTTCGTGAACTTCTGGCATTAGCTCACCTCCTGTTGTTGATTGTCATTTGCGATTTGCCAATTTGCTGATTTGTCCGTGCACCACCTCCCAACACACCCGCACGCAAATACCGCACACTTCGTCCTCCAGACCCAAGGCCCCCAGGCGACGACGGCATCTCTCCCTATAACCCTCTTCCTGATGCAGGATAGGACACACCTCCAGACAGGCGGTGCAATCGCCGCAGCCGGGCAGGTCACTGTTGTCCGTGGAGAGCCGCTGGGGTACGAACACCGTAGCGAAGCGCAGCGCAGGGCCGGCCTCGGGCGTGACCACCAGGCCACTCCTCCCCCGCCAGCCCACCCCCGCCGCCGCAGCGAAGGCGCGGTGCGAGACGCAGTGGGGGAAATAGTCA
>Ga0209991_10000779_pt1 | contig 14244 bp, 14 predicted proteins | sample ChitaG_FD_183167 | JGI IMG/M metagenome (GOLD analysis project Ga0209991, IMG submission 183167) | Deep subsurface microbial communities from South Pacific Ocean to uncover new lineages of life (NeLLi) - Chile_00310 metaG (SPAdes)... | ecosystem: Environmental > Aquatic > Marine > Oceanic >...
CAAACCGAATTCGTCGACACAAAAAAACAGTATTTGTTGGCTGTCATGTTGCCAACTATGCTGAGAATTTAGCCTGGGTTTCTGCTTTATTAGATGAATGCCCACACCTTTACATTGATATCTCAGGAAGAATCGGTGAATTAGGTCGACAGCCATATACTGCCAGAAAATTTTTCTTGAAATACTCTAATCGTATTATTTTTGGCACTGATCGACTTCCAAATATAGAGTGGTACAGAATCTATGCCCGCTTCCTTGAAACAGAAGATGAATATTTTAATTATTTTCCGGCTTTTCCACCAAAACAGGGTCGCTGGTTTATTTATGGGATTCATCTACCGGATGATATATTGAAAAAAGTATATTCTGAAAACACACAAAATATTTTAGGTATCAGATAGAACTAAAAATGTCATGTGGACGTTGACAATATAATTTAGAGCAATGGAGGATAATTATGAAAGCATATGAATATATTATATCAAAGCAAATACAATGGGCGTATCGTAACGATATAGTACTTACCGGGGACAAGGGAAACTGGGGTCGAAAAGCCTATACTCAAAATTTAAACCACAATCTATTCGAACCTTTTATGCTTGAAATCCGAAATAGTTTTACTCAAGCTGATGGCGGAGAATTAACTGGGAATCCCTGTAAAATGCAAGCAGTTCACTCTTCGTCTGCATTGGGTGTGAATATTTTTCATTATTGGAAAAGAGAAAAACGCATCCCTCTTATAGCTGCTGCTTGTGGATTTTGTAGTAAAAATAATGCTTACTCTCAGGATATTAATTTTGATGTTAAAATCCCCATAAGTGAGAAATTTCAACATAGCCCAAATATTGATGTTGTTATTAAAAACTCTCCGGAATCAAGATTTAAGGTTTTTGCAATAGAATGTAAATTTTCAGAAGCTTATTATTCAAGAACACATTCCGGGATTTCCCCCAAATATATTGAGTTAAATAAAGTATGGGATGATATACCAAATTTATTAAAATTGGCAAAAGAAATAAGCCCTGATGATAATAAATATTTTTATCTGCATCCAGCTCAATTAGTAAAACACATTTTAGGATTGAAAGAAAAGTTTGGTAAAGATAAATTTCGTCTTCTTTATCTCTGGTATGATACGATTGGGCCAGAGAGTGCGAATCACCATAAAGAAATAAATAAATTTACCAAAATAACCAAAGAAGATGGCATTCATTTTCATTCTATGAGTTATCAGGATTTGATTATTAAATTAGCAAAGAATTATCGGAGGTTACATAGAGGTTACATCGCTTATATTACTGGACGATATCTGTAGTATAAATGCAATATAGGAACAGGGGATGGTTCTCTGTTCCTATTTATCGCCACTTTAAACCCTTTATTTATAAGGCTTTCAGGCCTCCTTCAGGAATGCCCTTTAAACGCACGTAGAGTACCTTTAAACGCGTCTCAATTTTCAAAAAACTTGTACCGCGAAAGCGGGTATCGGCAATACGGCATTTTGTGAGGGTAAAAGTATAAAATGGTAAAACTTCGCTTATATGCACGCTATTTAGCGTTCTCCGCTTAAACTATTTGTAATATAATACTTTTTTGATAACAATTCTCCTTAACAATGCATTAACTGTACTAATTTCATTAATCGAGTTCGGATAGATCAAAAATTATTCAATTAAATTGATTAGTTTTAAAACTTTTTTAAAAAAAATAAAAATATTTTTAAAAAAAAGAAGGATTTTTTAAAGAAATGTAGTATAGTATAAATAGATATAAAATATTTTAATAACTGTTAAAAAATTATTGTAGATTATATTAAATGGGAGGTACCTATTATAGATTTAGTACATAAGAAAATTAACCCTGATTTAAAAAAATTTATTCCATTGGTTAAAACTATAGCTCAAATGTTTGGAAAAAAGTGCGAAGTAGTATTACATGATTTTAACATACCTCAACATTCTATCGTAGAAATAGAGAACGGACATATTACAGGAAGAAAAATTGGCGGTCCAATTACTGATTTTGCTTTATCAATATGGCGCAAAAATGGTTATGGGAAGAAAAAGGAAGACAAAATAGTAAATTATAGAACTAAAACCAAAGATGGAAAAATATTAAGGTCTTCCAGTGTCTTTATCAGAGATGATCAGAAAAAGATTATTGGTTGTTTGTGTATCAATTATGATCTTACTGAATATTTAATGTTTAATAAAATTATAGGAGAATTTTGCAATACTATCGATTTAGATAATGAAAAATCAAAAGAAGAAGCAGAAACTTTTACTAATAATGTAGATGATGTTTTGGAAGATATTATTAGAGAAGCTATTGATGAAATAGGTAAGCCAGTATCTATGATGCAAAAAGACGATAAATTAATGGTAGCAAAGATAGTTGATGAGAAGGGGGGTTTTTTAATTAAAGGAGCAATTAATCAACTTGCTGCAGAGATTAATGTCTCTCGTTACACAGTTTACAACTATTTGGATGAATTAAAAACTAAGAAGAAAAGAGAAATAATTTAAAGTAAAAGTTACATTTTAACCTTACAACAAATAGAGCATTTAAATGAAAGAAGGGAAAAATTTATGGAAAAGAAGATTATTAGTAGTAATAGAATTCCTGCCGTAATTGGACCTTATTCTCCGGCAGTAAAAGTAGAAAATATGTTATTTATTTCAGGTCAGCTTCCTATAGATCCAAAAACAGGAGATATAGTAAAAGGAGACGTTCGACTACAAACCAAACAGGCATTGGAAAATTTAACAGCTCTTTTAGAATTATATTCTATTGATTTAAAAAATATAGTGAAAACAACAGTATTTCTAAAAAACATGAATGATTTTTCTAAGTTTAATCAGATTTACGCAAAATATTTTAAGGATAAATTTCCCGCAAGAAGCTGTGTAGAGGTAGCTTGTCTACCAAAGGATGCAGATATAGAAATTGAGGCAATAGCTTTCTGTGCTAAATAATTATATCATTTTAGAAACTGCACATGCGCATAAGGAGTAGAAAATTCGATTAAGTAGATAGAGCATAAAAATATTTTATTGTCTAGAATAAAAATCAACAAGGAGAAATACAAGATGAAAACATTTTATAATAAAGATACCGATTATGTAAATGAAATGTTGGAAGGAATACTTAAAGCACATCCGGACTTGTTAAAAATAGCCCACAAAGAAATTAGAGCTATCTCGAGAGCAGATGCACCCATAAAAGGAAAGGTAAGTATTATAACGGGAGGAGGATCTGGTCATCTTCCACTTTTTATGGGGTATGTAGGAAAAGGGTTAGTAGATGGTGCTGCTATAGGAAATGTTTTTGCCTCTCCAAGCGCTAATCAAATATTAACCTTAACTCGAGCCGTAAATGGGGGAAAAGGGATTATATATCTTTATGGTAACTATGGTGGTGATGTAATGAATTTCGATATGGCAGCTGAACTTGCAGCAGAAGAAGATATTGAGATTAAAACTATCTTAGCAACCGATGACATTGCTTCGAGCCCAAAGGGAGATGAGAAATCTCGACGTGGGGTTGCTGGCATCTTTTATGCCTATAAAGTGGCAGGAGCATGTGCAGATTTTGGCTATTCTTTAACTGAAGTTTATAAAGAAACTTGCGAAGCATTGAGTCAAATTAGAACTATAGGTGTAGCTATTTCGCCTTGTACAGTACCAGGAGCTACTAAACCTTCTTTTTTTCTTAAGGATAATGAAATGGAAATTGGGATGGGGATTCACGGTGAAGCAGGCATAAGAAGAGGTATAAAAAAATCTGCAGATGAAACAACTGAAGAAATGATCAATTTTCTACTTGAGGATCTTCCTTTAAAAAAGGGTGATAAAGTAAGTATTTTGGTAAACAGTTTGGGAGCGACTCCTTTAGAGGAATTATATATTATTTATCGTAAAGCTGCTCAGGTTCTTGAATCTAAAAGTATTTCTATTTACCGGCCTTTTATAGGTAGATATGCATGTTCTTTAGAAATGGCAGGTTTTTCAATTTCTATTTTCCGATTGAATAATAGATTTTGTAAATATCTTAATCATCCTGTATGGACCCCATTTGTGAAAGAAGGCAAATAGTATGACTATTATAAAACTAAGAGTCAGCGATTTTAAAAAAATAATCGAAAGACTTTCAATTGTATTTGAAGAACAAAAAGATTATCTTAATGATCTTGATACTAAATTAGGAGATGGAGATCATGGCCTTTCTATGTCAAGAGGTTTTTCAGCAATGAATTCTTACTTAAAAGAGAGGTCAAACTTAACAATTCAAAGTTTATTAACTGAAGGAGGGATGCATTTCAATGAAATTACAGGTTCTACAATTGGTATACTTATTTTTTCAGCTATGAGAGCGGCAGGTCGCGTAGCTATAGATAAGGAAAGCGTAGATCTTATAACTCTTGCTATAATGTTGGAAGAAGCTATAAAAGCTATTAAGAAACGGGGGAAAGCTGATGTAGGACAAAAAACTATGCTTGATTCACTAGTTCCTGCTATTAACACTTTACGAGATGGATTAAAATCTCATCAAGAGGGTGAGCATAAAATAATTCAAGATACTATTAAATCAGCTTTTGATGGAGCTGAGAGTACTAAAAAAATGAAATCTAGTATAGGTCGTGCTAAATGTTTTGTTAATAGGAGTATAGGAGTCTTAGATCCTGGAGCTTTATCTGGTTATTTAATTATAAAGACTTTTGCGGAATATATTATAGAAAATTTATAAAAGTAAAATATTTTTTCCCACTAAAAATAGTATTATTACAATTAGAAGAGATTTAAAAATTTATATATGAGGGAGGTGATAAAAAACTGGTAAATAATTCTTAATAAAAGGGAACAGATTGTAGCAAAATATAAAAGAAGAAGGAGGTGCTAAAAAAGAATAAGAATATTACTAAATAGTGCTAAATTGATAGCAAAGGTGTAAATGAAAAGTAATTGTGAGATTTTATGCATGAATTTGATACTGTATTTCAACTTATCTATTTTGAAATGATGTTTTAAAATGAAAAAACTTTTAAATTATTAAGGAGAAAAAAATGAAAAAATATTTTGTATTTTTGATTACGATTCTCTTACTAATAAGTTTGAATATTGTAGGTTTTGGAAGTTCAGAGGTTATAAAAATTGGTCTTTCGGCACCCATTACAGGTAATTACGCGGAATTTGGGGAGAATTTTCGATACGCTACTCAAATGGCGGCTGATAAAATTAACGCAGCGGGTGGAGTGCGTGGACATAAAATAGAAATTGTAGTCATGGATAGCAAAGGTGATCCAAGAGAGTCTGCGTTAATTGCTCAAAAATTTGTTGATGATAAGAGTATTATTGCGGAAATAGGAGATTTTACAAGTACATGTTGTTTATCTGCAGCACCTATTTATGAAGCAGCGAAAATGGTACAGCTTTCCCCAACTTCCTCTCATCCTGATTTTGCCCCTTCTGGAAGATTTATGTTTGGAATTGTGGGTACTCAAGCTGCAGAGGGCCCTTTTAATGTTAAATATATTGCTCAAAATTATTTGAAGTTAAATTCTGTTGCAGTAATATATATTAATAATGATTGGGGAATAGTGACCAAAGATCGTTTTGTGAAAGCTGCTGAAAAATATGGATTGAAGGTAACTGCGGAAGAACCGTTTTTCGAGGGTGAAAGAGATTTTGCTGCACCGCTGACTAATATTCGTAAAACTAATCCAGAGGGGATTTATATTGCCGCAATGTATAATGAAGCTGCTATTATGGCTCATCAGATTCAAAGACTGGGTTGGGATGTTCAATTGCTTGCTCCTAGCTCTGTTTTTTCAGCATCTTTACTAGAATTGGGTGGTGACACTGTTGAAGGGCTTGCTACAAATACATTTTTCGCTTTAAATAGTCCAGATCCGGTAGTTCAGGAATTTATAAAAGAATTTAATAAAAGAGCTGGTCGTGACCCAAATCTTCATGCTGCTTGCGCATATGACACTATGGGTATGATGGCCCAAGCTATTGAAGAAGCTGGATTCGACCGTGCAGCGATTAGAGATGTTTTAGCTGAAACAAAGGATTATGCTGGTGTTACTGGTAAACTAACTTTTACTGAAGTAGGAGATATTGTGAGAAAATATATGATAATGGTGGTTGAAAACGGAGAATGGGTTATAAAAGCTGATTATACAAAGTAAAAATTTGTATTTTTGTATTAAAGTATTAAGGGTTGATGGTGTTAATAAAACCCCATCAACCCTTAATATTAATTTTTGAATAGCACTGCATATCTTACACTTTAAGTTGAGAAAACTAATTAGGAGAGATTAAATTGTTTTATTTACAGCAAATTATAAATGGCATATCCCAAGGGTCAATTTATGCTTTAACTGCTGTCGGTTATGCAATAATTTTAGGAATAGTTAATATCCCATCATTTGTCCATGGAGACGTGATGATGGTTGGTGCATTTGCAGGATATTACTCAGTTCTACTTTTCCCACACAATATATTATTGGTTTTTATTATAGTTTTTGCTGCCAGTTGGTTTTTAGGTATTATAGTCGATATGGTTTGCTATAAAAGATTTAGAAATTCCCCTCGCCAGGTAATGTTAATTTGTACTGTTGGGTTCTCAATTTTTTTAAAAAGTTCTGCTCAAGTAACTTTTGGAACACAACAAAAATTAATACCAAATATTCTGGGAACTAATTTCTTTGCTTTAGGAGAAATTAGGATAACCTATGTTCAAATATTTATTGTGTCTGTTGTTATCTTTACAGTTTTTCTATTGCAAATATTATTATTCCGCACAAAAATTGGACTCTCCGTTAGAGCTGTTTCAATGCATAAAAGGGCCTCAGCATTAGTAGGAATTAACGTAAATCAAGCTATGAAGTTTGGAACTTGTTTAGGCTGTGCTTTAGGAGGTATTGCAGGAATATTGTTAGGTATTTACTATAATGCAGTTCATCCTTTAATGGGGGGAAATGCTGCTATGAAAGCTTTTATTTCGGTAATTTTTGGCGGGATAAATATTCCTGGAGCAGCATTAGGGGGACTTTTATTAGGAATATTTGAAAATATGGGGGTAGCCTTTTTTGGATCTGGATATCGTGACATTATTGGTTATGTTATTCTTATTGTCGTATTATTAATTAAACCATCTGGATTATTGGGTCGCAAGGAAAATGAGATAAAAATATGAGTAAATTTAAATATTTGAAAAATCTATTGATAAGAGGAAAAAGTCATTTAACTTTAGGTTTTTTATTAGTAACTTTACTTTTATTCCCTCTTTTAGTGAAAAGTCAATTTATAACCCGGGTGGTAATTAATATTTTAATTTATATTGTACTTGCTAGCAGTATGAATATAATAAACGGTTTCGGTGGTATGTTTAGTATAGGACACGCAGGTTTTTATTGTGTTGGTGCTTATACTGCTGCTATTCTGAGCACACGTTTTGGATGGAGTTTTTGGATTCTTCTACCTTTGAGTGGAGTTATGGCTGGAATTGTAAGTTTTTTGTTACTGGGTTTCCCGGCTTTACGGCTTCGTGGGTTGTATTTCGCAATGGTAACTCTTGGATTTTCAGAAGTGATCAGATTGATAGTTTTAAATTGGATTACATTAACACGGGGGCCAATGGGGATACCAGGTATTCCATTTCCTACGTTTTTCGGAAATTCTATTATATATAATTGGCAATTTTATTATATTATATTAGGTATTGTAGTTTTGATGTTATTTATTATACGTCGTGTATTAAATTCTAGAATAGGTAGAGCTTGGATTTCTATTCGAGAAGATGAAACAGCTGCGAGTGCGATGGGTGTCGAAGTTTTTAGATATAGATTAATGAATTTATTCTTTGCAACTTTTTGGGCCGGCGTTGCAGGGTGTTTTTATGCGTTTTATGCTAGGTATATAAGCGCAGATAGTTTTACACTTGATGAAGGATTTTCAATTTTAGCTATGGTTATTGTAGGAGGTCAGGGTAGCTTTATCGGACCTATTCTAGGTTCTATTTTATTACTTACTTTAACGGAAATTTTTAGGGGTATAGCACAGTATAGGTTAATTGTATTTGGATTAGCTATTCTTATTGTTATGCACTTACGTCCAGGGGGAATTGCATCTATTAAATTGAGCAATATACAAGAAATTAAACAAAAATTATCTGTTAGACAGGATAAATGAAATGGAATCAACATTATTTGAGATTAAAGAATTATGTAAATATTTCGGTGGAGTAAAAGCTGTTGATAAGGTAAACATTAAAATTAAGAAGGGAATAATTTATGGGATTATTGGACCTAATGGAGCAGGGAAAAGCACCCTTTTTAATGTTTTAACAGGGCATTTGTCCACAACAAGTGGTGATATCTATTTCGAAAATAAAAAAATAACTAATTTTCCTCCCCATAAAATTACTAGATTAGGGATAGCTCGTACTTTTCAAAATATAAAACTATTTAAATACATGAACGTTTTAGTAAATGTGAAAATTGGGTTCCATACTCAAACTAAAACAAATTTTTGGGATGCGATATTCCATACTTCTACTTATAATCATGATGAAAGACTTACGATAAAAAAGGGTTTGGAGATATTAGAAAGAGTTGGTTTGACTGATTTTGCTTATGATTATGCTTTAAATCTATCTTATGGTGTACAAAGAAAGCTTGAAATTGCTAGAGCATTAGCCGCAGATCCTACAGTATTACTTTTAGACGAACCAACCGCAGGTATGAATCCCGTTGAAACAAATCAGATTATTAAATTTATTAGACAGCTTAATCAAGAAGGTCTAACAATTATAATAATTGAACACGATATGAAAGTAATAATGAATCTGTGTAGCAGAATTGCCGTTCTGAATGAAGGGAAAAAAATTTGTGAAGGAATTCCGAGAGAAGTTCAAACTGATAAAGATGTTATTGAAGCTTATCTTGGTAAGAGTAATTTGTTAAAATTTAAAAAATAATTTAGTAGATGAAAGAAGGAGAAATATTGCTAAAAGTTGAAAATTTACACGTACATTATGACAATATAAAAGCTGTAAAGGGAATAACTTTTGAGGTAAAAGAAAAAGAAATAGTGACAATAATTGGTTCGAATGGTGCAGGAAAGACAAGCACTTTGATGGCAATTTCCAATTTAGTAAAAAAATATAAAGGGAAGGTGCTACTCATGAATGAGGATATTACAAATCTTGAACCTCACAGAATTGTTAAAAAGGGTATTTGTCATATTCCTGAAGGCCGTCTTATTTTCCCCTATCTTACAGTGGAAGAAAATCTTATTATAGGTGATTTTGGTAATATTAATCCTGGACCAAATAGGATTAAAAAGAATATGGATATGGTATTTCAACTTTTCCCTAGGTTGAAGGGAAGACGAAAACAAAGCGGAGGAACTCTAAGTGGTGGGGAACAACAAATGTTAGCAGTTGGTCGCGGATTAATGCTTGAACCTAAGATAATTATGATGGATGAACCCTCTTTGGGTTTGGCTCCAATTCTTGTAGAGCAAATTTTTGAATTGATTTTAAAAATAAGAGATTTGGGAAAAACCGTACTTTTAATAGAACAGAATGCAAATATGGCTTTACAGATCGCCGATAGGGGTTATGTATTAGAAATAGGTAAAATCAGATTGTCAGGTGCGGCAAATGAACTTATTAATAATCCTGAAGTAGCCCATGCGTATTTGGGTGTTGGAGAAATATAATAAAATTAATAGGAGGTATTTGTATAATGGTAATCAAAAATGAAAGTAAAATTTGTGGGCAGCACACTAATGATTTACGGGCATTTATAGAACATAGAGCTACATGGTTTTATCTTTTATTAAAAGAAGTGAGAGAGAGAAGTTTAGATTGGGAAGATATTGGGCGTAAAGCAGTTGTATCTTGTGGGAAGTTTCATGGGAATAATAAATTTACTAAAACAAGTGATTTAAAAGAATTTGCCCACCAATTTGCTAATGATACAGTGAAAAAAGTATTTGAAATGGAAATTAAAGAACTTACGGAAAGTAAATTTGTTGTTGAATTCAATTATTGCCCCTTGGTAGCAGCTTGGTTAAAATTAACGAATAATGAAGAAGATATTGCTACGCTTTGTGATATTGCAATGGACGGTGACCGTGGTATCATAAGTACTTTTAATAATTTTGATATGCAATTAGGAGAAACAATTGCCTCTGGAAATAAAGTTTGCAGACTTACAATTTATAAAAAAAGATAATTGAATTACTCTAAAAAAGTTTTAATTTAATTTTTGTAATTTAATATACCTATTATATACTATAACACTAGTAAGGGGAATAGGAGCCATGAAAAAAATTATCAACAAGCCCGAAGAAGTTATTAATGATATGATTCAGGGCATGATATTTGCACATCCTGACAAGATTAAGAAGCTTGAAAACTGTAACGTAATATTACGAAAGAATTTAAATAAAAAAAAGGTCTCCATAATTAGTGGGGGAGGTAGTGGGCATGAGCCCGCTCATGGTGGTTTTGTTGGTTTCGGAATGTTAGATGCTGCTGTAGTCGGCGAAGTTTTTACCTCTCCAACTCCCGATCAAATTTTCAGCGGAATTAAAGCAATTGATAATGGGTTAGGAATTTTAATGATTATAAAGAATTATTCTGGTGATATTATGAATTTTGCAATTGCAGAGGAAATGGCTCAAGCAAACGGTATAGAAATTTTAAAAATTATCGTAGATGACGATGTTGCGGTAGAAAATAGTACTTATACTACTGGGCGAAGAGGAATTGCAGGAACTATTTTTGTTCATAAAATTACCGGAGCAATGGCCGAAAACGGTGCTTCCCTTAAAGATGTACATAAAATGGGAGAAAAAGTAGTTAAAAATGTTCGTTCAAAAGGAATAGCTCTTTCTTCTTGTGTAATACCTTCAGTAGGTAAGCCTAATTTTCAACTTGGAGAGGATGAAATGGAAATAGGATTAGGAATTCATGGAGAACCTGGAGTTAAAAGAGCTAAAATCATGTCAGCCAAAGAAATTGCTGATAATCTTGCAAAAAGCATAATTTTAGATCTTCCTTTTAATCCTGGGGAAGAAGTTGCTGTTTTAGTAAATGGTTTAGGAGGAACGCCACTAATGGAACTTTATATTCTAAATAGAAATTTAGCAGAACTTTGTCAAAAATTAGGATTAAAAATATATAAAACTTATGTTAACAATTTTATGACTTCTCTTGAAATGGCTGGGGCTTCAATTAGTATTTTAAAACTTGACCAAGAAATGAAATATCTCCTAGATTATTCTGCAAATACGCCTGCTTTTGTTCAATAGGAGAAGTAAAGTGATGAAAATAATTTATAATCAAAGTAAGATAATAAACACTATTAAATCTATGGCTGAAATAATTGCAAAAGAAAGATATTATTTAGATGAATTGGATAGAAAAATTGGTGATGGCGAACACGGAACTAATATGAATAGAGGATTTACAGCTGTTATAAAAAAACTTCCAGAATTGGAAGATAAGTGCATTGGAACGATACTTAAGACAGTTGGACTTACTTTAATGTCTACAGTTGGAGGTGCTTCTGGGGCTCTTTATGGTTCGGCTTTTCTTTTCGCTGGAAATAGAATGATTGGCAAAAAAGAACTTACATTAATTGATATTATAGAAATATTTAATGCAGCACTGGAAGCAATTTATAAATATGGAAAAGCTAAAATAGGAGATAAAACAATAGTGGATACTTTAGCCCCCGTTGTAGACTATTTAAATTCAAAAAAAATAGAAAAAAAGGATTTTTCTGAAATTGTAGTTAAAATGAAAAAAATTGCAAAACAGGGTATGGAGGGAACTAAGCCATTAATTGCTCATAAAGGTAGAGCTAGTTATCTAAAAGAAAGAAGTATTGGATATTTAGATCCCGGAGCGGTTTCTTGTTATTTTTTAATTAATGCTTTTGTTAGAGAGCTTTAAATTAAAAAGTGGTTAATAAATTAATATAAAAATAAAATTATTAAATTTTTTAACTTTATTAACAATAAATATAATAGAATTTATATTATTGTGGATTTTATAAAAAACGTAATTAATTAAAAAATGATTTTACATAAAAGTAAGGGATAAGAATTATGCTAATAGAAGATAAAGAGATAATAATAGATATTTTAAGAAAAGGAATTAAACCTGCCACAGGCTGCACAGAGCCTATTGCAGTGGCTTACGCAGTTGCTGCTGCTAAAGAAAAGGCTAAGGGCAGTCTGGAATCTATAAACATTCAAGTTGATTCAAATGTATATAAAAATGGCTTGATGGTTACTATACCGGGCACCACTGAAAAAGGTTTAATTGTAGCTGGAGCTTTAGGTTTTGTAGTAGGAGATGTAAAAAAGGGATTAAGGGTAATAGAGGGCTTAAAAGAAGAAGATATTGAAAGGGCGAAGACACTAATTGTTCAAGGTAAAGTGAATTTAAGGGTAAAAGAAAATTGTAATCAACTTAATATCGAAGTTATCCTTGTCACCAGTGAGGAAAAAGTCAGGATTATAATTTTAGAGAATCATCTCAATATAGTAAGTATTGAAAAAATCGATAAAGATTGCGAGTTTAAACCATTTATAGCAGGGAAACAGAAAACAAACTCATCCAATAAAAATATTCAAAAATACGATCTGAAACTTTTTTTGGAATTTGCAGATGAGATGTCTATCGATGAGTTAAGTTTTTTAGAAGACGGCGTAAGAATGAATCTGAATATAGCTAAAGAAGGTTTAACTATAAAAGATGGAGTGGGAGCTAAATTTATGGAGATGATTATAGAAGGATTAATGTCCGATAATATGATAACCCAGGCTCAGGTGTTATGTGCTGCTGCTTCTGAAGCACGGATGTCCGGCAGTAAGCTGCCAGTGATGAGTACAGTTGGAAGCGGTAATCATGGTATTATTGCATTTTTAACTAATTTTGCAGTAGCAGAGAAAAAAAATTTACCTGAGGAAAAACTAATGAGAGCACTTGCTCTGACTAATTTGATTACGATTTTTATAAAATCATATACCGGTATATTATCAGCAATGTGTGGCTGTGGAGTAGCGGCAGGAATAGGTGCAAGTGCTGGTGTAGTGTATTTATTAGGTGGTAAAAGAGATCAGATTTTAGGAGCTATGTATAATATGGTAGGGTCAGTTTCTGGTATGATTTGTGATGGTGCTAAAGATGGATGTGCTTATAAATTAGCCCTTGCTTCAGGGTGGGCAGTTCAATCAGCATTACTTTCCTTAAAAGGGGCAGTAATTGATAAAAGTGATGGAATTGTAGATGCTGATTTTAGAAAATTGTTTAGAAATTTAGGCTATATATGTAACCCCGGAATGATCTCTACAGACAAAGCTATAATTGAAGTCATGTTAGACAAAATATAGCAGTGATAGAGGAATGTCCCTTGACGTGCTTTGTTTATATAACTTTTTATTTATAAGCATTTTAGAGTTTTTCATGTAATGTAAATTTATTGATATCTGAAACCTTTTGTTTATAAGGGTTTCAGACCCCTTTCAGGAATGCCCTTTAAACGCGTCTCAATTTTTGAAAAAACGGCAATTAGGACATTTTTTTTAACCTTTTTTGACCTCCCCGAAAGTCTGTAACCCTTACAGGAAGCCATTTTTGGATTTTGAGGGAGTGAAAATAGGCCAAAAAACACCCATTTTACGAGGGTAAAAGCATAGGTTGAGGCGAAATTCGCCCGTATAATCGAAATACGAAGCCTACCATTGAAACCCTTATTTTATAAGGTTTTTCCACCCTCTATTTTTCCATATATAGGCTGTTTATAGGCATTTATTATTAACCTTTTTTTGGTAATGACATATGCAATACATTGCCACTGAAACTGATAACTAACTATCGCAAAAAAATGATTGACTTATTTATAATATATAGTATACTTATAAGTATAATACTTTAAAGTATATTATTTGGAGGGTATTATGTTTGTCAATAGAATTGAGGAATTAAATTACTTAGAAAGATTACAGAAGGAACAGGGTGCCCGATTTATAATTATGTATGGTCGTAGAAGGATTGGTAAGACTGAATTGCTTAGACAATTTTCTAAAGATAAAAAACACCTCTTTTTTTCCTCAGATCTCTCTTCTGAGCAAGAACAGTTAAAACAGTTTAGTGAAAAGATATTTCAGTTAACCGGAGAATCGTTTTTACAAACTCAACCCTTTGGTTCATGGGAAG
>Ga0209991_10000780_pt1 | contig 14241 bp, 12 predicted proteins | sample ChitaG_FD_183167 | JGI IMG/M metagenome (GOLD analysis project Ga0209991, IMG submission 183167) | Deep subsurface microbial communities from South Pacific Ocean to uncover new lineages of life (NeLLi) - Chile_00310 metaG (SPAdes)... | ecosystem: Environmental > Aquatic > Marine > Oceanic >...
TCCCTTGCCCCAAGGTAGAACTTATCTTCAGTCAAATCGCTTAGTCTTTCCCTTATACCTTCTATCTTTTCCTTTGGTATAATGCCCAAGAGGATAGATAAGAAGCTTGAGTCTCCAACGTATGTCAGATCTATCTCCAAGGGCAAAATCAGGCCCAATAATCCCTTAATCCTCTCTAATTCAACGGTCTCTTCCTCAATCTTCTCTAGATCCCTAACCGGTCCCTCTAGCTCTCCTTCGATCTTCTCTATGATGTCGTCGACATTATCAACAAGCTCCTTACCGTAGATCTGTCTGGTTTCAAGCTTTCTCAGCGGCAGTGGGGCAAAAATCCCCCTTATAAGACCTTCTTTTGGCTCAGGATCATGGCGTTCAAAAAGATCCAAAAATCGATTTACCGCAATGTTTCGTTCAGCTATTTTTCTGATATTTGGAGAGAAAGGGTGAGGGCTTAGCAGATCCTTCCAATGAGGATCAGCAAGTTTTTCAGAATAGTCAGTGAGGTGGATAGTGCGAAGCTCTTGCAGTCTTTTGATTACCTCATATCTGAATCCCTCCAGTACAAGTATTTGTATCCTTTTCATCCGGGTTGGTCTTAACATAACCTCAACCCAATAATGAACGTAGAATGAATTGTCTGGCTTTTTCCAGGTTCCCTTGGGCCTCCTTTCTCAGTTCCTGGATTTCCCTTTTCCACTCATCGGCAATATTCTGGCACTCTTTCCTTGCCTCCTCTCCCGCACTCTGCCTCATCATCTCCGCTTGGCTTTGAGCATCTCTCATCTTGTCCGCCCACAGGTTCTCAGCTTCTTCCTTGGCTGTCTCAATCAGCCTTACTGCCTGTCCCTTAGCACTCTCTATTCTCTTTTTTGCCCCAGTCTCTGCCTCCTTTATCTTTTGTAAGGATTCCAAAATCATTCCAAGCCTCTATTGCCTGCCGCCTTATGAGCAACATTAGTTATTTTAAAACGGAGATGCCTTCGGTTTTCTTAGGAGATGCGGCTAGATCTTTCTCTATTCCCTCCCCCAGATCTTGCATCTTGCAGCTTCCCTCAAATATAACCCCTTCTTCAATAATCAATTTCGGGGTTTGAATATTGCCGAAGAGTTTGCCTGGGACATTAATCTCGATCTTCTTTTCCGCAAATACATCCCCATGAACCTCTCCGCTTATTATCATATCCGCAACATGTATCTGGGATTTAATAATTGCACTCTCCCCTACTATCAACGTTCCACTGGAAAAGATCTCACCAGAGAACTTTCCATCCAGCCTAACAGCGCCAGTAAAGGAAAGCTTGCCCTCAAATTCTGTATCCTTGCCTAAGAATGCGTTAATCTCGTCCTTTGGTTTCTTCATTGATCGCCACCCCCTTTGACTATTTACCAGCGGCTTAATACCATGGCCTTGTTAGTGGTTGCAAGAAAAATTGTACCTATTAATGGTTAATCTTAAAAGGTCTTCGGAAATCTCGGCTTTGCCTCGTAATCATTCCTGAAATATAAATCTCCTCATACTTATATTCATTATCAAGCCCATGGCAGCCATGGTGGAAATTACCGACGATCCGCCGTAGCTAAACAGAACCAATGGTATTCCGACTACTGGAAGTAAGCCGGTTACCATGCTGACATTTATGGTTAGGTGCCAGAAAATCGATGCAGCAATACCCACAACGACAAGGGTGCCGAACTTATCTTTGCTATTTTTGGCTATGTTGAGGCACCATAGTATTAAGAATAAATATAGGAACAAGAGCATTACTGAGCCCACAAAGCCCCACTCCTCTGCCAAAACAGAAAACGAAAAATCGGTATGTTGCTGTGGGAGAAAATCTAATCTTGTCTGAGTCCCTTTAAGAAAGCCTTTCCCCCAAAAGAGGCCTGAACCAATAGTAATTTTCGACTGGGTAAGATGATAGGCAGCACCCAAGGGATCCAGATCAGGCCTTAAAAATGCTATTATCCGTTCTTTCTGGTAATCCTGGAGGGTAATCCAGAAAAAGGGTGCTGAAAGAAGAGCGGTGGATAGAAATATCAGTATTGATTTCCAGTTTACATTAATAAAAACAATAAGCGAGAAGCAAACTATCACGAGCATCAGAGCCGTTCCCAGGTCAGGCTGGTGCACTATCATAATGAAAGGGATGCCAATCAAGATTAACGGTCTCAATAGATCCCTTAGTCGGTAGTCTCCCATCCTTTCCAATCTGGAGAAATGTTTAGCAAGAACAATAACAAGAGTTATTTTGACCATCTCCGAAGGTTGGACGGAAAAATAACCAAAACTCAACCAGCGTTGAGAGCCATATGTAACTCTGCCCATCTTTAGGGAGGCGACCAGAAGGATCAGGGAGACAAAAAACAAGGGATAAGCAAACCGATCCAAAATATGGTAGTCAAAGGTTGTCATCAAAACAAGAACCAAAAAACCTATAGCAAACCAACAAATTTGTCTAACATAAATCTGGCTTCCTCCCATAGATCTAATCGTATGGGTAGCACTGTAAAGGTTCAAAACGCTCAGTAGCCCTATAAATACCAATATGACTAAAAGTATCCAATCAAAGTTGTGTATCAATCGGCGATCGAACATTCTACCTTGCCACCCCTTTTATGGCCTTATCTTGCAAAACCTCTCTTGCCCTCAGAGGCATCGACTTATTAAAATAACTTTCGAGCATATCCTTTGCAATGGGGGCCGCTACAACGCCTCCTAGACCACTATGCTCTACAAGAATGGCTAATGCTATCACTGGATTTTCAGCAGGGGCAACAGCCACAAACCATGCATGATCTCTAAATTTATATGGAACATCTCTTTCCTGTACGGATTCCTCTTCCTCGGGTAAGGCAATTACTTGGACAGTTCCCGTCTTGCCCGCCACCCTTATTTGATCAAGTCTTGCCCTCTTTCCCGTTCCACGAGGCTCATTCACAACGCCGACAAGGGCCTTTTTTACCAATTCCATATTTTCTTTTCTCAACCCCCAGTGGCCTATTACATGAGGTTTAAATTCAAAAACCCCTTTCTTGTCCTCTCTCCCTATGCATCTCGTTACCTGTGGCCTGAAAACAATGCCCCCATTAAAAAGGGCTGATATAAATCTCACCATTTGAATAGGCGTTATCAGGGTAAAGCTTTGTCCAACAGCCACAGACAATGTTTCCCCTTCCTGCCATGGAACATGCCATCGCCTTAACTTCCAGGCCTTATTTGGAATAAGCCCTGGTTCTTCATCTCCTAATTGAAGACCCGTCCTGGAGCCAAGGCCAAGTCTCTTGGCATACTTTGCAATGGAATCAATGCCTATCTTTTGGCCCATTTTATAGAAGTAGACGTCACACGATTCAACCAAAGCCCTGTGTAAATCAACGTAGCCATGCGCCTTCTCTTTCCAATCGCGATATATCCTGCCTTGAAACCTATGACTACCGCCACAAAATATCTTTTCATTGGGATCAATTACCCCTTCTTCTAATCCCGCCAGGGCTACCACTATCTTGAAAACAGAACCCGGTGGATACTGTCCTGAGATTGCTCTGTTTTGTAACGGGAAGTGCGGATTAGAGATCAATCTTTCCCATCCATCCCTATCCATCCCCTTGGCAAAGTCATTAGGATTAAATGCCGGGCTGCTTGCCATAGCTAATATCTCTCCACTACTTGGATTCATGGCAACAATAGCCCCTACTCTATTGTAGAGGGATCTCTCGGCTAGCATTTGAAGATCCTTGTCTATCGTTAGATAAACATTAAACCCTGGCTCTGCCGCCTTTTGGTACAGCACTCTCAGTATCTGACCAGAGGCATTTACCTCAACCTGTTGACCTCCCCTGATACCATTCAAGTATTTGTGCCATTTTTTCTCTATGCCGAATTTACCCACAAAATCACCAAGTTTATTCTCCTTGTATTCCCCCCTATTGAGCTGTTCTCTGTCAATTTCCCCAAGATAGCCAATGAGATGGGCGGCAAGGGTATTGTATATGCAATGCCTCTCAGGCTTCACTTCTATAATTACACCTGGCATGCTAAGGGAATTAGTCTCTATTCTGGCTAACTCATCCCTTGTGAGGCCCTTTTTTATGTGAACAGGATTAAAAGGATTCCACTTCAAGGCCTTTTTTATCTTCCCTTTAACCATTACGCTATCGATTTCGATCAATCTGCGCAGATCTTCTGTCAAACTATCGAGGTTTTTGGTATCCTCTGGAATCACACCCAAGATAAACGAAGGTCTATTATCGACTAGCAGTTGGCCATTCCTGTCAAAGATCAATCCCCTAAAGGGTAAGATATCCCTCAGGTCTATTCTATTGTTTTCCGATTGTATCCTATATTTGGGGCCCTTAATGATTTGTAAAGACCACAACCTTACAAACAAAACGCCAAATACAATAACAACAAAGAAGGTTAACCTTGCCAGTCGTCTCTGATATATCTCGGTTTCTATGGGATCAAAATCCGAATGCCATGCCATGACTATTCATCAAAAGACTAAGGATAGAGGAACCAGAGCGCCCTCTTAGGCATGATGTCGGTTCTCTTTTCCTCTTAGCAGATCTAGGAAATAGAATAAAAGTGGTGCAATCATGCCTGTTATTAGAGCAGAAATAGATACCAAAATAAAGCTAATCGACGGAATACATTGCCCCAAGGGGAGAATGCTAATCATAAATAGCAGAAGAGACCACTTAGCAACAAGAAAAATGGCCACCAGTAAGATTGAGGTCTTGGTTTTGTCGAAATCCAAGAATTTTCGACAGGGATTAATTCCAAGAAGGATAGCAGAATAGACAAAAGCAAACAGGCCAAGCTGACACGGCGCGAATATGTCTGTCAAGATCCCCATAAGAAAGGCAAGACAGCCGGCCCTAAAGTTTTGCTCCCTGGCGATGAGATAAACGAGGAAGATAGGAATTAGATCGATATCAACCCACTCAACCCTTACGAGATGGGTTATGGCCCCCCTAAAAAGTACAAACGTACCACATGTTAACCAAATTAAGGGATAGAAAAATACATTGTTCTCCTTCCATGGCTTTAAGTAAACCCTAATACCCACCCCAGTACCTTGATAGAATTATACAGATTACCTATGTATCTTATGGCATCTCAGGCATTCTTGAAGGTTCAAAGCCTGATCTCAAGATTATGAGAACCTCCTCTAGCTTGGAGAAATCTACACCCGGGGTTACCCTAACATCCTTGAATAGCTTATCGGGGGAATCAGTAATCTCTTTAACCGTACCCAAATAAAGACCCTTGGGGAATATTCTCCCCAATCCTGAGGTTACAATAGTGTCACCTGTTTTTATCTCACCTGTCTTTATCACATAATCAAAACAACATTCACTTGACTCGCCTCCCTTTAGCATTCCTCTCCCTCTTGATCTCTGAACCAACCCGTCAACAGCACTGTTTTGATCTATAATCAATAATACCTGGGCGTAATTATGGGCGACGGAAACTACCCTTCCAACAACACCTTCTGAATTAATAATCGGCATGTTTATCTTAAGACCATCGCTTTGCCCTTTGTCTAGTATTATAGACTTAAACAATCCACTTGAATCCCACCCGATTACCCTTGCTGGCAAAAGAGGCTCATCGATGTTCTCTTGAAAGTTCAGGAGGCTTCGCAGGCGCTGATTAGTCAACAATAGCTCTTGGTATCTGCTATTTTCGATCTTGAGGAGATCTATCTTTCTTTTAAGAAGCAGGTCTTCTTGGCGTATCTCCACTAAGAAGAAGTAATTTCTCCAGATATCCCTTACTGTAGAGATTGTCCCCATAAAAAATCTTTGAAAAGGGGCTGTTATCTCGACTGCGATCTTTTCCGCCGGATTCCACTCCTGCCTCTTGCCGCCACTGAGAGACAGCAAGACAAGCGATAACAGAACAAAAATATAAGAAACCCATCTCGGCCTATGCTCTAAAAAAAACGTCAATTACTATAAACCTAAAATGTTCGATTACTTTACCATAATCTCCCTTAAAACCGAAAGATTATCCAGGGCCTTTCCTCCCCCTATAGCAACTGTGCTCAGTGGGTCATCTGTGATAATTATGGGCAGGCGTGTCTCCTCCCGCAGCAGGACATCGAGGTTTTTTAAAAGGGCCCCGCCTCCCGTTAAAACGATGCCTTTATCTACCACATCAGCAGAGAGCTCCGGTGGGGTCTGCTCCAAGGCGATTCTCACTGTTTCAATAATGGTCTCTACCTGCTCGGATATGGCATTTCTGACCTCCTCTGAGTCTATGGTGAGTATCTTTGGTATGCCGGTCACCAGATCCCTGCCCTTAACCTCCATACACTCTGGCTCATCTGTTGGGTAGGCATTCCCAATACCGACCTTGATGAGCTCCGCCGTCTGAAGGCCAATCAACAGGTTATACTTTCTCTTAATGTGCTGCAGGATGGCCTCATCCATCTTGTCCCCAGCCACCCGTACTGAACGTGAATAGACAACTCCTGCCAGGGAAATAACCGCCACCTCGGTGGTCCCTGCCCCTATATCAACGACTATATTGCTGGTGGGTTCAGTTATAGGTAAATCCGCGCCTATAGCCGCAGCCATCGGTTCCTCAATCAAAAAGACCTCCCTGGCCCCAGCGGATTCCGCAGACTCCCTGACTGCCCTCTTCTCAACCTGCGTTATGCCTGATGGAACAGCTATAATGATCCGGGGTCTGACCAGGGATCTTCTGTTGTGAACCCTTCTGATAAAATATCTGAGCATGGTCTCGGTAATATCAAAATCGGCAATGACCCCATCCTTCATGGGTCTGGTTGCCACAATATCCCCCGGTGTTCGGCCCAACATCATCTTTGCCTCTTTTCCTACGGCCAGTATCTTGTTTCCCCTGTGCCCCACCTTCTTCACCGCTACCACAGAAGGCTCATTCAAAACTATCCCTTTGCCCTTAACATAAACCAATGTATTGGCCGTGCCCAAGTCAATGGCGAGGTCATTAGAAAACAAACCAAGCAGGGGGTCTAATAACATTGGTGTCTCCTTTTGCAGAATTTTTATCTCCAGACATGACTTACCTTAATTACTTTAATTATTTTTCAAAGATTTATCAAATATAAAATGGGTATTCCCACCTTTTTTTGAGGCACTACGGGGAATTATGGTCTCGTTACTGCCTACCTCTTTCACCTCTTTTATCTTGACAACCCAAGTACGCTGTGATTAAAGGGATTCATTCTTAATCGAAGGAGAGATCTAATTTATGAAACGAACATTTCAGCCAAGCAACAGAAAGAGATCTCGCGTCCATGGGTTTCGGGCCAGAATGAGTAGCAAGGCTGGTAGAAATGTGCTAAAGAGAAGGAGGGCAAAAGGCCGGAAGAGATTGGCTGTCTAGAATACTATACCCGGCAGTATTCTAAAAAGGTCACTGTTTTATCCCTCTTTTGGTGATAGACCTTGAAGATGGGATTTTTCACCTTTGAAAAAAGGGAAAGGATAACAAAAAGGAGGGAGTTCGTTAATCTCAATCTCCATGGAAAAAGGTGTTATGCGAGGAGTTTCGCTGTTATCTCGAAACAAAACGGGAGGGATATTACCAGATTAGGTATAAGTGTTGGTAAAAAAGTTGGTAATCCTGTAAAGAGAAACAGGATTAAGCGCATGATAAGGGAGTTCTTCAGGCATAGCAAGGGACAAATTCCAAAAGGATACGACATTATGATTGTTGCTTTAAAGAAAGGCGATGAATTCCCCTTTCTCAAGGTACAAGAGGAGTTAGCAGATTTGATACTAAAAAATGATGCCCTTTTCTCTTAAACCCCGAACCTGCATGATAGCCCTCATTAAACTCTATCAAATAATTGTGTCATCCCTTCTCCCAGCCTCGTGTCGTTTTGTGCCCACCTGTTCTACTTATGCCTCCCTTGCCATTAGTAAATACGGTATCATTAAAGGAGGCTCCCTCGCCCTAATCAGGATCCTTAAATGCCATCCCTTCCATCCCGGCGGCTATGATTCCCTCAAGTAAACACCTAGAGATCTTTCCATAACCTATCCCGCCCTGGCAGGCTATGCAAAAATCTCATCTATTTACATACCTTTGTAAAATCGCCCATGTATAGCCAGATTTTTTACCGTTTTGCTTGCCAATAGAGTAGCATAGGTTGATAATTCTAGCATTAGCTATTATAATTTCTGGTTTAAGGTAGGGATTTACTTATGGACAAAAGAACCTTGTTGGCTTTTGGCTTATCATTTCTCGTTTTCCTTGTCTGGGCCATTCTGTATGCCCCAAAGCCAAAAGACAGACCCGTTGACGAATATTCAACACCGAAAAAAGAGCAAGTCCAGGCCTCTTTAAAAGATAGAACAATGCCTTCGGGCCCAAAGCGGCACCTTGTGTTGGAGGCAGGAACAAGTTCCAAAGATATCAGGGTCGACACAGAACTTTACACGGCTATCTTCTCTGGTTCCGGTCCACTAATTAAGGGTTTTAAATTAAAGAAATACCGATCCAAGGTTGAAAAAGACGCTCCTTTAAAGGAGTTAGTTCACGTTGGAAATAAAGATGGATATGGCTTCAATCTTGGATTCTCCGGGCAAAACATACCCAATGTTGCCTGGGCTACATATAGGGTAAATGACCAAGATATTACTGTGAGAGCAGGTGATGGGCCAAAGGACTTGATTTACGAGTACAAATCGCCCCAGGGAATAGAGATAAGAACAAGGTTCCTTTTTTACGCCGATACGTACAAAATTGACCTATCAGTAATGATAGACAATAAGTCCGAATACATAATTGATGATAATCTTTCACTAAATTTGGTCCGTTCGCCTCTAGAGACCAAAAAGAGCTACGGAGCATTCGAGGGTATGGCCCTTCTTCTCGATGACAAACTGAAAGAGGTCAAGGTTGAAAAATTAGAAGATAGGCTATTTTCTGGCCAGATATCCTGGATTGCCTATGAAGAACCGTATTTCATGACCGCATTGATCAATGAAAACGACTACAAAGCAACAGCAAAAAGCACAGTCCTACCTGACGGCGAGATCAGAATATCTTATATAACTCCCTCGCTCAACCTCGGACAGGCCCAGAACACAACAGAGAACTTCAGCCTCTATCTAGGCCCCAGAGATCTCTATGTTCTAAAGGCCTTAGACAGAAAGCTCGAAAAGGCTATCAACTTTGGATGGTTTGACATTATCGCCAAACCGCTATTGGCCACCCTTCGTTTCTTCAACAAATATGTATCTAACTATGGCGTTTCAATTATCTTGCTTACAATCCTTATCAAGATACTCTTTTGGCCCCTTACCCATAAAAGCTATCAATCCATGAAGGAAATGAGGAGGCTTCAACCTATGATGGCCAAGATACGAGAAAAATATAAGGGAAATAAGCAAGAGATGAATAAACAGCTCATGAGCCTTTATAAAACATACAAGATCAATCCCATGGGGGGGTGCTTGCCCATGGTAATCCAGATCCCTGTGTTTTTCGCCCTTTTTCGAGTTTTACCGAATTCAATAGAGCTAAGACATGCCCCTTTCGTTCTCTGGATCCAAGATCTGTCCGCACCTGACAGGCTTTTCTCGTTTCCCTTCCAGATTCCCTTTATGGCTCCCCCATACGGTATACCTGTACTAACGCTTATAATGGGGGCATCCATGTTTATCCAGCAAAAAATGACACCAACCACAGGGGATCCCGCCCAAGCCAAGATGATGATGCTGCTACCAATTGTGTTTACATTCCTGTTTATTAATTTTCCCTCTGGCTTGGTACTTTACTGGTTGGTAAACAATATACTATCGATAGCTCAACAATATAGGATTAACAGGCAATCAAGCTAATTTTAGGAGGAAAGATTTTATGTCATCCATAGAAATAGAAGCCAAGACAACCCAAGAGGCTATTGAAAAGGCCTGTAGACATTTTCATCTAAGTGAGGGGGAACTCGACATAGAGGTCTTAGAAGACAGATCTACTGGTATCTTTGGTATAGTCGGAAACAAGAAGGCGAAAATTAGGGTAACACCTAAAAAAGATGACAGCATAGTGGTTGCCCAAGAAATACTCAAAAAGATAATTTCACTAATATCCGTAGATACCAAAATATCGGCAGAGAGAAAAGATGATGATATTATCCTCAATATCGTAGGAGATAACACTGGAATCCTAATCGGCCATAAGGGTAAGACCTTGGAGGCCTTAGAATTTATTGTCAATAAGGCAGTGAATAGGGCATGCGAAAAAAAGGTAAGGGTCATCGTGGACTCCGAGAATTACAGGAAAAGAAGGGAGGAATCCTTAAAGACGCTGGCATTTAACATGGGCGAAAAAGCTAAGAAGACACAAAAAACGGTCACCATAGATCCGATAAGTCCACGCGACAGAAGGATAGTTCACCTTGCCCTCAAAGAAGATCACCGGGTTTCAACAAAAAGTAACGGTGAGGGCCTCTTTAAAAGGGTCTTTATTATTCCCAATAAAGGGAACATTGATGAAAAATAGAATGGTTCGTTACCCGTTTCTTTTCTCGCTATGGATTATAAAGAGGAGACCATTGCTGCTATAGCCACACCAATAGGGGTAGGCGGTATAGGAATAATTAAGATCAGCGGAAATAATGCTGAAAATATCGTACGAAAAATCTTTAGATCAAAACAGCCCATCAAATCATTTGATAGTTTTCGCCTTTGCTTGGGCTATATCATCGATCCAAAATCAAAGCTCCCTCTGGATGAAGTTCTCCTATCTATAATGCGTGCCCCCTTCTCTTATACCAGGGAAGATGTGGTTGAAATTAATTCCCACAGCGGCCATACAGTCCTATCAAATATACTTCAAATAATCCTTCAAGCAGGTGCCAGATTGGCTAAACCTGGGGAATTCACCCTCAGGGCCTTCCTGAACGGTAGGATTGATTTAACCCAGGCCGAAGCAATCATAGACCTTATAAATGCCAAGAGTGATATGTCAGTGCGGTTGGCAGCCAGTCAGTTGGCTGGAGGGCTGGGGACACGAACTGAACAAATCAGAGGGGCACTTATTGAAATCCTTGCCAGAATAGAGGCTTCGATAGATTTTCCTGATGAAGAATCCACTGTAATAACCAGGTCAGACATAGCAGGCCAGATAAATAGAAAGATCCTGAAACCAATTAAAGGTCTTATACGTGCTTACTCGCAAAGAAAGATATGGCATGAGGGGGTCTCTGTAGCGATAGTCGGCCGAGTCAATGTGGGCAAGTCTAGCATCCTAAACAGGTTCTTACAGGAAGACAGGGCGATTGTTACACCTATCCCTGGCACAACTCGAGATATTCTCGAAGGTATGGTTAATATCGAGGGGCTTCCCTTAAGGCTGATAGACACTGCCGGTATACGGAAGGTCAGGGGAAAGGTTGAGAAAAAAGGGGTAGATTTGACAAGAACTCAACTCACTTTAGCTGATTTCACTCTTTTGGTCATTGACCGGAGTAGACCCCTCAATCAACACGATCTGAACCTGTTAAGTGAAGTCGATAAGAAAACTGCCGTCGTGGTCATAAACAAGATTGACCTCCCGGCAAGATTAAGTGAGAAAAGGATCAACTCTACATTCAAGCACCTTCCAAAGATTAGTGTTTCAGCCCTTACGGGAGAGGGATTCGAAAACCTTAATAAGGCGGTCTTTACTAAGGTTATGGATAAAAAAATAGGTGTATCTCCAACATCTATTGTTCCAAATCTAAGACACAAAACGGCATTGAATAAGGCTGCCACATTCTCGGAAAATGCCTCTACAAATATAATGAATGGCTTTCCATTGGAAACAGTAGCAGCAGATCTTTCTTGGTCAAAGGATGCCTTGGATGAAATAACGGGAAACAAAATCAGTGAAGAGATCCTTGATAACATCTTTAGTAGATTTTGTCTTGGCAAATAGGGACAATCTCGATTGGGCGAGCTTAATAAATCTATTGTAAAAAAGTGTTTAATGTTCTATACTTCCAAAGGAGAGAAGATTGACTGCTCCTATGTTTAACCCATATCATGACTCTTGCGATTTTGCTGACTACAGAGCGTGATTGTTAAGGAGGAGGGGAATATGGATTTTGAATTGTCCGAGGAACTCCAGATGCTCAGAGATACTGTGCGTGATTTTGTAGACGAGAAAATTGCTCCATTTGCCGATGAATGGGAAAAAAATCACCATTTCCCTTACGAAGAAGCCATTAAGCCAATGGCTGACCTAGGCTTCTTCGGCACGGTTATTCCTGAGGAATACGGGGGAAGCGGTATGGGCTGGCTGGCAGCTATTATACTGACCGAGGAAATAGCCCGTGGGTGCAGTGCACTAAGGGTTCAGATTAATATGCAGACAACGGGGAATGCCTTCACTATTTGCCAGTATGGCAGTGAGGAATTAAAAAGGAAATATGTCCCTAAGCTGGTGAGTGCCGAGTATATAGGGGCATTCGCAATAACCGAGCCCAACGCTGGATCTGATGTGCTATCACTTAACTCAACCGCTGAGGACAAGGGAGACCATTGGCTCCTAAACGGCACCAAGACATGGATCTCTAATGCGAGCGTTGCTGATGCGGTGATCTATTACGCATACACCGATCGTTCTAAGGGAGCTAAGGGGCTCTCAGCCTTCGTAATAGAGCCAAAGAACTCTAATGGTGTTACCACAACGGAGTTGGATAAGGTAGGTACACACGCCACGCCAACCGGTGAAATCATCTTAGATAACAGCAGAGTCCCTAAGGAAAATATTATAGGCAAGCCAGGGGACGGTGTGAAGATTCTTTTTAGCTCTCTTGGTAATTCCCGGCTTTCTTGTGCAGCTGGGGGCGTTGGTCTGGCACAAGCCTGTCTGGATGTGGTGACCAAATATGCCATGGAGCGACAGCAGTTCGGGCAGCCGATCGGATCCTTCCAGATGAACCAAGACATGATTGCACAGATGGTTGCCGAGATCGAGGCTGCCAGACTGTCTTGTTACAAAGCAGCATGGCAGAAAGACCAAGGGATGTTGGGCAACAATATGGAGGTTGCTCAGGCTAAGTATCTGACCGGCGAGATAGCTTACAAGTGCTCCAGATACGCTATGAGTATCCTTGGTGCCTATGGTTATTCTACCGAGTATCCGGTGGCCCGTTACTACCGGGATGCCCCTCCTTACGCGATGGTGGAAGGATCACACAATATCTGCAAGTTTATCATTGCGCAAGACCAACTGGGCATCAAAAAGGCAAACAGATAAGACGGACAAGAGGTAGTTATTAAAAATATTATTAAACCAATATGTTAGGCATATTTTAAACAATTAACACTCTTATTATTATTATTAATAATATTACTATACATAATCATTATTAGGATATTGGGGATAAAATGGAAATCAAAATCGACAGAGATACCCTCTTAAAGGGGATTTCACGTGTTCAGGGCATATTGGAAAAAAGAAGTCATATGCCTATATTATCGACAGTACTTCTAACCACTAAGGTGGATGAGCTTGAAATATCAGCAACAGACTTAGAAATCGGCTTTCAGAATTCTTATCCAGTTGAGATAATAAAGCCCGGTAGTATAACAATCTCCGGTAAAAGACTCTTCGATATTACAAGGGAGACAGACAGCAAAAACATCTATATATCAGAAAAAGAAAATAACTGGATCTATATCTCGGACAATAATGCCCACTATAACCTCTCTTCCTTTCCTGCCGATGAATTCCCCGTCCTAACAGAGCCTGAGGATACGGTAATGATAGAAATAGACAGTAAGGTATTAGCAGAGATGATTAATAAAACGATTTACTCGATAACCATGGAAGAGGCAGAATTCAAACTGTCAGGTGTCTTCATGGAAAGAATAAACAAGGACGGAGAGGATTTCCTGAGAATGGTCGGCACAGATGGCCACAGACTGTCGCTAATCAACAAGAGAGTTCCAGGTATCGAAAAAATAGAGATGAAGGATGGTGTTATGATTCCAAAAAAGGGTTTAATAGAGTTGAATAAACTTTCCCTGGAGAACGGGGGCATCCTCTTTGGGGTGAAACAAAACAACCTCGTGGCAAAACAACGAAAAACACTAATCATAATAAGGTTGTTAGATACGAAATTTCCTGACTACAGGAACGTGGTCCCCTCAGAGGAAGAAGCGAAGCAAAATACCGTAACTGTTAACAGAAGATCCTTACTCGAGGCTATGAAGAGGATGATGATAATCAGGGGTGACCAATATCAGACG
>Ga0209991_10000781_pt1 | contig 14238 bp, 15 predicted proteins | sample ChitaG_FD_183167 | JGI IMG/M metagenome (GOLD analysis project Ga0209991, IMG submission 183167) | Deep subsurface microbial communities from South Pacific Ocean to uncover new lineages of life (NeLLi) - Chile_00310 metaG (SPAdes)... | ecosystem: Environmental > Aquatic > Marine > Oceanic >...
AGAAACTTGAGAACCATATCAGAACAAAGGAACGTCTGGAGAATTTAGAGAGGCAGAAATAAAGCTAGCTGAATACTGTCAGCGATTACGGCATGACTTAGATAACGCCACATACCAGAAAAAGAGATAAATCCTGGAAATGCTAGCCATAGAAATCACGGCCACGCCAGAGCACATTGATATACATGGTATTATCCCGATTGAAGCTACTTCCACGCAATCATCGGGCAATTCGCCGAATTTACTCACCACTGGACAAACATGGGCATGTTTGCCCTTTCATGCGTATGTTTCTCATTAGATATTGAAGGGAATTATCTAAGTGGTGTAGACTGTAAATGTTAATAAGGATTGGAGCAAAAGAATGGAAGAAGAAAAACACATTTTAGGACTGATGAGAAATATCAAAAATGAATTGAAGAATATTTTAATACAGTCGCATGTAGACCCGAACTTGATATCAGATAAAGAAACGATGAAGGAATTAGTAATAAAAGTCATGGCAGGCTTGTATGAAATAACAGCTAAATCAGGGATAGAAATGGATGAGATCTTCAAATTGGTTGAAGATACAAGCGTCAACAAGAAGCAAATTGAGAGAATAAGAAATTACTCTCTGGAACTAGGTAAGTTTCTGGAAAAAGGCTTCGTAGTGCTGAGAGGTAATCCTGAAGTGATGCTTAAACAATTGGAAAAATATATCAGGCACGCCGAAAATGTCTGGAATGATGCTGTATCTATGTACCACAAGCAACGCTTTTCAATGTCATGCTTCCTCTCGATAGTATGTATTGAGGAATGTTCAAAAATTAGTTTTGGGGAATTTCAGTATTACCATCGAATTTTACATGAAGAACCAAAAAGCGAAAGGAAACCGCGTGGGAAAAATCCTTTGAACCAGCACTCGAGAAAGCATTTTATAGCAGCATGTAGCGGTGCATTGGTCAATACTAGAATGGATAATCTTTTGGGTATAGATAAGGTGGTAGAATTTATAGAAAATTGTGAATCGGGACAATTGGAGAAACTAAGACAAATGTGCCTATATGCGGATATCAACAGGGAAGGAGGCATATTAATTCCAGAGGAAATAATTACTAAGGAAAAATCGTTGTTTTATGTTTGTTTAGCCGGTGAGTTATTAAGCCACGACGAAGGTGCCGAATCTTTTAGGGGTGGATTTCAAGATAAGCTCGATAAATTCGAAGCGGAGAACATTCAAAGGAAATAATTCAAATATTGAATTTTGGTCATATTAAGATAAATAGTCCAGGCAATGGTATAAGCGGATAAAATTCGAAACATGAAACCAAGAAAACAAGCAGGAAAAGTCTACGGGAAATCGGCTCATTATTGGCGGGAAGAAATGAAGCCGTTACTCCTGGCGGCTGCCTGTGTGGATATAGCTGTAGAGCACTCAGAGGATGCTAGCGTTATCTACCGGCAAATCATAGATGCCTGGGATAGACCGGGCTGCCAAGCGTTACTAAAAGACAACATAGCATTACCAATTGCCGAAATTAAGGTATGGGAACAGGCGGTGACTGGAAACAATGAATACGAATCAGAGTTCGATGTGTGGACACGTCTGTATGAGAGGTATAGAAAAAGCGATGATTTCCAGTACCTTTTCGACCGTATTAGTGATTTCATTAGAGTGGGGTTAAACCGTAAAAAGGACTTAGCTCAAGGGGAGCCTAAGGTTATAGCGTCTCGCGCCATCTGCCTCTGCTTTGCGGTTGGAATATGGACGGCGGGAAGCTACCTGGAAAAGCGAACGGATTGGGACGGGGAAACACAGTTGAAAATTGGCGATAAAATCCTTGACACTTCGGCGCTAGACGGTGTATTCAGTGAGCGTCTTCATCGGCTGCATAGTAAGATATTCAAACGTTACGGCTATCGCCTAAGCCAAGATGAAAAGCTTAGGAACATGGCTTGGTATTGGTATCAATGCAGGGTCGTGTATTCCGGGCCGGATGAGTTCTGCCGTAAGTATCTACTGGAAACAGGAATTGAGTTAGACCCTGCCAATATAAGCAAAGAAATACTGTTATGCGATATTGCAAACGGATACCCTAGAAAGAATCTGACTGACCAAAACGTTAGCTAGAAGTTAGCGATAACTTGGGTTGATGTAAGCCACTCGTAAAAGAGTGGCTTTTTGATTTTGTACAAAAAACATACAGTCACCTGGCGCTGAATCCGTGTAATCATTAAAGCATGGCAGGGTCTGGAACTAGTAATAAGGCTACTATGAAGCGTCCTGAAGTCACATTCAGCATTGAAATACGTCCGGCAACATCTGCACAGCTAGAAGCTGGCAAGAGGCTCTTTTCAAAGCTCTTGGCACGGGCACAGACAAAAAATGAATCACAACAGGTTGATGCAAAAACATGAACGGGCAAAGTCGGCGCGGGCGGATCGGCGGAAGCCGCCGCCCGCTTAAGCCCCCCTCACTAACTAACAGGGGGGTTGAGAGTAGTAAAATTGGAGGTGAGGTTATGAAAGTAATACAAAGTGGCGTTGACAGTTTGGTTGTAGGGTTTCATATTGAAAGCTATTTAGATATTGATGACTTTCAAGCTCTGGCCGATGCGAAAGCTCTGGCTGGTGCAAAGATGTTTGATAGTCATGGTAAAGGTATTGAGTGGTTTGGGACTGAGTTCATAGTCAAGCCACGTGGGGCGTCTGGCTATGAGTTCATATTGGTGAATGATGACGTTAGGGTGTGCGTAGCACGTGAAGCAAGGGGCGGTAAGGTGATGCCAGAGGTCTTTGTCACGTTTTCTAGTCAATATCTTTGGGCAAAGGGCGTAACTGAGGCGGTGGCGTTATTCAAACAGTGGCTTTCAAGATGGGCGGTTATGGTAGGTGAAAAGGTAAGTCGTGCTGACCTTTGCCAAGATTTAGAGCTTGATTTCCCTGAGATAGACATTAAGCGTGAGGTAGTAACCTATGCTAAAGGCAAGGTAGCTTGGGTTGAAAGTCAACATTATGTGGTCGGGCGCAGGTCGTCTGGTTACATGTTCGGCTCTGGCGATTTGGTGGGTCGTTTCTATGATAAGGTACTTGAGGTAAAGAAGCACCAAAAAGAATATGTTCTGGATGGTCTGCGTACTAACGGCTGGGATGGTGATACTGGCGTTTCAAGGGCTGAGTTTCAATGTCGGCGTAAGTTCCTGAAGCTGATGGGAGTTGAAACAGTTGATGATCTTATTCAACGTCTGCCTGATATATGGCGGTATTGCACACATGATTGGTTGAGGGTATGCGTGCCCGGGTCGGCCACGAACCAAGCACGCTGGGTGGTGCGTGAGTTCTGGAAGCTATTACAGAACAGCTATTCACTATTCGGTCAAGCTCTCGGCGTGCTCAAAATGAAAGTGAAGCAAGTTCGATATGACCATTTACTAACTGGCTTGAGGGGTTACATGGTTTCGGCTGGGGCTTCTCTTAGCTCTGGATTAGGTATTGAGCAAGCGATATTTAAGCTGAGGTCTGATTTGCGGGCTATGTGGTGTGATAATGAGTTACGTAGTGATATACTGGCTCGTCAATGTTCTATGGCAAACATGGAAAGGCCGCATACTCACTTAGTTGATGCGGCGATTCGAATGGGTGCGATTCCGGTAGGTGTATAATTCTGAAAGGTATTGGACGTCCTACCTTACTAACAGGACGTCGGAAAAGCCAAAGGGTATTGATTCAGGAATAATTATTATCATGGAAACACTATATAAGAGAAGGGGAAAGTATAAGTGAGTATGAAGCCTTGAGAGCGAAGGCGGACAAAACCTTTATTTGACTCGTCCGCCGTAGTGAACAAGAACGCAAGCCCATTTGGGCGCGCTAGTTATACTCGGTTAAAGTAGAATTTAGGTTTAAAATATGATTAATCTATTTGCCAAGGAATTGGGTAATCACCATTTTTCGAGTATGATGCACCGTGTTTTTTTAAAAAGCGTTGAAGCGGTTCGTAAGGAATTCTTTTTAGTTTTCCAAAATTTGTATCTTCATTATAATCGTGACCTTCAGATTCTTTACGACCATAGACGGAGCTATCTAAGGGTTGACCTTCTGAAACCTTTTCTAAACCTTTTCTACTTAGTATGCACGGAGTCTCGAAATTACCGAACCATTTTCCACCACTTTGTACAAGTCGATGGTCTCTAGCTAGTACACAATCAATCATGGAGAATAGTCCTAAATCAATTATAGTTGGGCTGAAAATAGTTAGATTATCTTGACTTGGTTGAAGTTGATATGCAAGAACGAGGAGCGAATCATTTTGGGGATCTACATTCTTTACGGTAACTTTTTGAGTAATTCTAGCAGAAGGTTCTCTCGGAGTAGGCGGTTTCTTCATTTCAACACCAATAGGATCAACGTAAAGCAATTTGAGTTCAACACGTCTTCCTGAAGAATGGATATAATCTGGATAGCCTTCGCGTTCTCCGATGTCACCTTGACATTTAGTAAGTCCAATTTTAGAAAGTAATTTATTTTCAGGTAAAATATCGGAGATTTGTGGGATACAAGCATCCATGATAGCTCCGATGATTGTTCCTATTTGTGATGGCTCAAATGCAGAAAGAATTTCTTTTGGGAGGTTTAATAAGAGGAGTTGGACGCCTACTAAGGGGTCTAAGAAATCACGAAGTTGCTTAATTTCGGTTTCAGTTATTTTATCCATGACTGATATAAATTATTTATCAAATTTAAGTATGAATCGAAATTCAACGGGTAGAACTGCATCTAGAGTGACTCCAAGTACTTCACAAATTGATAACGTCTCAATAAGGTCCACTCGACGTTCACCTGTTTCTATTTTTGAGATAAAAGATTGAGGTTTGCCTAAGCGAAGTGATAGGTCTTTCTGAGAAATACCCAAACGCCTCCTGATTCCACGTAGATTAGATATAAATTCAATATATCGATGGTCAGAAGTAGGAGTCATAATAATATCCTATCAAAATAATATTAAGAATCAATATATTCTAGCTTAACTAAATGTATAACCCAAATTAGGATATTTATGTATATAATGTACATCGTCTTGACATCATAACGATATGACTGTAATATTGATAAAGGATAGAAGGTGAACTATGGCAAAAAGATTTTTTATACATAAAGGGGAATGGGATTCAATTATTGGGCGTCTTCAAGAATTAGTAATGGCAAACTCTGGAGAAGACGAATTCAAAGAGATTTTCAAGCTGCTAATTGCCAAATTATATTCCGAGAAGATAGGTAGCAGTAGTTATAAATTCAGGAGTTATAGGTCATCTAAAGAAACTGCAAAAGCAATAAATGCATTAATTTCACTTGCGGCTGATCGTTGGAAAGGAATAATTGAAGAACCCCATTTATTAAGGCTTACGGATGAGCACATTAATGTATGTGTAGAAGCATTAGAAAAATATTCAATTCTTGATACCAGCCTTGAAGTTATGGATAGTGTATTTGAACACTTAGTAAGTCGTGCAGCAAAAGGAGCCAAAGGTCAATACTTTACACCAAGGCATGTGATTGAATGTTGTGTGAGAATAATAGATCCATCACCCGATGAAATTATTATTGATCCAGCTTGCGGGTCCGGTGGATTTCTTATTCATGCTCTAAACTATATACGAACCAATTATCCTTCGGCAGATGTAGAGGCTTACTGCGAAAATAGACTGTGGGGTTTTGATTTTGAGCATAGAGCTATACAGGTAGCTAAAGCTCTTATGCTAATCGCTGGAGACGGACAGGCTAATATATTTAGAGTTAACAGCCTTCTTTTAAATAATATCCAACAAATTTCAATGCTAGAAGAAGATAAAACAGGAATTCCAAATCTAACAATAGAAGACGTAGTGCGTATGCGTTATCGTAAACAAGATGGATTTGATGTGGTATTAACGAATCCTCCCTTTGCTGGTGAGATAAAAGAAGGGAGTATATTAGAAGGTTATGAACTCTACAGGAAAGGTCGTCGTCTTGAAAGAGACGTACTCTTTTTGGAGAGATGTATAAAGCTGCTAAAGCCTGGCGGTAGGATAGGAATAGTGCTTCCATATAATAAACTGGGATCACAAGCATGGGCATACCTAAGAGAGTGGTTATATAAAAATCTTCGTATTGTGGCTGTTTTAGGTTTAGGGCGTAACACATTTTTGCCACACACTCACCAAAAGGCAAGTATATTATTCGGAATAAAGAGAGAAAGGGCGATACGGAATATTCCGCCGGAAGATATTATATTTATGATTAGTGAAAAAGAAGGGAAAGATTCTTCAGGGAGAATAATCAATAGGGTAAAAAGTAGAGAAGAAGATAATATCTGGGTAAAAGCAGACCATGACTTTGAGGAAATTGTGGAAAAATTTCACGAATTCGTGAATTCAAAAAATATTGTTTGGAACAAGAAAAATGGCACAATACCAAGTAGTTAGAGTTGATAAGTTAGATAATGTTTTAGTGCTTTCTCCGGAAAGGTATGATCCACGAAGGCGTTCTGTGGAATCGGGTGGGCTTAGGTTATCGGAAGTAGTTGAAGTTATTAAAGAACAAGTTAAACCTAATGTAGAAAATGGTTCAGAGCGTTATTTGGTCCTTGATACAAACGATGCTTGGAATGGTTTTATATTGATAGATAGTATTCAAGAGCGTACTAAAGATAAGTTAGGAAGTACAAAAAAAATTGTTAATTCTGGAGATGTGATAATTTCTCGTCTTCGACCTTACCTAAGACAAGTAGCTTTTATAGACGCGAAAGTAGCGACTGGATTATATACCGTAGTTTGTAGTACTGAATTTTTTGTTCTACGGAGTAAACATGGGAAGAGTATTGCGTTTTTAGTGCCTTTTTTATTAAGTGATTCAATACAAAAGATTTTAAGCGCTTCTCAAGAGGGTGGCCATCACCCACGTTTTAACCAGGCGACTTTAGATTTCCTAGTTATGCCGGAGTCGATAGTTAGCAAAAGAGATGAAATTTCGGAAATGGTAATAAAAGCTGTGAATTCTTTTCGGCTAGGTAGTGATATGATGCATTGTTTGGTTGAAAATAATCTTGGAAGCGAAACGGATTCTCATAAATGAAAGCAGCTATTTATTGCAGAGTAAGCACAGAAGGCCAGGAACAGGAAGGAACAAGCCTACAGACCCAGCTTGAAGCCTGCCAGAAGTATTGCCAAGTGAAAGGCTACGAAGTAGCTTATCAATTAAGTGAGGCATGGTCAGGGCTGTCTCTTGAAAGGCCAAGACTAGCAGAGCTAAGGGAAGTAGTGCGCTCAGAAAGCATTGATTGTGTAGTGGTTTATAGTCTTGACCGTTTCTCACGTGACCCTGTGCATGGTGTCATTCTGATGCAGGAACTGGAAAAGCATGGAGTATCACTTGAGGCGGCTACTGAAACCGTAGACAATTCGGAAGTAGGAAAGCTGGTATTCTACATTAAGGGTTATGCTGCCAAACTGGACGCTGAAAGGCGACGAGACGCCACAGGACGCGGCAAGAAGGCTATTCTAAAGAGCGGTAAGCTTCCACAAGGTACTGGGATAGGTATATATGGCTATAAGTGGCTTAAGGATTATAAGAAACGGATACCGCTTGAGCATGAAGCCAAGATAGTTCAGCGTATGTTTGAAATGGTTGCACAAGGCAAAGGCTGTTTCAAGATAGCCAGAACGTTAAACGAAGAGGGCATTGCAACTAAAGCAGGTAAAAAGTGGGAAGCCAGAACAGTATCTAGAATAGTCCGCAATCCGGCCTATATAGGGATAACGTATTTCGGAGTGACCTTCGGTAAGGAACGAAAAGCGACACCTAAAGAATCTTGGCACGTGCTTCCCAATGTTACGCCAGCCATTATCAGCAAAGAATTATTTGAGCAAGCGCAAGCTGCTTTAGCCAAGTCTAAAGAGTTACATCCTGGTAAAGCCACACATGAGTACCCGTTGACAGGTTTTACGGTTTGCGGGTATTGCGGAAGCCCTCTCATTGGAAGTTGTCTCAGGGGTAACTATCGTTATTATCACTGTCGGGGTACATACCCAACAGCTTCAAGAAACAAGATATGCGATGCTAAATATATCAAGGCTGATTGGCTTGAAAACGTGGTTTGGGAAAAGGTAAAGAGCGTACTAAGTAATCCTGAAGTTCTACTAGCGGAAGTAAGGAAACAGACTCAGCCTGAACAGGAACAGGTATCAACAGGTAATATTGAACAGGAAATACGGTCACTTACAAGGAAAATTAAAGGGTATGCCGGACAAGAGCGACGATTAATGAGTGCGCTAAGGCTAGAGGTGGCTACGCCAGACATCGTTCTTGATGAACTAAACCAGATGAAGAAAGAACGTGAAGTAGATGAAAGAAGGCTGACCAGCCTTGTTCAAACAAAGGAAAGCATTGACAAGATGGTTGACATGGAAGCCAATCTGAAAGAGCTATGCGCTCGGATTGTGCCTGACCTGGACAACTGCGCAAACCAGGATAAAAAAGATGCCTACACTTACTTGGATTTGAAAGTTATCGCTACCCCGGAAGGTGTAGACATCAAGGGCTACCTTCAGCCGAACGTACTCACCACTGGACAAACATCGGCATGACCACGTGGATGTAGTTATCTACCCCTACCGGGCGTAAAACGCCGGGGCTTGATGGGCTGGTGGTCTCCAGGGCTACCTGCGACTCATGAAGCACACTCAAGACATCGGTCAGATATTTACCATTGAAGGCAATCTTGGCTTCCTCGCCCTCGACCACGGCATCAATCTCACCGACATCGTCGCCAATCTCTTCCGACCTGGCGGAAACTACCACCTTGCCCGGAGTCAGCTCTCCACCGGGGGTTACCACCAAGCGGATAATGCCACTGCCATCACGGGCAAAGATAGAGGCGGTCTTGGTTGCCCTCAAGAAATCGGCGACACCGATTACCGCTCTGGTAGTGTAGCTCTGGGGGATAAGCTGGGCATAATTAGGAAAGGTGCCCTGAATCAACTGGGAAACCAGCTCAATATTCTTCAGCCGAAATAGAGCCTGACCCTTGTTGGGGTTTACCATTACCTCCACCGCCTCCTCCTGCTCAGCAATAAGCCGATTAAGCTCAGCCAGTGTTCGTGCTGGAATAATAACCTCGGTCTCTTGGCTAACCGCCTCAGCAAGGGGCAGCTTATATACGGCTAGCCTAAAGCCATCAGCCGCCGCCAGCGTCAGCAAATCACCGTCAAACTTGGCATCAACGCCGGTAAGCACCGGGCGAGACTCCTCAGTAGCAGCAGCAAACACCACCTGGGTAATTCCCTGACGAAGGGCTTCTACCTCCACCTTGGTGGTAATACCCCCCTCAACCTTGGGTATAGGGGGAAAGTCCTTGGCATCAATCCCGCTGATTCGCGCCTCAAAGCGGGCACACTTTAGCCCCAAGGTCCTGGTCTGCGGGGAAAGACTGATATCCACCTTCTCGCTGGGTAGGGAGCTGATAAAATCTGAGAGAAGCCTGGCGGGAACAGTGATTGCCCCCTCCTCCTCCACCTTAGCCCCAATCCAGCAGCTGATTGCCATCTCCAGATTGGTGGCAGCCAGCTTGAGCCGTGACTGCTCTGTAGCTAACAGAACATTATTGGTTATAGGCAGGGTGGTTCTGGTAGCTACCGCTCTCCCCACCACGCCCAGTCCCCGATTCAGGTTCTCCTGAAGACATGATAGCTTCATAATACACCCCCCAAAAACTTGCTAGTAGTAGAGTAGTATATACCAATAATCACTTTTACTCAAGGGCAATTGTCCCGCTTTTGCCACCACTTTTCCTCACCAGACGTATATTCTCAATTTTCATGCCCCGGTCTACCGCCTTACACATATCATAGATGGTTAAAGCGGCGACTGCAGTAGCGGTGAGTGCCTCCATCTCCACCCCGGTCTTACCTGTGCTCTTTACTGTGGCGGTAATCTCTACCGCACTATTTGCCTCATCCAGGTTGAACTCAACCTTAACCTCGGCAATAAGGATGGGATGGCACAGAGGTATAAGATGAGGCGTCTGTTTGGCTGCCATGATGCCGGCGAGCTGGGCTACCCCCAGGACATCCCCCTTTGCCATCTCGCCCTTCTTCAGCCGGTCAAGGGTAGAAGCCTGCATCCTGACCACGCCCTTGGCTACCGCCTGGCGCTGGGTATCAGACTTAGCGGAAACATCCACCATCCTGGGGCGACCCTGCTCATCTATATGAGTTAGCTCTTCCACCATTAACCTCCCACCTGAGAGAACGGTCGCTGTTTGGGCACATAGCCTTTAGCTAGCTGATGGCGCAGTGGTTTATCGGCTACTGCCTGCTTAAACAGCTTTTTCAGCCCTGCCCGGGATATACCGTTACGCAAAGGCTGCTTAAGGTCTATTTCGTAGTCACTCAACAGACAGGAGCGGAGCTTACCATCAGCCGTCAGCCGCATCCGATTGCAGTCAAAACAGAAATGCTCGCTGATAGGGGTGATAAAGCCAATGGTGCCCTTGGCATGAGGAAAGCGAAAATACTTAGCCGGTCCATTGCCGATAGTGGGCAGGCAAGGCTCCAGCTCCCCCAGTAGCTCAAACCGCTGCCTCATCTCACTGGCGGAGACAAAGCGCGGGGCGGTGCTGCCCTCGCCAACAACGGGCATAAGCTCAATAAAGCGAACATGCCACCCCTCGGTGACGGTCTTGGTGGCAAAATCAAGGAGCTCATCATCATTAATACCGGACATGACCACCATGTTAAGCTTGACCGGCTCGAGCCCCACCTCCCTGGCCGCCTCAATGCCTTCCAGCACCTGGTCAAGATTACCGCCGCCACGGGTAATGCGCTCAAATCTATCCTGCTTAAGGGTATCCAGACTGACATTAACCCGCTGCAGTCCGGCTTGCTTTAGCTCAGCGGCATAGCTACTGAGCAAAACCCCGTTGGTGGTCAGAGAAATATCATCTATAGCCTCTATTTGAGCCAGCATCTGGATTAGCTTGGGCAGTCCCAACCTTACCAGGGGTTCACCGCCGGTGATTCTTATCTTATTTATCCCCAGTTCGGCGGCGGCCCGGGCTACGGTGTAGACTTCCTCATAGCTGAGGATTTCCCGGTGAGAGACCAGGTCAACACCTTCAGGTGGCAGACAATAGATACAGCGCAGATTACAGCGGTCGGTGACCGAGATGCGCAGATAATTTATGGGACGCTGAAAGGAGTCAGAAAGTCCGGTCATAGATTATACTTCCTCCTTAGCCACCGGCATGCCTGCCTTGCTGCCTTTCCCCGATGGCTAACCTGGTTTTTAATTTCCAGAGGTAGCTCAGCCATAGTCTTATCTAGCTCGGCAAGGTAGAACACCGGGTCATAGCCAAAGCCCTGCTCCCCCCCAGGCTCAAAGGTGATAAAGCCCTGGCACTCCCCAGAACAAAGCTCCACCTCACCTTCAGGTGTAGCTATGGCAATAACACACCTGAAACGAGCAGTGCGCCTCTCCCAGGACACCCCCTCCAGCCTAGCCAAAAGGTAGTCTATCCTATCCCTATCTGAAGCGCCCTCGCCAGCATAGCGAGCCGAAAGTCGACCCGGCTCACCACCCAAGGCATCCACCTCCAGCCCAGAGTCATCAGCCAGCGCTAGTAATTGGCTCTCAACAGCCAGGACGGTTGCCTTTAATCTGGCATTCTCCTCCAGGCTCTCTCCTACCTCACTAACTGTAGTGGTAATACCCACCTCAGCCGGGGAAACCAGCTCAAACGGTAGGTCCTGGAGCAACTCCTTATATTCCCGCACCTTGGCTTGATTATTTGTCGCCAACAGCAGCTTATCAAGCAATGGAACTCCAAAATAAGCAATTAACTCAAAGGTTGCTACTAATAAACTCGTCGACAGTCATGGCAGCCATAGTCATGGTCTGAAGGGTGCCCCTTGAGCCCAATTCTATAGCTACTTTAGAGATAGCCCTGTTGTCCACAGCCTCCAAGATATTTACAAAGTCATATGGACCCAGCACAGCGTACTGAGCCAGTATCTTAACTCCCATGGCTTCGACTTCCCGATTAACCTCCTTAATCCTCTTTGGGTTCTCCTTCAGGGTCTTCCTTCCCTCATCAGTTAAAGTGGTCATCATTATATAGACTGCCATTTTTCTACCTCCCGTTTTAATATTGACCAGTCACCAGCCCCTGCCATTTAGTCCGTCAGTGGAATAAACCTACCCTCCAGCTTTTCAGAAACCTGAGGCATGGTGGTGTATTCCATCTCCTCCAGGGGTAAACGGTGGGGTTCAAAGGGACCGTGGCGACGCATAAAATCGGCAATCTCGTTTGCCTGGTGGCGGGCGGGGTCAAAGGACTTATCGGCAAACATATCACGGGGTCCTACCAGCTTGCCTGCAGAGAGCTGGAAGCCAAGAGAGACCGCCCGCGGAGGTCCATCAAAGCGAGTCGGGGTGCTATCCTCAACCGATACCGGCATAAGGGGGCCGTGGTGCGAGCCCCGCATCCAGCCCTCCACCAGCAGGGGCAAGGTAAATGGCTCCAGCACCTCGCCTACGGCGGGAAAATCACCCTGAGCACGCACAATACACACCGGGTCATCCTTGCCCACATACCGACCAGCAATCAAGGACAGACGCTGAGTAGAGGATGCAGCGGCTATCCCCTTGGTTTCCCGGTGATAGACCGCCTTTACCATATAGCGTGACGGCGCCCCAATGAAAACCAGTAAATCATAAATCTCCTCAGGGGCATTAAAGGTTATCTTCCTGTGCTCCTTTACATCATGCACTTCAAAGGCAAAACCACTATGCATATTGGGGGCGATAACCAGTCCAATGGTATTAAACGGGTCAGCAAACATCTTATATAACGGCATGTTCCATGCCCCAGCCGAGGTCTTATCAGCCATAAAGATAATAACGGTCTCAGCAGTCCGCTCCTCAAATTCCATTTCAGCCACCCCCGGACCCAATCCCTTAACCGTACCGGTAAAAGCATCAGCCAGCAAATCCTGCCCGGCACCGTGAAGCTTAAGGCTCTTAGCTAACTGGGTGCAGTCAACAAAGGTATCCCAGGCAAGCTCATGGATTTCTTCATCCTCCTCACCACGCTGGTGGGTCATAATCAGCTGCAGGTCATCCCCGCACTTGGTTACATGATAGTCAATCAGCAACCCCTGTTTTTTAGCCCTGTCCAGATGCCCCCTGGCCTGGGCTAAAATATCAGGATGAGATTCGGAATGTCCCACATAACCACCAACATCAGCCTTAATTACGCTCAGCGTAACATTCATAATTCCCCCTTACCGTGCTTGATTAATATTCAATCCCCTCTCGCCCCGCCACCCCCTCATCATAAGGGTGCTTGATCTTCAGCATCTCAGTAACTAGGTCAGCCGATTTGACCAGCTTACTATCAGCCTGACGACCGGTAAGGATAAGCTCCACAGCCTGAGGTTTATCTTCAATAAGCCCGAGCACCTCCTCCACCCCGACTAGACTCCAGGCAACAGCCAGATTCACTTCATCCAAGACTACCAGGTCATAGCCGCCGCTGAGCATAGCCTCACCGGCAGCAGCTAAGGCTCGTTTTGCCTCCTCTCTATCCTCAGGCTTAATATTCGCCGGGTCAATAAAACCCCCGGAACCAAAGCTTTCCATAGTAACATTGGGTAGCTGCGATAGGATACTGCGCTCACCATAGAGATAATCGCCCTTCATAAAAAAGACAATGTAGACCTTCAGACCATGTCCCAGGGCTCGGATTACCGCCCCTATAGCTGCCGAAGTCTTCCCCTTCCCATCGCCGGTGAAAACCTGAACCAGACCTCCGGACAACGGACCTGGTGACGAAGGGTTAAAGGATGATGCCTTCTCACTCAATGAAGCACCTAAGCCCCAAACTGACCAACAGTGAGCATAGTTTAACAACCCCACCCAGCGGTGTCAAGGAACAATGAAGATTATTTATTAACCTCACCCCCTTTAAGTTTTTGATTTAGGTAACCCTCCCCCTTTAATCCCCCTCCCTTATCTAAGGGAGGGGGAATTAGTTATGTTAGAGGGACTTTGTCCCTCTAAGACTCCCTATAATATATTTGGAGGCTTCGCCCCTCTTGGGCTTCTCTATTCTCCAGGGTGTTTAAGAGGGGCGCTAGCCCCTATAGGGTGGGCTCAGTGTGAAGAAAGAGATAAGTTAAAAACAGGGAGGAGGTGGGGGCAATGCCATAGAGAAACGAAACG
>Ga0209991_10000782_pt1 | contig 14228 bp, 12 predicted proteins | sample ChitaG_FD_183167 | JGI IMG/M metagenome (GOLD analysis project Ga0209991, IMG submission 183167) | Deep subsurface microbial communities from South Pacific Ocean to uncover new lineages of life (NeLLi) - Chile_00310 metaG (SPAdes)... | ecosystem: Environmental > Aquatic > Marine > Oceanic >...
AAACAGCCTGCTGCGCGATAGACGGAGAATAGGCGAAAGAGGTTGGTTTGTCAAGCATCCGCGGCCCTTATGCCACTTTCGGCCTGATCAAGCCATTTGCAGTGGCGAACTCATGCAGCAATCAGGCCTTTTGGCTATTCTTCTTTAGGGGAGGAATAAGAGCTAATGAGGTGGACAACACAAATTGCTTGCATCCGTATATCATAATGATGCTACAATAACACCCAACTTGGCAACCCTCAGATAGCTTATAATTGTAACCAGATGAGTCAGAAAGCCTAATCTCCACGCTGAACCATCCTTGGACGATGCAGATGAGGTCAACAGATGGAGGTGAGCTCCTAGTATACCATGACCGTGAAGACCTTCAAAACCAAAAACATGGAAATCTGTGGAGGAAAATATCTAGTATGAAGATTGCGATCGTGATTCCTAAATATGGGCTTGTTGGAGGAGCAGAAGCCTTTGCATACGAGCTCACGGAACGATTGGCTCGGCGCGATGAGTTTAAAATTCATGTATTCGCCAATAAATGGCGCAGAGGAACGTCCGCTGTTACCTTTCACAAGGTTCCGCATCTCCCTTTCCCACGCTTTATGAGACCGATTAACTTCGCATATTTTTCAAATAGACGAATTCATCCTGAAGACTACGATCTGATTCACAGTCACGACCGAATTTTCACGATGAGTATCTTCACCGTGCATGGCATTCCCCATAAGACATGGATCAGAGAGGCTCGGGTAAAACCCTTGAGTCTTTTCGATAGGTCCATGGCTTGGGTAGAGGAAAAAGCCTTGACGGGACTATACCTCCCTATGATCCTCCCTGTTTCAACCCTCGTTAAAGATGAGCTTCTTAGAATCTATGATATTCCAGAATCCAAGATTCAGGTTATCCACCCGGGGGTTTCAATAGACCGCTTTAAGGTCCTGGATCAGGAAAGTTGTCGATATGAAATTCGTCAGCGCCATGGGTTGTCGCAAAGCGACATTGTCGTCCTGTTCGTGGGAATGAACTTCGAGATCAAACGATTGCAACTGGTTTTAAAGGGAATTGCTCACTTAGTTGGGAGAAAAATGACCAATTCCAGTCTAAAACTGCTCGTTGTGGGCAAAGGTGATGAGAGGCGGTACCTGGATATGGCCCGGGACTTAGGAATCCAAAATCGGATTTTTTTTGCAGGGGTGAGCCGTGAGGTCGAAAAATATTACCTGGCGAGCGACATCTTTACCATGCCATCGCAGTTCGACACCTTTGGTTTGGCCGTTCTGGAGGCAATGACAGCGGGATTGCCTGTTATTATTACACAAAAAGTCGGTGCAAGGGATTTGATAGATCTTGGTGTTCACGGATTCGTGCTCGGGAAAGACCCCTCCCCTTTGGATCTCAGCGAAAAACTTGCCTTTCTAATGAAGAAAGAAAACCGCATGAGATTGGGCGATAATGCGCGAAAGGCTGCATTGCACCACAGCTGGGATAAGGTAGCCGATCAAGTAGCAGATCTGTATCACAAACGCGTTCTTAGAGGAAACCCCGTTTGATGGAAAGAGCACCTAAGGTATGCATTCTTTGTGGCGCGCAAGAAAGAGAACTTTTGATCGAGAAAGACTCCTGGAAAATATATCGGTGCCAGAAATGTGGCCTCGGATTCCTTGATCCCCGTCCATCTCAAGAAGAGATCGAGAATCTTTATCGCGACGAGTATTTCTCCGAACGATACGATGAGGGTCTTGATCCAAATTCTGCGGAATTCCAAAAAAGGCTCCGCAGTGAGAAGCATCGTGTTCGATTCATAAGAAAGGTAAAACAGAATGGCCAGGTGCTTGATATTGGATGCGGATATGGCTACTTTCTGGCCGCCTGCCGGAATGAGGGATTTGAGGTAAGTGGCGTAGATGTCTCAGGCTGGGCAACCCAGTATGCCATCGAAAGACTTGGGATTTCTGTCAGGCTCGGAAAAGTTGGTGACCTAACCCTTCCCTCTCACCATTTCGATATAATCACCATGTGGCATTCCCTGGAACACACCCCCGATCCTCATCTCGCTTTACAGGTGGTGAAATCATGCTTGAAGCCAGATGGAATCTTGGTAATCGACGTGCCCACCTATAAAGGAACCGACGCCCAGAGAATGTGGCAAGAATGGGATGGCTGGTCTGTACCGTACCACTTTTGGCACTTTACTTCTCGAACCTTAGTGCGGTTTCTCGGGAAACACGGTTTCAGCGTCATAAAAAGTAAAGATTATCACTCCTCTGTTATTAAAGAGAAATGGGGCCGGATCCTTATAATCAAACCGTTTGCCCGCCTCATTGCCAAGATGTACTCTGGACACAGTATAGCTGTCGTTGCTCGGCTAGATAAAAGTATGAAATCGCACTGAAGTAGTGAGGCTTAGGTGAGATAGCTGGATTTTAGAAAGGTAGATACAATTCCGTTGAGCTGATTTTCAACCAACGGAATGACCTCTTCTGGTTCTAACTCATCAAGACACCGGCTTACTTCACTGTTATTACACCCCTTTTGCCTGCATGGTACACATGGCAAATCTTTAGCAATAATACGATGTTGCTTACCACGGGGAGCCCAGCTCACCGGAGAAGATGGCCCAAATATCGTTATGGTAGGTGTACCGACGGCTGCGGCAATATGTACAGCGGCACTATCTATCCCGATCAGTAAACTACATTTCTTCAGAACGGCTGGCAGTTCACCAAGAGACGTCTTCCCCGCCAAGTTATATGCATCTACACTGCTTTCCGATATTATCTCACTTACCCTATCCCTTTCTTGAGGGGCACCGGTTACTACGATAGACACCGGGTACCGGGAGCCTATATGGTTGATGAGTCTGATATAATTTTTAGTAAGCCATTCCTTGTAACTCCAGCGGGAAAAGGGATGCAGGGCAAGTATTGGTTTGTCAGGGGGCACTTTTTCTCTTCTCAGTATCTCTAATGCACTTTTTTCTTTTTCAGGTGTGACCACTAACGCTGGAGATCTATCCTTGACGTCTAATTCCAGCGGAGCCAAAATATTCAGACTATGGAGCGAAGAATATTGCTCCAATTCATTCTCAGGTCTGATCAAATGGGTAAAAAGCCTGTTCCTCCACAATGCTCCATCGTCAGAATATCGTCCTATCCTTACTTTTGCCCCACTCAAATATGAGACAATGGCACCCCTGGTTCCGGCCCGGAGGTCAATGGTCAGTTCAAATCTCTTCCTCCGTAGCTCTGCAAGAAAATCTCTCTGATAGGCGATCTCCTCTCTCAGGTTCCTATTACCCTTGTTCAGCGAAATCACACCATCAACCCACGGACAGTCCTCTACCAATTCCCTTGTATGCTCTCTTACAAAAACAAAGATCTCGCTATGAAGACAATTCTCCCTGAGTGCTCTCATGGTAGGGGTAGTAAGCACCACATCCCCTATATCTCCCAATTGTATTAACAGGATCCTGGTAACACCTTCCGGTGAAAATGCCCTACCTTTAACCAACATGGGCCTTCACTTTCCCCTTTTTTCGGGGCATCCCCTTAGATGCCACGCGATTAACTGGATGTAAACGACAAATCTTTTTCTTGTCGAAGTCTCAAGGCCGAGGGTAATCACCAGGCCCATAAAAGAGAGAATGACATTGATCAACAACCTAAAAAAAATAATCAAGTAGAATACGGGATATGAGCCGGGATGCCACTTTCTAAAAAAGAGATACCGTGACCTATAAAACATAATCCTTGAATTTACACCACTCCCCACTGTCTTCCCCTGGGCATGAAATATCCGGGCCGATGGCACGAAATATGTAGCCCACCCACCCCGTTTCATCCTATAGGCCCAGTCAGTCTCCTCAAAAAAGAAGAAATATCTCTCATCAAAATACCCCGCATCATCCATGGCCGCTTTTCGAACTATTAAACACGCACCAATACCTGAATCTACCTTTGTAGGCGAAGCATAGTCTCTTCTTTTGCTTGGAAATCGGCTCGGCATTACCATTCTAAGAACGGTCTCATTGCTCAGAAGAGTGAGGAGGGAAGCAAAATTGGCGATAGAATTCTGTTTGGAACCATCCTGGTTCAACAACTGCCCACATGCCATACCTGCCTCAGGGGTAACTTCCATAAAACCATAGAGCTCCCTTGCAGCCCCATTGGTCAATACAGTGTCGCTATTGAGCAACAGAGCATACCGTCCATTCATCTGCCTGAAGGCCTGGTTATTTGCGGCAGCGAAACCTAAGTTTTGCTTGTTTCCTATGATAGTGGCATCAGGATATTCTTTTCCTACGGCCTCCACTGTTCCATCAGTTGAATTATTGTCCACAAGCCATACCTCGAAAGAAACCCCTTTGACGGTTTTGTTGATGGAGGCCAAGCAGTCAAGCACGAGTTCTTTTGTATTGAAGCTAACAACAATAATAGAGAGATCCAATTAATCCTCTTTTAGAGGCTTTGCCTCATCTATGAGCATGATAGGTATGTCATCCTTAATTTCGTACAAAAGCTTGCAGTTATCACAAATGAGGCCATCTCCTGCTTCAGTCAGGTAGATATCGCCCTTACACTTGGGGCATACTAAAATGTCCAGCAGTTCCTTGCTGATAGCCATAGTCAACCTCCTCACTTTTTAGTGACCTAAAGTGCCTAAAATTGAAAGTGAGCTAAAGTTTGGTGGAGATGGCGCCAGCACATAGGTCTGGATGACCATCCACTGCACTCAATCCATCCTCCTCAGCTACCCAAGCAATCTTAGCAGAAGTGAATCTATCCCTCATCACTCCTACAAAAGGCAGACTGGGAACAACATTACCAATTGTGCTCAATTTGATGATTAAGATATTAGGCTTTGTGTTATCCACCTCACCCCTGCAATCATTTACCGTTGGGCTGGAAGGAATAGGCCCAGCCCCGTCAAAAGCTACTATCCTGTTGTAAAATCCATGTTACAGCCCTGAATAGATCATCTGCCACAAAGGTGGGCTTTAACCTTTTATGAGGCACAATGTATTCTAAATCCCCCCTACCGTAGCCGGTTAATACCAGAATACCAGGTAGATTTGCGTTTTGTGCGAAGTCTATATCAAGCCAGCGGTCACCTATTACGTATGACTTTTGCATATCGATATCTAATTCAACCCTGGCCCTTTCTATGAGACCTGTTCCTGGTTTTCTACACCTGCACTCTCTTTTATACTCAGAAACTATCCCATGAGGATGGTGAGGGCAGAAATAGACGCCATCTAGGTATGCGTTATCCTTAGCTAACTCCTTCTTCATTAATTTATGGGTCTCATGTACCAATTCTACAGGGAAATAGCCCTGTGCAACACCAGACTGGTTCGAGGTTACGACCACAAGGTGGTTATTCTTGTTTAAAAGTGATATGGCCTCCCTTACCCCGGGAAAAAGCACAAAGCGGCTTATATGATTTATGTAACCCCGCTGCTCATTGATAGTCCCATCTCTGTCTATAAATACCGCTGGTTTCATTCTTCAATTTTCAATGTTGCTATTCAGCCCCAAATTATCACTAATTATCACCAACAATTATTTATCAAAAGTCTTTATACAGAATTTCATTTTCATTTGTGTCCATTCGTGGCTAAACTGTTACAATTTTTAATTCCTTTTTCAGACTCTCCATTTGATCCCAGACCTCTTCTGGCTCAATGGATAGCATGCACCTATGATCCGATGGACACTCCACTTTCAAACAGGGGCTGCACTCAACGCTGTGCCTGACTATTCTTGCGTTTCTGCTAACTGGGCTCGTTCGCACGTGATCAGTAGGGCCAAATACAACCACCAGAGGTGTGTCAAAGGCAGCGGCTATGTGCATGAGACCGCTATCATTGGTTACAAAAAAGTTGCATCGCTTCATCAATGCCATACCCTCACCTAATGTGGTTTTCCCACAGAGATCGACCGGATCGGTGTGCATTAGCTTTGATACGTGTGCAGCTATGTCTCTCTCCGAAAAAGAACCAAAAAGCACTACCTTTGCACCCCACCTTTGTGAAGCCCAATCACCGATTACGGCAAACCGCCCCGCTGGCCATCTCTTGGCTGATCCGTATGCAGCACCTGGATTAATTCCGACTACAGAGTGATTTTCATCAATACCCTCTGAGGAGAGCACTGCATTAGCTGAGGTTACATCCTCATCATCAAGGTATACATGTGGTTCTCTGCCTTCTACCTCCCAACCCATCGCCTCCATGATCCCAAGAAAATATTCAACTTGATGGGCTAAGAGAATGCCTCTATCTCTCTTAACCTTGTGGGTTAAGAGCAGACCTCTGCCATCGGTATTATAACCGACCCTATACCTCACTCCTCCCAAAGAGGCCAAGAAAGCAGCCTCAAAGGCATTTTGAAAAAGAACAGCCAGATCAAATTGTTCACGCCTGAACTCAGAAATGATCCTTGCCAATTCTTTGCAGGTACTCAACAAACCCTTACCTTTGTCAATGATCATGATTCTGTCCACAGCAGGATGATTCTTCAAGAGCGAAACAACCCATGGATTGGCTAAAACCGTTATCTGGGCGTGAGGAAAGGCCCTTCTAACTACTGCCAGGGAGGGAAGCATCATCACCGTATCACCTACCCAATTGGTGGATCTTACCAGTATCTTATCAATGTTCTCAGGTGAGATGCTATGCCTTGCTCTAACCCTCATCTTTTTTCACACCAGAATTAAGGATCCCCCGCTTGATGGTATCAAAAAAGGTATCGCTATCTGAAAGAAGCCCCACTTTTATGGTTAATACAGCGATATCCGCACCAACATCAACTCTCCCATCAATCCTGACCCAGTCTTTTTCTGTGGTCAATAAAAAATCGCCTTCCGAGACTTTCTTCCAAGAGGCAAGCTTTCCAACCTCATCTTGAGTAAAAGAATGATGATCCGAAAAAGCTTTGAAATGAATCACGTGAGCTCCCAAGCCCTTCAGCATATCCAAAAAATCATCGGGATAAGCCAGCCCTGCAAAGGCCACTACCTTTTTTCCTGACAAGAAGTATGGTGGATAGGCTCTACCATCAAGGGGAAATATAACCTGATCTGGGAGCTGTGCCGATCTAAAGATTGGTTTCCCAGGAAAGTTTTTTCGCAAGAAATCCATCATGTCGTTTCCATTACACTCAGCTGCACATTTGGTGATAACGATGAGATCAGCTCTCTCTATCCCCGCAATGGGCTCCCTCAAGGGACCACGGGGCAGTAACCATCCGTTTCCAAACTGCCTTCTTGCATCTAAAAGGAGAATATCCAGATCCCTGTGTAGTGATACATGCTGATATCCATCATCTAAGAGCAGGAGTTCTGGATTAAATCGTCGTAAGGCCAGATTTCCTGCCAGGTATCTGTTTTTCGATATCAATACGGGAATAGACGATACCTTTTTTGCCAGAAGTACCGACTCATCTCCTGCCTCATCGGCAGTCGCCAGGACCTTAGTTCCATCAGAGACAACAAGGAAGTCGTGGCTTGTTTTCCCTTTATAGCCCCTCGATAGGATAGCTGCTCTGATGCCATTTTCACCTGCCCACTCAGCGAGCATGGCTACAAATGGTGTTTTGCCTGTACCTCCCACTGTCATATTTCCTACACTAACAACATAGGTAGGAAGAGATCTGATCCTGAAAAGACCGACGTTATAACCAATGAGTCTGAGTCTAACCCCAAGGCCATAAACAACGGAAACGGTCCTCAGGAAAAAGGTGAATGCACTCCTTTGTTTCTTTTCGTGAATGGTTGACCAATTAACCCGCTTCATTACTCAAATTAGATCCACCTGTGGCGGATAAAGTCGATTGTGTTGCTTGAGTTTGTTGAGTTTATAGTATTCACGCTGCATCAAAGGCGCAACCAAATTGGAAATTCCAAGTCCCTCCCTGCAACGCGCTCACTTTCAAGGCAGGCGGGCCTCTATACAATATGGTCTTTCCTATCACCTTGAATTTACGGTCTCTGGCAATATACTAAGCAGACCATGTTATTATTTGGATTGGATATAACCGAGAAGCGTCTAGGATGGTCATGAGGTCTTTTCTTCCGTTCCGAGGCTCCCGGCCTGATCTTTTCTACGCCTTATCAACGTCCCGCTCGACGGGGCTCCGCATTCTCTCCCAATAAGTCGGGAGAGCTGCGGCTTCCCCCACTGATAAGTCGTGAAAAGGACAGCGGCCTCCCACCAGTCACAGTAGAAAAGACCTCATGCCCCTCCCGATATTGCAAACTATTTGATGCTTTCAGTAGTAGTAACCCTTATCAAACCGACAAGCCTCCTTTGAACACATTATCAGAGAAAGATTATCCTCTTCTGAAGCTCCGAGATTCGGACGGCTATGGACCGGTCTTTCTTTTGATGGACCTTTGTTTGTTGAAAAATTCGTAAAAAGTGTTTTGTGAACGAGATTGAGCATTTTGGGATAAAAGCGCTTGAGATGTTCAGCGTTAAGAAATGCTAACTGTTTGAGGGCATTATACCGAGTTTTAGCATTTTAGTTGAACATCTTTAGTGCGCCCAAAATGCTCACGGATAGAGCAAAATCGACTTTTTGCGAACGCATCATTTCTTGGGAGATAAAAAAAGGGAAAGCGAAATGCCCTGCCGTGTGGGCGAGGTATTTCACTCAATAAGCTCCAAAACGAATCGCTTGTGTATTTTTTTGGAGGCTGCATTGAGTATCGTTCTGATAGCCTGCGCCGTGCGTCCTTGCTTGCCGATTACTTTTCCGAGATCTTCCTTGGCCACCTTAAGCTCAATCACACAGGTCTGCTGTCCTTCTATTTCTGTAACTACCACTTCCTCTGGCTTGTCCACAAGCGCCTTTGCTATGTTTGAAATCAAATCCTTCATCTTATCTTACCTCCATGTTTGATCTCACCACCACATCACTTCGATTTGCCGTTGAAGGAGATTTCAGTAAGCCTTGGTTTTCTCCTGCAACCACAGCCACCATCAACAGCTTCATATCTGACACTGTAGCCTCCATCGTCTCATACTGATCTGTCACTTGAATGGTCTAACCCCACAGACTGATAAAGCTATCTATCGTTCCCCTTTCTGCTGTTCGCCTTTCCTTTCAAATATTTTACAAATAATTTCCGAAAATCTTTCGGAAATGGAATCCGTAAATGGCAAAGGTAAGTGCTAGATGAAAAAGTTGTGGACGCCTGAATAAAGACCACAAAAAGAGTTTCCAGTAATAAACTCTTTCCCTCTCTATGATACCCAAGAATAATATTGATTTAAGGAATGCTCCAAGGTAGCTGAAATGAAAACGAAATGTCCTTTTTTGCGACGGCTTATATTCTCTCAAAAACTCCTTAACCCGTCTATAGTATGGTTCAGGCGAATAAATTCCGCTGATAATCCTTCTATAACCCTTGATGAGTATTTCATAATCCATCTTGGGGACGAAGTTGATCGAAAAGTCCGTATTGTCACCCGATGCATCCTTCAACAACCTGCCCTCTTTTACAAGCCGCTGGTAGAGACTGGTACTACGCGGAGCATTTAATAACCCCACCATGGCGGTGACAATTCCACTTTCCTGGATAAATACACTAAGCCTTTCGAAAATTGAAGGTGGATCACTATCAAACCCTACGATGAATCCTCCCACTACCTGCAACCCAAATTTCTGGATTTTTTTTACACAGGCCACTAGATCACGATTTTTGTTCTGAGCCTTGTTGCATTCTGCCAAACTTTCCTCGTTTACTGTCTCAATGCCGACGAATACTGAAGTAAACCCCGCCTTGACCATGCATTGCATAAGCTCGTCATCGTCAGAGAGATCTATAGACGCCTCTGTATTAAAAGAGAAGGGGTGTCTTTTTCTTTCCATCCACTCAATTATAGCGGGCAAAATTTCTTCTTTTAACTTTCTCTTTCTTCCGACGAAGTTATCATCAACAAAAAATAAGTCACCTCTCCAGCCTTGGGAGTAGAGGTTTTCTAATTCGCCTACTATCTGGGTCTTACTCTTTGTACGCACCTTTCGCCCATAAAGCACCGAGATGTTGCAGAATTCACAATCATAAGGACAGCCCCGGGAATACTGAATACTCATAACTGCATATTTCTTCATATCGATAAGGTCCCAGAGTGGAAGAGGCGTTTTTTGTATATCAGGTAACTCCTGAGAGGTGTAAATATGTTGGGCACATCCATTTTTCAAATCTTCTAAAAAGGGCGGAAGCGTGATTTCAGCCTCATTAAGCACAAAATGATCCACATCCTCGAACTCTTCGTATCCAGTTGTAAAAAGGGGACCACCAGCGACAATCTTGATATCCATTTTTTTGCACCTGCTAATTACTTCTTTAGCTGATGCTTTTTGGATAGACATAGCACTAACAAAAACGAAATCAGCCCATTCAAGATCTTTATCCCCCAGTGTGGTTACATTCATATCTACGAGTTTCTTCTCCCACTCCTTTGGAAGCATTGCTGCTACAGTCAACAACCCCAACGGCGGGTGAGTTGCCTTTTTAGAGATAAATTTCAAAACGCCCTTAAAACTCCAGAAGGTATCAAGATATTTTGGATAAACGAGAAGTATTTTCATACGATCTTCCTCACTCATGCTTTCTGTGAAAAGCGGCAAAAAGGTTTCGACTAATTTGTTTATGTTTGAACTGGTTCACCTATACCACCAATTTGGGCGTATATGCAAACTAACTCGTATATATTTCCCTACCCGACAGATTAACACCTATGAGAGTGGAAAAGTTTCAGATCTATCTAAAACTCAAATATCCACAGGCTGTTGCCCAAACGGAAATCCATTTGAGCGGTCATTAAAACGTTTTTTGCAAACAAATCTTGGCGAAGTGGAAGATAAGCGATGTCAACTGTTTGAGCCCTAAAGGCGAGTTTTGACATCGCCTGGAGGGAGCCTTAGATTTGTCAAAAAACGTTTTAGACCAAGAGAAAAGGGATTCCGGCAACAGCCTGTCCACAGTTAAAACTTAAAAGACCTCCTTTTCTACTGCTGAGCCTGTGCAGGGAGTTCGATGATAAACTTGGTGCCCTTTGGTTTATTATCTTCAACCCTGATAAAACCATTATGATCGCTGATTATCCTGCTCACAATAGCAAGACCCAAGCCTGTACCAGACTTCTTTGTAGAAAAATACGGCTCAAAGAGCCTTTCCCTGTCTTGCTCAGCAATCCCGGTACCGGTATCAACCACTTCAATCTTGACAACCCCTAATACGTCATCGAAAAGAAGCTTGACCGTAATCTTTCCCTTGCCAGGAATGGCCGCCACAGCGTTATCCAACAGATTGATCATGACCCTTTTCATCTGCTCCTTGTCGAGTTTAAATGCGGGAACATTATCATTGTCAACAAAATCGAATCTAATATTTTTATAGATATCTTTGTACAATAGAATCGCATCTTGAATTATGGGTTTGATATTATCCCGCACCGGATTAGAGGTAGGCATGCGAGCAAAATTGGAGAATTCATTGACTAATACCTTCAACTCATCAACATTGTCTATTATCAACCGTGTGCACTCGTCAAAAACGGTTCCATCCTCTTGTGCCAAACGCTCGCCATACTTTCTTCTCAATCTCTGTGCTGAAAGCTGAATCGGGGTCAATGGATTCTTCACCTCATGTGCAATACGCCTGGCCACCTCTCTCCATGCGGCCATTCTCTGCGCCCTCTCCAATTCAGTCAGATCCTCAAATACCGCGACCAATCCAAGATAATTACCACGATCATCCTTCAAGACCTTCAATGAGACCAGCAACTTTAAAGAACGCCCCCGTATTGAAATCCCAATCTCCTTTTGCATAAATCCCTTGCTGAAGAGATTCTTGTCTGCCATAAATCCGCTAATAGTTGACCAATATTTAGCACCGAGCACATCCGCATAATGCTTGCCAATTATATCTTTAGCAGACATATTGAGCATCTCTTCCGCTGATTTATTTATTGTCGAAATTACTCCATCAGAATCTGCCGATATAACGCCAGCAGCTACATTTTCTAAAACCGTTTCCATATAGAGCCTGCGCTGCTCTGATTCCTTAGTGCTTTTAATCAAATCCCGGTTCACTGAATTGAGTTTTCTTCTGCCCTCCCTCAGATCTTTTGTCATCTGATTGAATGAATTTACTAGAACGCCTATCTCATCCTTGGGTTCCATATCAATACGAAAACTATAATCACCAGATGCAATCCTATTAGTAGCTTTAGCGAGCTCTTCTATAGGGCCAGTCATGCCCTTTGACAAGTAAAAACCAAACCAAACCGCCGAAAAGATAACGAGAATAGTCACAATGGACAGCGTGATAAGATGGCTAAATTTAATAGGTCGCTTGAGCATCTTGAGTTGTTTATACCCTTGCAGACCCTTATCAATGGTTGCTAGTCTCGTGGAAACCACTCCGGGGACAAATTTCGCAAGGAAAAGCGCTCCTACCTGAGCCTTGGTCTCGGTTCGTGAGAATATGGGAACAATTCCCCTGACTAGATCGCCGTGGGAGGAAGTTTGAATGTCCTTTATGTCAGTTGAATCCTCAAAACTCTTGCGCAAGAGGTCAACGTCCAGCTCCTTAAAGGGTTTCAAATCAATCCCGCGGTCATTAGAAATGATCTTCGGCTGCAACTTTGATGAAAAGACCTGAATCGTGGCCAGATTGTATTCCCTCCTCTTTTCCTCTATGAAAGCCTGGAGTTGATCTGCCCGAGATACCAACATATATCCATTGTGGGTGATGACGGAACTCAAGTTATTGCCAAACGCCAGAACCTCGTCTCCAATTCTGCCATAGTAGTCCTGACCAGCCTCTAAAGATTTTTCAAGAGACTGTTCAATTTGAAGATTAAACCAATAATCAATCGAGAGAGAAATAAATTGAACTGAAACAAAAAAGATGATGATCGTTGGCAAAAGAGAAAGGATAACAAAGGCAAAAACGAGCTTAGCCCTCAGGCCAGAACCCATTACTTTCTTTTTTCTCTCAAAGACCAGCTTGACCAGATTTCTCATGGTCAAATAGAGGAGAAGCAGTACTAAGATCACATTGATATTAATGAGGGCAAAAATCAGGATGCTGTCGGCGATGGGCAATTCAATACCAAGATCAAGGACTTTGGTACCCAGATAGGTAAGCAGGACAATGGTGGGAAGTATGATGCATATGATGATTATTTCTCGTCTTCGTCTCTTTAGATCTTCTTTTTTTAGATCCATATGTTTTTTCATCGCTTTTAGTACCTAAAGCTCACTGAATACCAGTCGGTCTCAAAATCCCACAGGGAGAGAAAAAAGAAGACATAGTTCAAATAGAAGGGCAATTCAATTTTATCGAGCTCCGCCTTCAGCCGGAGCTGATACTGAAGCCCTCTTCTGAGATTGGCAAGGCTAGTAACCGTTAAGGCAACCACCTCTGCCATCAGTTTCTTGGCCTCCTCAAAATCCTTGATTAATATCTTTTTATCATTCTGTTCTGGCAGAAAAAGGCTAAACTCGTTTTTCAAGGCATTGTACGCTATTGTATGCGTTAACCTGATATCCGCAATCTTGGTATCAAATCGCTTTGGCTTGACCTCATATAGTTTGACAATAAAAGTAAATTTGGTCTCAATCCCATTCATGATCGCCTTATTCATTTCCTCAGTAAAGCACTCCTCGACCTTAAAATAAACAAGGAGATGATCCCGCGTATTCGTGACAATTATATCTGATAGGTGTGCCTCTTTTTTTGCAGAAGAAGGCTTAGGAGAGATACAGACAAGGAGAACGATACCCAAGGCACAAAGAATACTCTTTTTTAGCATCATATCATATGAAGAAATTTCTTCTGATTACAGGAAAGGTCAGCCATCCCCTCTCTCTGGCAAAGGTTCCAGCTTGCCGCTCGAAAGAAGATTGGACAGAATGTCAGAGGCCATGTCGTACTTACAGTCAGGATATCATAGGAAAAAGGTGGGATTATTGCAAGGGATAATAATTGCAGGGTTACGTCAAAGTACAGGGTATGGGTATCTTTTTTTTGGTTATGCCCTATGACATGGCCCCTTACTGGGTCGTTTCAAAATGGTTTATTGCGTCCCAAGCCTTAGAATCATAGGCTCCATCTATATAAACCATTTTGAAACGCCCACTCATCTAAACTATGTGGGGCATAATCCAAAAAAAAGATACCCATACCCTGCAAGAAGCCTGAAAATCAATAGGTTA
>Ga0209991_10000784_pt1 | contig 14209 bp, 14 predicted proteins | sample ChitaG_FD_183167 | JGI IMG/M metagenome (GOLD analysis project Ga0209991, IMG submission 183167) | Deep subsurface microbial communities from South Pacific Ocean to uncover new lineages of life (NeLLi) - Chile_00310 metaG (SPAdes)... | ecosystem: Environmental > Aquatic > Marine > Oceanic >...
AATCAGCCAGTCCCTGAGTAGCACGAGAAACGGTGTAGATATTCATTCGGTTGGTGCCCATAGCGATTTTACCGCGCAGGCCTCCGGTACCAAATTCGAGGTTTTTATAAAAACGGTCTTTGATTTCTTCTTCGTTACCGTCAAGGGTACGCAGTTCTTCTTTGGCCTCGTTGCTAAAGTATTCATTTTCTAACCAGAAATGGTATTTTTCAAGATAGTGCAATTTTGAAAACCCTCGTTTTTAGTTTATAGTTTATAGTTTTTAGTTGCAAGATACAAGGTCAAGATACATCTTAGCGTATAGCGTACAGCGTTTAGCGTATAGGTGCAGGCATAAGTGTAAGGATAGGACAATAAATTGCTATATTCCACGATCTATTTTTAAGTTTTAAGTTCAAAATGCAAAAACTGATTTTTGTTATTTGTTTTTCGTTTTTAAAAAAGACGGGTTTGATGAATTAAACCCCTATATTTTTCTATAATTTTTCTTATAGTCTATTTCAACATTTCACTTAATAACAAAATTTTTATTTCTGATATTTTTTTTAAAGTTGCATCATTAGTAATAAATATATCAGCTTTTACCTCTAAAGAAGTAGCTATCTGAATAGCATCGGGGGTGTTAATATTATAATTGGCTCTTAAACTGGAAGCAATATCGGCGATGTTTTCATTAATTTCCTTCACCCGTAAATTAGGAAAGGTTTCAAACAATAATTTGTATCTTTCGGTAAGAAGTAAATTATTCTCTTTTTTAGGTTTAACCAAAATTTCTAATAAAGTTAGGATAGAGGTAATACCATTAAAATTTCCTTTTTCTAAACTTTCAAAAATAGAAAAAGTCAGGGGAGAATATGCCTGATTCTCTTCGAAGTGATAAATAAAAACCATAGTATCCAGGCCTACAACCTTTCCCTTTAACTTTTCCATGTTTGTCTTTCCTTTTTGACATATTCAGTTGCATCTATGCCTTGCCAAATTTCTTTTCCTAAGCCTAAGGCGTATTTAGCATAACTTTTTGGCTGGGGGTAGATAATTATCTTTTCATTATCAGCTTTTATAATTAGCTTGTCTCCTGCCTTGAGATCTAATTTCTCCCTTGCCTCCCGAGGAATAACAATTTGATATTTACTGCTGACCGTTATCATCGTCTTCATTTTTATACCTTCTTTTATATTTTGCTTTATAACTATCCGTTTTAATTATAATAAAAAGTAAAACAAATGTCAATATTTCCTATTATTTGATATATTACTTTACATTTTTATAATAATTCCAGTATCATAAAATATTATTGCGGGTTCGATGAATCGAACCCCTACATTTCAGGAATGAAAGATGGGATACCTGTCCTGCCTTAACTTTTTTCTTTTTGCCAGAATTCGAGGAAGAAGGCGACAAAGACACCTACAAAGAGGCCGAGCACACCGGCGATTAAGATATTTAATTTTTTATTTGGCTTAATTGGGTATTCCGGTTCATAGGCTAAACTGGCAATTTTGACCAATCCTGATTCTGTAGCTACAGCAATTTTTACTTCCTCATTTTTTTGAGAAAGAACATCATAAACTCCCTTGGCAGTATCGTATTCTCTCTCCAGACGCGATTGAGTTAGTTTTTCTTGAGCTAATTCTTGCTTTAACAAATTTACCCTTTCCCACGCCTCATTAACATTTTCTTTCAATTGTAGCATTTCTGCATCCAAACTTTTAATTAAAATTATGCCATCAACTAATTTTTGTTTTAAATTTCGAGAAACTGCATCTTCAAAACTGGAAATATCTACTTTACTTATCTCAAATAAAGTTGTATCAATTATACTAATTAAGCTTTCTATTCCTGCACTTTGCACTTGTTCATCTTGAGATAAATTTACTTCTTGTAACTTGATATCTAAAAAAGAAATAATCTCAGTTAATTTTTGATTCTCAGCTTCTTTGTTTTTGAGGGATAAAATAGTACTATTTAGTTTATTTTTTAATCCAGTAAATAGGGGATTTAGCTCCTCATTATCTAATTTCAACTCATTTAAAGCGATGGAGTCAGAATCACTTATTTTCTCTATCAATTGTTTGTAAAATTGATCCTCAATAATTGATTTAGATAAAGTAATGATTTTATCCTGTTCTTCTAATTGTTTTTGAATTTGAGAAAGGTTTGTTTTTTCTTTAAAAATAGATAATTCAAGATCAGCTTTTTTAGATTGATAACATTCTACTCTCTTTTGTAATAGTTGTTGAAATATTCTCTCAATATTTGCTTCTTCTTTTTTGATAGTAATCTTTACATCAGCCAGTCTTGATTCATTCGCCATAATTTTGTCAAGTTTTACGGTAATTTCTTTATCCATAGCATCAATATTGTTGGTTTCGTTAAATTCTCGGATTTCTTCTTCAATCTTGGAAAGACTTTGTTCAGAAATTTTTAATTGCTTTTCAATAAATTCTTGAGCTTCTTTACTCTCCTGTAAATTAAGATCTTTATTTTTTTCTACAAATAGGGCTGCCCATACATTAGCTATGTCTTTGGCTAACTTAGGTTCACCGGCTTGTAAATTCATTTTTATAAGATTGGTATTTTTTAATGATTCAATAGTAATCATTCCCTGCAGATTATCGGGAGTCAATTCGTAGGGTGGTTGATCCAGATTTAATCTCTTTATTACTTCTTCTTCAATTTCTCTATCTTTAACTAAACTTTCATAAGTTGCTAAAGACACCTCCGGGGTAAATTGGGTTTGTATTTTGGGTTCAAGCTCCACTTGATATTTTGGTTTGGAAATCATTAAGATAGTACTTGCTTCGTAAACAGGTTTTAAGTAAAAATAGCTTACCAGGGCGGCTGTAATGACCGCAATTAGAAAAATTAAGATAATGATACCTTTTCTTTTTAGTAAGACATTGATGTATTCACGCAAATCAATTTCTTCTTCTTGTATTTCTGGCATTAAGAAATACCTCCATTTTTTAGTTAGTTGGTTAGCTGGTTACCTAGTTAACTGGTTAGGACAAAGATTAGTTAGCCATTTTATAGTTACCCAGCAAGTTTTCAGATGCAAGGTGCGATATTGCTTATACTGTTTTTTATTATACTATTAAAATTTTTATCTTTCCACATTATTTTTATTTTGTTTGTCATTGTTAGTGTAAACCCGGCACTCAAGTAATCAAAAGCTTAAAATAATGTTGAGTGGCGTTCAATACTCAATACGAATTTATTCTGATTCTTGGGTTTTATTCTCTTTGCGAGATACGATTCACGAGATACGAGATACGGATTTTGTTATTGTTAAATTTTACTAAAAATAAAAATATGATATACTTAGAAAAATATTTAAAGTGGGAGGAAAGATGGCTATAAATACATCGATTAGTAAGTTTCCTCGTCCAAAGATATTAGACCGCTATATTGTAAAAGAAGTAATGAGCTTTGTTGCCCTGGCCGTTGCCGCCCTGACCATTATGCTAATTGTGAGAACTCTTTTTGAGCTAACGGATATGTTAATTAATAAGAGGGTAGCCTGGTTATATGTTGTCCAATTATTATTCTATCGCCTTCCTGCATTTTTGGTATTAACCCTCCCTATGTCTTTGCTAGCCTCCAGTGAACTGGCTATTGGCCGCCTCTCCACCGATGGTGAAATAACCGCCATGAGGGCAGCAGGAATAAGCCTCCGCCGAGTAGTCATTCCTTTTGTAATAGCCGCTTTAGTCATAAGTATTTTATCTTTTTTAATTAATGATTATGTTGTCCCCGAGGCTAATCACATCTCTCAGAACATTATACGGGAGATTGTGTTAAAGAAAGGGCCATCTTATATCAGGAGAAATGTGTTTTTCCGTGATGCTGAAAATCGTTATTTCTATGTTAATCTATTTGACGAAAAGAATATGGTTATACAGGATATTATGATCTATGAATTCTCTAGAGAAAAGTCTACCAGAATGATAACAGCTAAGAAAGGGAAGTGGGTGAATAATACCTGGAAATTAGAGAATGGAACCATTTATAATTATGATGAAGAAGGAAAAATTACCTATGAAATGAGTTTTGCTACTATGGATATCATCGTCAAAGAAGACCTTCAAAAATTCTTTAAAAATCAGAGGACTCCTCAGGAGATGAACAGTAAGGAATTAAGGCAGCAGATAAATATTTTACAACAGGTAGGAGCAGATACTAAAAACTTTGAAGTAGATCTGCATATGAAATATTCTGTCCCTTTTTCTGGCCTAATCTTTGTCCTGTTGGGAGTGCCTTTGGGTTTACAAGTAAAAAGGGGGGGTAAATCTGCAGGGATAATTATTAGTATTGTCCTGATCTTGGTTTATTACATCTCTGTCTCCACTACCAGGTCATTTGGTCGAGGAGGTATGTTAACCCCGGTTTTAGCAGCCTGGTTGCCCAATATAATTTTTGCTATTCTGGGGATAATTATTATATTCAGGGCGGAGAAAAAGTAAAGTAGTCGTTAGTAGGACAGGCGTTCCCTGTTTATGAAGTCATTGCGAGCGACCGTAGGGAGCGTGGCAATCTCGGAATTGAGATTGCTTCGTCGCTTCGCTCCTCGCAATGACAGAATTTTTATTTAAATTTATAACTAATTTATTGTTATTTAAACTATCTAACAGGGAAACCGGCTAACCGGATAACCGGTTAACTAACTTATTAACTGGCCAACCGGTAAACTGGGTAACTGGTTAACTAATTATTTTTCCACCATTGAAATTATCTTCCAGATAGTACCCTCTTTTTGGTAAATAACCTCAAAGGTTATGTCATAACTATAAACTGTTATAAATAACACCTTGGCACTAACGGTTATTTTCAAATCAGAGTTAGCGGTCGAGTTAAGGACAGTTAGATTTGAAATAGAAGTATTGACAACCAAATTAGCCCCGTAAGAACCGGCCGTTTCCTCCGCTGCTTCTATTTCACTAATCATACTTTGGACCATAGCATATATGCTATTATAAGTTCCCCCTTCAGTATCAGAATAATTCAGGGAAATATTACTCATAAACATATTCACATTCTTAGTCTCTATGGCTGTCTCAATACTATCAGCTATTGCATGAATCCCTATCTCATCTGGATCAGTTATTCCTCCTCCTGCACAACCAACAAACAAAAAAAGCACAAGTAATAATACTCCTAAATTGGCTCCCCTCTTGATTAACATAATAATTTTTCCTCCTTTACTTTTTTCTTTTTTAGTAATAAGGAAGGAAAGGAGCGCTCTTTTCTTCCCCCTCCCTTAATTATTACCCTAATATTTAAAATCCTATATATTATTTACTACATAAATCTAAAAAATCCTTCTTTTTTTATAAAAAAAATTGATTTTTGGGCAAAAATGGGGTCAATTGTCAATAATAAAGATTTGACCCCATTATTTTTCTATCAAAGAGATAATTTCTTATCTTTAAATATAGAGGAGATTAGGTTATAATTAAAATAATTTCATTTAGATTTTTATATGAGGCATCGATACAATTTGGAGTACTTTTTTGATGAGACAATTCGCTGAGGAGGTGATGATTGGTAAAAAGCTCGAGTAGAGATTGAAAAAACTTTGTAAAGGAGGTGAAAACTGGTGAGAACTAAAATAGTTATAGTTTCAGGTCTTTTGCTTCTAGTAGTAGCCTTATTTTGGGTAGGGTGCCTTCCTCTTAATCACCCACCATTAATCTATAGCCTTGTTGCTAACCCTCCAAGTGTTGATCTAAATGGCACATCGCTGATCACTTGTACTGCAAGCGACCCTGACAGCGACCCACTTAATTATGCTTGGACAGCTGCGGCTGGTACATTATCACCATCTTCCAGCTCCAATGTAACTATTTGGACAGCCCCCAATGTCCCAGGGACATATCGTATTACTGTAGTTGTGGATGATGGACGAGGGGGAATTGATGATAGTTGGATCGATATCATAGTAGCACCGGAAATCCCAGTTGTTTCAGAACAACTTATAGATAACCCTACTTTCGCTCAGGGCTTGGCTAATTGGGAGATACAGCAATGGATAAATGTCGGTCTGGGAAATATCTGGGTAGATGCACAGAACGACCTTCATTGGAAAAGATGGAATAGTCTATCAGACAGTGGCCATGTGGGAGTCCATCAGGAGCTGGATTCTGCTGATAAAACAAAGATTCTCAATGCTACCAAGTTGATTTTTAAGGCAAAAATTCATGTCATATCACATAGTTTACCCGATAGCGGCTGGTGGAGTGATACTTATGGCGGCGACGGTGAATATCCGGTTCTTATTTCAATTCACTACTACGATGCTGTAGGAACCTATCGCATATGGTGGAGCCACGGATTTCTTACTCAACCAAATACAGCAAATCTAACTAATTACACACAAGTTGGTCTTTGTTCATGGTACGACTACATATCTATTGATCTATTGGGGACCGATCCAGCCTATAATACACTAGACTCGAACCATCCAAATCCACCATATCAACAAACAGGTACGATAAACCAAATTTCTATTAAGGACCTAATCAACAACGGCTACACGATTTTTGTCAAAATTGGTGGTGATGGTTGGGATTTTGAGGGAGAGGCAGGTTACATAAAGCTCTGGGTTATATATTAGCTAATAGAACAATATCTTTTACCATCGGAGTTAAAACCATAGACAATGTTGCAAAAGAGGGCTAGATATCTAATCTATTATCAAACATAAAGACAAGTGACAGCATCAAGATCCTGTGACAATTCATGGATAGCTTCGAAGCAGGGCTTAACCACCCTGCTTTTTATTTTCACTCAAACAGGGTCTATACACTTGATAAAATTTAGCGTATGATATAAGTGAAGTTAAGCACAATTTTAATGAGCAGACTGTCTACTTCCAGACCTTTCCTTATTTTATTTGAAGGATTGATTTTAATTTAATTATTAAAAAAGAGGTGAAAATTTATGAAAAAGATATTTTATTTGATTTTAATTTTTATGATGGTAAATTTTTATTTCTCCTCAATTTCTTTAGCTGACGGTGGTTTATTTCCCCACCATTTATATGAGGATATATATGAACCAAATCAATTAGCTATGATTATATTTGATGATATGGTTGAGAAGATAATTTTTCAGATAGACTATGAAGGAGATGCAGAGGATTTTGCCTGGGTTATACCGGTACCAGGTTATCCCAAATTATTCTCAGTTGAAGATGAGATATTCTATGAATTACATGAATTAACCAAGATTGTCCCTCCTTCGGGTTTTGGTTGTGCGGTTACCGCTCTTCCTCCTGGTTTAGAAGATGAGGGGGTACATATCTGGGAAGAAAATCAGGTAGGAATTTATCATACTACCACCTTATCGGCAACTGACCCCAATAGTTTAGTAAATTGGTTAAATGATAATGGTTATGCTTTCCCAGCTGAAGGTCAAGAGATATTGGATTATTATGTGCAAAAACAGTGGTTTTTTGTGGCTATGAAGATACAAGGCGAAGGGATCACTGACAATTTTGGTTATTACACTGGTGCTATTCAACCCATAGGTATAACCTTCTTTTCCGATGAAATGGTCTATCCTTTAAAAATTAGTGTTTAAGTACGCCTTCTTGGGGAACGGAAGTATTAATCTATGCTTTTTCAAATGGGTAACCTTTCCAGGGGCAAGAGAAGAATATAGTGGAATTATTACTCCTGATGATTTAAAGGGATATCCCATCTTACAGGGTCTAATAGATGAGACCTTTGTTTTAACTAAATTAAGAAAAACTTTTACTAAAAATGAAATGGGAGATGATTTAGTATTAGTTCCAGTTCCTAAATATTTAGTTTTAGGAAATATCATAGATATAAATTGTCCCGTGGGACAGTTTATATTGGCTATAGGGATTTTTATCTTTTTATTAAAGATAAAAAATAGAATATTAAAATCTTAAACCTGTCAGGAGACAGTCCTTTGACAGATAATGATAAAGAAATTTATAGATGGTTTCTGGTGTTAGAATTGAAGCAGTATAATGAGATTGAGAAATGAAATAAAAAATTAAAAATAAGAATGATTGCATTTGTATTTTAAGAGTTATTGTAATCATAGGAAGTAATGCGCAAAATTATAAAAATCTATATGATCTATATGTAGGATATTTCTTTATTTATTTTAACTTGAAAGCCATATCTAAATATTTAGCCCTTACATTAAACCATGTTCGACAAAAGCTCGACAAATACAAAAACATTTTTTTAGATATAGCAAAAACAACCACTATTAGCTAATTTTTTTAAATTTACAAATAATAAAGGTAAAATTATTTCAGAATTGAATCAATCTGTGAATCAAGTATTTCAATTATCTTTTGGCCAGATTGAAGTAGTAAAATAAAATTCCCATTCACTACCCCATGTATTGTCATTAAGCTTCTTAAAATTCGTATATGACATGTTAATATAACCGCGCAAAGGGCACATCAGTCTTACTTCCTGTTTGATATCACTAAAACCATCAATGACATAAAAGTGATTTGCTGGATCTGTTAAACTGTAGTCTAATAAAACAATGGGTGGCCTTTCCTTTATTATTTCCTCTTTTATTTCTTCCAAAGTACGATCTTTCAGATAAGCATCAATCCCCAACTCTTCTGCATGATTAACAAGAATATATGCATAACCTAAATCTCCTTCCATTACATAACTTGCGATTTTTTGCTGGGTTATCTGCATACCTGCATAATTCAAAACTGACTTTGCAGATGCAGGAAGGCACCAATTATACTTCTCTTGCTTTATTACAGGAACACCCAAATAAAGTTCTTCTACTACCGGTCCTGGTGGAAGTTCTGGGGTAACAATGCCATTACCCGCGCAAGAAGTTAGGGTAAGGAAGATTAAGACAATTAGAACTAAATTTTGGAATAATTTATAACATTTTTTCATTATACCTATTCTCCTTTATAGATAGATAATATTATAAAATATGGAATATAATCTATGGACTGTAAGTTGTAAGGGTGTATGACAACAATACGCCCCTATACTTCCTAATCTATAAAATTCAAAACCGGTAACTGGTTAACTAATATCTTAACTGGCCAACCGGTTAACTGGATAACTGGATAACTATTCTTTAAATTTTCACATCTATCTCAATAACTCTTCTTTAATTTGAACATTATATTCATCTTTAAGAGATGATAACCATCTGGTAAAGGCTTGCTGTTCCTTCTCAGGGAGTATTATGAATTCTATTTCTACTTTAGCTTCCTTCAGGGTCTTCTGACGCTCCGGGCTAATCTCTTCTAATTTGATGATATGATAACCAAATTGAGTTTCAACCACCTCACTAATCTCCCCGGGTTTTAAGGCAAAAGCAGCGTCTTCAAAAGGTTTAACCGTTCTCCCCCGAGCAATAAAACCTAAATCTCCCCCCTTCTCTTTACTGGGGCAAAGAGAGTTTTCCTTTGCTAATTCTGCAAAATCAGCACCACCTCTAATTTTCTCCAAAACAGCTTCTGCCTCTTCCTGAGTCTCTACCAAAATATGACGCAGACGATATTTCTCATCTTTAATAAAGTCCTCTTTATTTTCTTTATAATATTCTGCTATTTCTTCCTCACTCAACTTTACCTTATCATATATTTCCACCTTCGTTGCCGCATCGATCAAAGGTTGCTGAGTGTTAATTTTAATCTTCTCTTCTCGCTCTTTTCTAATTTGTTCGATAGCAGCCTTGATTTGGCTGGACACATTTTCATCCTCTTCTAAACCTATCTGCCGAGCTCTTTGAACTAATATTCTTTCCTTTAGCATATTTTCTAAAAGTTTTTCTTTAGTCTTATACTTATTCTTATTATCAGGATCACTCCAGGCCTTATTAAATTCTCCTAAAGTGATCTCTCCCCCTCTAAAGCTAACCAGGACAGTTTCTGGGGGTTTTGAAGATAAAAATTCTTCTGTTATCTCATCTAAGTTAAAAGTTACTTGAATTTGGGCTTGCTCCTTTAGATTGTCTAACCATTTATTATAGGCATTTTCATGCCTTTCCCGGGTTAGCTTTCTCTCTATGAATCCTTTAGTCTTATCTAAAGTTTCCTGATAAGCAGGCCTAATCTCTAACAATTTTAATAAACAATAGCCCTTTTCTGTCTTAATTATCTTACTAACTTCTCCTACCTTTAAGGCAGAGGCTATTTCTTTAAAGTTATCATATCCAAAAAGCTTTGCGCCATCAGTAGAAATATAACCTAAATAACCACCTTTTTTTGCAGTTAAGCCACCAGATTTTTCTTGAGCCAAAAGGGCGAAATCTGCCCCGGCTTTAATTTCTTTTAAGATAGCCTTTGCTTCCTCTTCAGTTTCTACCACAATCTCCTGCAGGCTATACATATCGGGGACATAAAACTCTTCTTTATTTGCTTCGTAATACTGGGCTATTTCTGCCTCTGTAATTTTCATTAATCGGTCGTCTATCTCCTGCTTAATCAAATTCTGGATTAAAATTTGTTCAGTAGAATTTTTACTCTTTTCAATTGCTTCTTGCTGGATTTGTTCGGTAGCAGTGTTAATCCGATTTTTCACTTTTTCATCCTCATCTAATCCCAATTCTTGGGCCTTTTTCACTATTAATTCCACATTAATTAAATGATTTAAGGCCTCCAGCTTAGTTTTGTATTTATCGGGAAAATCATTCCATTCCCTCTCCACTTCTCCTAAAGAAATTTCTCCTCCTTCGAAAGTGGCAACCATAGTCATCGGCGGCAAGTTATCTGCTGCAGATTGGCTATTACTCAAAATCGTTGATGAGATTAAGAAAAATAAAAAAATTATAATAGCAAAGGTTATCAATAATGAAATTTTTTTATTTTTAGACATATTTTTACTCCTTTTGGTTTAGTTTGCCAGTTACCCGGTTTACCGGTTAACCAGTCATTGGTAGGACAGGCGTCTCGCCTGTCTATTAATGAATTATTTTTAGACATATTTTTACTCCTTTAAAATAAAAAATAATCGACCAATAGTGTTATTAATTTTCTAAAACAAGAGAGCTTCTGAACATTTTCTATCAGAAGCTCTCTTGTTTTAGTAGATTAAGAATTAACCTCTATTTTCTTTTCTAATTAATTATTATTCTTTTTTATGTTTTTAATTAAAAACTAGCAGCAGTAAAAGTAACTACAGCAGCTGCAGGAAGTACCTGATTTCCAGCAAAGGTTAAGGTAATTTTATCACCCGTCTCAAGTGTATGTTCGGTTCCATCATCTTTATTACCAGCTACTGCTCCTCTTGCCATAAATTAATAATAACAAAGAATGGGGTCAATTGTCAATAATAAAGATTTGACCCCATTCTTCCCATGTGTCTCTCTATCTTTTAGTTGTTAACTTTTTTAGAAATCATTACCTAATACTGTGTATGCTACTGGTGCTATTACATTCGTTGCAATATCTGTAAAGCCTGTTGGTGTTAATGTGTCAGCAACTACTATTGTTGGGGCAGAAATACCAGCTGAGTAAGTGACAGTAAGCACTGTATTACCAACACTCCATACAGCACTACCAATCGCTCCCGCTCCGTCTAAGTGGGTTTTTCCGCCACTTGGCGCGATCATAGTGTCAATATTGGTAGCATTAATAACTGTAGGTGTCATTGCTTCGCTAAATGTAAGGACAAGTGTTTCACCTGCAACTATAGCACCATCATTATTACCAGTTGTTGTGATAGTTGCTGTCGGTGCTGTGGTATCTACTACAATTGCATCAACATTTGTAGCCGTGAGAATTGCATTTCCTTTTACGTCTTGAACATGATCTGTCACGAAGTTCAATCTTACTATTCTACCTGTAACAAATGTCGTTGAAGGTATTGTTATTGTCGCTACTGGTGCATTTACATTAATGGTGTTCCAGCTTACTGAGAATGCCACACTTGCTACTGAAATTGCTACAGGTGTTCCTTCTGCATCGTTTGTCGCAGAGGCTAGCAGATCAGCTATGTCATCAATAGCTAAGGTGAGTGCATTTAGCGCCTCATTGAATGTTACTACTAATGACGTTCGGGCTCCTGCTTCTGGTGCTGTTAAGGTTGCTGTTGGTGCTGTTGTATCTACAACCACCGCACCTGTCCCCACAGTTACATAGGCATTAGCAGTTTTGACAGGTGTGGTCGTCCCTATTTTTACTGCAGTTACAAGGATAGTGGCTGTTCCTGCTGTTACGCCTGTCGCCGGAAGCGTGTAAGTTACTGTTGTTCCTGAAGTGGAACTCAAACTTCCTCTACCCGTTGTCGGTGAGATTGACCAGGTAAAAGTACAGGAAGAAGTCATAGTAGTTCCGGCAGTACTTAAAGCGCTAGCGGTAAAGGATTGAGACATCGCAGTTCCTACTGTGGCTGTTGCATTAGCAGGAGATATGCTCACTGAAGATAATACAGTAGTGGTTGTACCGCTAATGGTAACCGCACTCGAATTATCAACATTGCCAGCAATATCTGTAACTGAAGATGCTGGATTTACAGTAGTACCAGAAACGATAGTTGGTGATGTTCCTAAAGTAACAGTACAAACAGTTCCAGTAGTATTCCAGCTGACTGTAGGCCCTGTCCCATAACTGCCGGCACTTAAGAGCAATCGACTGGAAACATTACTGCTAGTTATGGTGCTCTTCTCCATCTCATCATCAAAAGTAAAGGTAATGGTATCTCCTTTGTTAACTGTGCTACTACTATTAGCATCACTATAAACAGCGGTGCTCAACTTTGGTTTAGTGACATCGTATTTTATAGTATCATTATATGTTGTAGATTCACCTGTGTCATTTTTAAATTTAACATAAACTGTTTTAATTCCTTCACCAGTGGTACATCCCGCCCCGGTAGTTATATTAAATGTGCTGTGGGATGTCGCATAGACCACCCAACTGCTCCAGGTAGTTCCATTTCCGCTAAAAGCCATATGATCTGCACCTGTGGCAGATATAGTTAATGGTGGAGTAGCATCATTGGTAGCAGCAGCACCGTAGGCTATGGAAATAGAACCATTGCTGGGAACATCTCCTGTAGGTATTGTAGGCGGAGTTACAGGTTGACATCCTATAACCAATATTAAAACAGCTATCAATATAGCAGATAAAATTACTAAATTTTGTTTAAACTTCATAATTTAATTATTCCTCCTTTAATTTAGAAATTAAAAATATCATAACTAATTAAGACAAAAATAAAAGCATCACCTCCCACTAAACTTTTGGGATTACTAAAAATCAACAAGACTATAATCTTCTGCTTTCATAAGCAAAACAAAAATCTTTCAAGAAAATTTATAAAAAGTCTTTATTATAGGTTAATTATAAGGCAGATAATATCAAATTGTCAATTTTATTTCTCTATCCACCTCGCCCCACACTCATTTACTTTTCAGGGTAACTTTTGAAACTTTTCGTAGTTAACCGACCAGAAACCCCATCCTTTATCCAATGTCCAGACTACATATTCTGACCATTTATCAGTACTCTCAATATCATCAATTGTAGAAGTAATTTCATAATCTACAAAAAAAGTAGCAGTAGCCACCAGACCAGAAACTATCACATTTACCGCATTGGTAACCGCAGAAATATTGGTAGTGGTTTCAAATATTTCTTTAACCCGACTATACTTCTCCACATAGTCATAAGTTTCCAAAGTATTTCCCTCTCCATCCTGTTCTTCAATAATTAATGAAGGAGAATATACCCCCATATACTTATCCAAATTCTTCTCTTCGAAGCCCTCAACCCAGGTCTCAACTAAATTTACAATCAAATCCTCATCAGTCAGCTCGTGGTTTATGCATCCGGTTAGATTAAACAATAATAATATCAAAACAAGAATTGCCATCAATTTTTTCCCATTCATAAATTTACCTCCTCATTTTCTTTTTATAAGAGACAACTACCGAGACCTTCTCTCATAATAAATGTTCTACACTCATCCAGGTAAAAACTTCATCTTTATATTTATATTCTACAAAATTTTAAAAAATCCTTCTTTTTTTAATAAAAAAAATAAATTAGTCGTTAGTGAAGAAGAGAAGGCACGGCACGCGCCGTGCCTCTACATTACATAGACAGGCGAGACGCCTGTCCTACAGGGTGTATGATGGGTGCAAAATAAAAAAGGGCCACAAGAATGTGACCCTTTTTTATTATTTATTTAATCTGTTGGTTCTAAATCTGTCAATGATGCTGCTTCTACTATAC
>Ga0209991_10000785_pt1 | contig 14193 bp, 21 predicted proteins | sample ChitaG_FD_183167 | JGI IMG/M metagenome (GOLD analysis project Ga0209991, IMG submission 183167) | Deep subsurface microbial communities from South Pacific Ocean to uncover new lineages of life (NeLLi) - Chile_00310 metaG (SPAdes)... | ecosystem: Environmental > Aquatic > Marine > Oceanic >...
CTCCACCTTACGGCTTAGCAACCCATTGTACCGGCCATTGTACCACGTGTGCAGCCCAGGGCATCAAAGGGCCATGCTGATTTGGCGTCGTCCCCACCTTCCTCCCAGTTATCCCGGGCAGTTCCCCATGACAAATAAAACATAGGGTAGGGGTTGCGCAGGTTCCCCCATCTAAGGGAGCAGCTCAAGCCACCTGCTGACGACAACCATGCAGCACCTGCCCGCCTGTCCTTGTGAGAAGACTCTCCTTTCGGAAAGTTTTCAGGCGGGTGTCAAGCCCTGGTAAGGTTCCTCGCTTATTGTCGAATTAAGCCACATGGTCCACCGCTTGTGTGAGTCCCCGTCTATTCCTTTGAGTTTTAGCCTTGCGGCCGTACTTCCCAGGTGGGACACTTAACGCGTTAGCTTCGCCACCTAAAGGGTCGACACTTCAGGCAGCCAGTGTCCATCGTTTACAGCGTGGACTACAAGGGTATCTAATCCTTTTTGCTCCCCACGCTTTCGTCCCTCAGCGTCAGGGTCGCCCCAGCTGAATGCCTTCGCTTTTGGTGTTCCGCACGATATCAACGGATTTCACCCCTACACCGTGCGTTCCATCAGCCTCTAACGCCCTCTAGCTTAGCAGTTTCGAGCGCATTCCCAAGGTTAAGCCCTGGGTCTTTAACACTCGACTTACTAGGCCGCCTACGGACCCTTTACACCCAATAAATCCGGATAACGCTCGGAGATTCTGTATTACCGCTCCTGCTGGCACAGAATTAGGATCTCCTTATTCCTGGAGTACCGTCACCCGAAGGTTCTTCCTCCAGAAAAGCTCTTTACACCCCGAAGGGCTTCTTCGAGCACGCGGCGTCGCTGGGTCAGGGTTTCCCCCATTGCCCAATATTCTCGACTGCTGCCTCCCGTAGGAGTTAGGCCCGTGTCGCAGTGCCTATGTTGGAGAACACACTCTCATGCCTCCTACCCGTCATTGCCTTGGTAGGCCGTTACCCTACCAACTAGCTGATAGGCCGCGGGCCGATCCTGAAGCAGTTGGATTACTCCTTCCTTTTACCGAGCACATAATCTATATGCTTGGACTATCGGGAATTAGCCCGCCTTTCGGCGGATTATGCCCGTCTTCAGGGTTCGTTACCCACGTGTTACTAACCCGTTCGCCACTCCCGTCCACCTTTGCAAGCAAAGATGGACGATCGTACGACTTGCATGCCTTATCCACGCCGCCAGCGTTCATCCTGAGCCAGGATCGAACTCTCAAGTAATACTGATTACTGCTGATAATAGCTGATTACCACCGATAAGAAATCAGCGGAAATCAGTTGTCGCGAAAGCGACACAAAATCAGCGGTCATCAGTGTGTCCCCGCAAGGGGACATTCGGGACAACTCTAAAAAACTAATTTTGGGTATCACAATAGCTTATTTAATTTTCAAAGACCCTTCCTTTCCAAACAAAATCAGGAAGACACCTTCCTGATTATTACAACGTGTCTTCAATTTTTACTTATCTTATCTCATTTTTAGAAGTCTTAATGCGGTCATTAAATCTTTCAGCCTTTTCTATTTTCATTTTACTTTTTCTAAAAACCTTTGTCAAGCCCTCTCAAGTTTTGCGAGACAAAATTTGGGAGGGCAAGCCCATGACCTTTTGAGCCGCCTGCAGGAATCGGACCCGCGTATGTAGTTTACAAAACTACTGCTTTACCATTAAGCTAAGGCGGCTAGATTTTATTTTGATTTTCCTCCTTTTTGATTAGTTGACTTTTTCAACTCTTCCCAATAATTATCATTTTCATTTTCTTTTTCTTCCATTTTTCTAGTTCTTAATCTTTCCAAAATTGTTGATGTTTTATTTTCTGTTTTTAAGGCTAAAATTCTAATTTTGGAAAGGATTCTTTGCAGAAAAATTTCAGGAGAGGAAGACTTTAAGGAAAAAAGATTTTTAATTTCACCTTTTAAACGAGAAAAAATTCCCTCTTTTTCTTCGGTAATTTCTAATGTTAACTTAGCCAAAACAGGTATCTTCCTAAACAGAATCACTCCCATTCCAAAAATACTTCCAAGAAAAATAACTGTCGCAATTAACTCATAACTCATAATTCAAATCTCGTAAATTTCTTAATTACGATATTCTCCCCCATTTTGGCGATATGTTCATCGATTAACTCTTTTATTGTCTTTGTTTCATCTCTAATCCAAAGTTGAGAGAGAAGAGAAATTTCTTCTTTATATTTTTTCAATTTCCCCTCTATGATTTCATCAATTATTTTTTTGGGCTTACCAGAATTTTTAAATTGTTCTTGATAAATTTTTCTTTCACCTGCTAAAAATTTTTCAGGAATGTCCCCTGCTTTTAAAAAAAGCGGATTCATGGCTGCAATTTGGAGGCATAGCTCATGGGCCAATTTTTGAAAATCTTCAGATCTGGCCACAAAATCCGATTCGCAACGAATATCTAAAAGGACCCCAATTTTTTTATTAGAATGCAAATAGCTTTCAATGATTCCTTCTCTAGTCTCTCTTTCTGACTTTTTTCTAGCTAATTCCCTTCCCCACTCCCTTAAAATTTCTTTGGCCTTCTCTAAATCTCCTTGAGCCTCAATCAGGGCTTTTTTACATTCAGCCAGAGAAATTCCAGTTTCTTCCCGAAGTTGTTTAATATGATCAATTGATGTCATAGCTCAGGAAACAGATAACAGGAAACAACCTAAGAATTTTAAATCTTTGTTTCTTGTTTCTTGTTTCTTGTTTTTTGTTTGGCTTTTTTTATAACTTCAGCAACTTTTTCAAGAATATATTTTACTGACACTATTGCATCATCATTGGCCGGAATGAGATAATCAGCCGGAGTGGGGTCAACATTGGTGTCACAAATTCCAATGACTTTTATCCCCTTTTCCCTGGCCTCTTTTACTGCTAAAGCATCTTTTATCATATCTAAGACAAGGATGGCATCTGGGAGTTTTTCCATTTTTTTTATTCCCTCAAATTTTATTTTAAGTTTTCTAAGTTCTTCGTCAATTTTTAACCTCTCTTTTTTTGTATATTTTTCCAATTCTCCTTCTTTCTTTTTCTTTTCCAAATCCTTAAAATATTCTACCCTCTTTTTAATAATTTCAAAATTAGTAAAAGTTCCTCCCAACCACCTCTCATTAACGTAAGGTAGTCCGCATTCTTCAGCTACATTTTTTAGCAAATTTTTAACCTGAATTTTTGTTCCCACCAAAAGTAAAATTTTATTTTCCGAAATAAGTTCTTTAATAAATTTTAAGGCTTCTTTAAATTTTTCGCAGGTCTTAACTAAATCAATAATATGGACATTATTTCTCACTCCATAAAGAAAAGGTGCCATCTTAGGATGAGCTCTGGAGGTCCGGTGGCCAAAATGCAAACCAGCCCTGAGCATTTCTTCGGGATCAATTTTAAATTCATTTGCCTTAACCTCTTTCTTAATTTTGACCTCTTCTTTAACTTCTTTCACTAAATTTTCTTCCCGCCCTTGGCGAGGCTTGCCTTTGGCGGCAGTCTTTTTCATTCAATTAATATACCACTTCTTTTTTTTGAAGACAAGCCCCGTAGGATGTTTACTATCCTACGGGGCAAGAGTTATAATAAAATAATGCCAAACTTAATTTCAAAATTACCAAAAATTGGTCGCTTGAAACCTGATATGGCAGGAGCCATTATGCTTCCTCTTCCTCAAATTCCGCTGGTTAAGGCTACCGATACCATTTCCAAAGTAGAAAAAAATCTTCTGGAGAAAATAAAAGAGCTGGATACTATCAATTATATTTACATTGTAGATGATGAGCAAAAATTAAAAGGAGTTATTTCTATCAAGGAAATTTTCCGGCAGCCAAAAGAGACTCTGGTTTCAGAAATAATGGAAGAAAAATTAGTCAGAGCTCGTCTTCGCACTGATCAAGAAAGAGTAGCCTTTTTAGCTATTAAATACAATCTGAAAGCAATTCCAGTGGTTGATAAGACCGATAAACTCTTAGGAGTAGTTTCTTCTGATACTATTTTAGATATTTTGAATAGAGAAGCGACCGAAGATATTTTACAATTAGCCGGTGTTCAACGATTTGACACAATGGCAATTGATGTTACTAAGACCCCAAGTAAAATAATAATTTTGGCTCGGCTTCCCTGGCTAATAGCAGGATTAATTGGCGGAATTTTAGCTGCCAGAATTTTGGGATTTTTTGAAGCAACTCTAGAAACTCAAATTGTTTTTGCATTTTTTATTCCGGTAATGCTTTATATGTCAAATGCCGTGGCAATTCAAAGCCAAACAATGTTTATTAGAAGTTTGACGGTAGATCCTCAATTGAAAGTCAGAACCTATTTCTCAAAAGAAATTAAAATTGGTGGTTTTATTGCTTTAGTTTGTGCTTTATTGCTTTCCTTAATTTTCTTTCTTTGGCAAGCTTCTCCCTTTATTGGAATTATTTTGGGATTATCAATGTTCATTTCCACTACCTGGGCTGTGATCCTAGCCATCTTTATTCCCTGGCTTTTGCGAAAATTTAAAAAAGATCCAGCCGTTGGTTCTGGCCCCCTTGGTACCATCGTCAACGATGTCTCAACTTTAATTATTTATTTTAGTGTAGTTTCTTTGATGATAAGGATATTTTTATCGTGAGGGAAAAAGACTTTGAAAAATTGGTTGAGCAGGCCTTGAAAGAAACGCCCAAAGCAGTTTTTGAAAAAATGGAAAATGTGGCAATTGTTGTTGAAAAAAGGCCTTCTTCAGAGCAGCTTAGGAAGAGCGGAATAAGATATGGCAATCTTTTATTGGGGTTATATCAAGGCGTTCCTCAGACAAGATGGGGCCGAGGATTTGGGATGCGGCTGCCAGACAAAATTACTATTTTTCAAGAGCCAATTGAACAGCTTGCAAAATCTGAAGCAAAAGTTTTAGAAGTCCTCAAAAATACTATTTTTCACGAAATTGCTCATCATTTCGGCTTTGACGAAAAAGAAGTAAGAGAACTTGAAAGAAAGCGAAAATTTAAAAAATAAAACCACTTTCTCACTCCCGGCGCTTCGCGCCAAGGTTTTAATTGACGAAACAATTTCAAAATGACAGGATGGAAAAAGGAGGAATAGTTCTACTGCACATTAACAATACGGAAGGAGGTGGAAACTGTGAGAATTCTGAAAGTGCCAAGCTGGTTCCTTAGACTATTTAGAGGTGGGTTTTTCTTTTTGTTTGTCTGGACAACCTATTTGGTGCTTAAAAAACGCTCTCTCGATACTCGATTCAGAATTTGTTGTATTCTGGCAACCATCATTTACTGGTTTTATCGAAACGGCAGAAAAAGAATTACAAGAAATATATCTCTGATTCGTCCCGACCTAAACGAGATTCAAATAGCTAAAGGCCGTTGGCAAGTAGTGAGAACAATAGCCCGGTCTTGGGCAGCAATGTTGGGCAACGAGTCTACTACTCTCGAGGAAATAGCCGGAAAACTAAAAATCGAAGGAGAGATAGAACAACTCTTAAGCAGCCATCGAACTGGTAAGAAAATCATCGCAACAATGGTTCATACCGGACCAGTTGATGAAATGGTAGGCATTATCCCCCTTCTCGGTCTACAGATTTATGTCCCAGCTGAACCCGTCAAGCCGAAATGGTTTTTTAATTTAATGATGCGCCTGCGACTACGATTCGAGGGCATTGTTTATGAACCAGTGGAAAAAGGGCAAACCCTTGCTCGGGCTGCTCGACATCTATCTGAAGGCCGAATAGTTTTGCTGGCAGTTGATTTGCCAAGACGCGAGGGTGGCGTGCTCTGCCGAATCGGAAACGCTAGAGCGATATTCCCAGTAGGATCAGTAAAGTTGGCCCTTGAACAAGATGCCACTATTTTTCCTGTTTTTCCTTCCTGGGAAGAAAACTGGATAGTAAAAGTTAAGATTGGAGCACCGTTTGTGCTTATTAAAACTGGGAATATAGAGGAAGATATTAGAACTAACACCCGCCGATTAATTGGAATATATAAGGATCATATCCAAGAAAACTGGTGGAGCTGGCTAAGATTGCTCTGGAGTGAATTTGAAGAGGTGGAAGCCAATGTTGCAGAAAAAACTTTTTGATGAATTCTTCAAAAACAAGCCTTAGCTTATAGCAAGCCAAGGCCTTTTTGTTTTTTATCGAAATTAAAAACAAAAAGCCTCTGATAACACAAATTCCAGAGGCTTAGAAGTCTTTATCTTTCAAAATTTATAGTACCTTTCATGCTCTATTTCCACATCGTGAATAGAGAAAGTATAGGGCCATTCACTTACCTCGCCTTTATCAACAATGATAGTGATAGTTTCTCCTTCAATGCGGAGAATAAGAGGAATTTGTCGCAAAGGAGGGCCGTCCAAAAACACTGTTTCCTCCCCTGTCTTTCTCTTCCGTACCACAATACGTTTACATTGTACTTCCACCTTCCTCACCACCCTTCAATCCTTCAATTGGGAACGTACTATTTCACTATTTAAGCATATTATGGGCTTATTCTTTTGTCAAACAAAGAGTCCCGCGAAGCGGGACTTTTGGCGCTGGCGAGGGCAGACCTCCTTGCCTGCGAACGAACTAGCTTGGACGCTAGCATTTGCCGTTTCTATTCGACCCGCCCCCATAATGTACTATTTAGGTTTTTTAACAAGTGTTACCCCGTATTTTTCAATTCCTGCTATTTGGTCTGGAGTTAAAGATAATCTACCTTCTAAATAGGCCAGAGCACATAAACTACAAATATTTCCATCATCTACAAAAATTGAGCGTGGTTTATGACAAACAGTACACTCCACGAGTTCTCTCTTAGGGCAATTTCTATTTTCACAGTTATATATTTTTCTGCCGTTTACCTCTTTAATTACAACTAGTTTTCCTTCACACATCCGACAAATAAAATCAAAATACATTTCACTATCGTTTTTCAAGGTGCTTACCTCCTTCCCCTATTCGTCTTTATTTTTATAGCTTGCCCGAAAGAAAGTCTTTGCGGGGCGGGATTTTGAGTTGAAAGTTATAAAGAAAATTGCCCAGTGATGTTAGGCTACTTCGCTTTTAGTTTTTTAGCAATGTCAGTCCAGATTTTTTTCAAATTCTTAACCACTTCTTTTAAATCCTCTTTTTTAATTTTTTTTGCCTTGGCATATGAACTAATCACCGCTTCTACGATTTCTTCATATTTTCCTCGTGTTAATTTTTTGGTTTTTCCTGCCTTTTGGATTATTTCTTTCTCCATCTTTTGAATAATCTTTTTCAGATCTTTTCGGAGTTCTTTTCCCGCTTTGGGAGCTAACAACATTCCGGCAATTACTCCCAAAATTGCTGCTGCCAATATCTTTTTAACTGCCCCTTTTTTCTTGGGTTTTTCTTCTTTAGCTTTCATGGAAATTTTCCGGGAGTTAAATCTTTAACTCGCAAATAATCAAATTAAAGATAAACCCCAGTTTAATTATTATTTATAATTTTAACCTCATTGGTTATCTTTTTTTCTTCCGTTTGGTAACTGCCTTCTTTACCAAGGTCACAAGAGCGGAAACTACACCTGCTATTATCTCGCCCTTTTCCCGAAGTTGATAAGTTATTTTCGAAATATCCCTTAAAATCTTAATAAGATAGAAAAAAACAATACAAAGAAAGATTGCTATAATCGTCAGGGAAATAGAACCGATAATGTCGAAAATGGTTTGCACCGACATTTTAAACTCCTATTTTAATTATAGAAAAAATTCTGCAAAAAAACAAGTGGGAAATTAAAGAAAATCTTGGGCAGTTTTTGAATTGAAAATTTAGAAAAAAAGAATAAGATAAATATAAAAAGAATATGAAAAAAGAAAACAAAAAAGAATTAGACCCCGAGTTTTTTAACGATATTCCGCCAGAAGAGGAATATATTGAAGAGCAAAAGCCAGGGCCAATTTGGAAAACTTTACTCTTTGCAGGTGTGGCCATAATGGTAATGGCCGGTTTGATTTGGTTGTCTGGCGGATATCAGGCTTTTTTGTATCGCAAGACCCCTCCGGTAAAAGAAAAGGAGTTTCAAAGCATACTTGATGCAGAAAAAATAATAGTGTCACTTAATATCATTGTTTTTCGAAATGAAGGGAATCTAGGAAGCCAAAGAGACAAAGAAAATATTAGAATACTTGTTGATAATGCTTCGCGCATCTGGGCTCAGGCAGATATCACTCTTTTCATCAAGGTCATTCATTCGGTTGAGGCGAGTGACGATACTATTTCTCAATTTTTCAAAAAACCAAATCTTTTGACAAAGGAGATTCCCCAATTTGACCCCGGGGCTTTTAATTTGTTTTTGGTGCAAACCCTTGGCGGCATCAATGGCATTGCGTTTTCTGGCATCAAAAGCATGGCTGTAGCTGATTTTACGACCGTATATGATTTTCGTGTCACAGCCCACGAGGTAGGCCATCTTCTCGGGCTTTCTCACGCTGATACATCGAACGACCAATTGATGTTTAAGAGCGCCAATGGAACGAAACTCACTGAAGGCGAAGTATTAACTGCCAGAGGCTACGCCTTCAAGTTTTTCGGTGAATAACTTTATTGACTATGTTCGCAGTGAAGATCGAAAAATCAAAAAAATAAAAGTTAACTCTCTAAAGCCACTCCCCTACCCCTGTCTCTACCGGACGGTTTTTGAGTTGAAAATTTAGGAAAAAGGAGTAAAATGAAGGAGGAGAAAACATGAGAAAACCATTTTCTAAAAGAGGTAAAAGGGTTTATCGAGCCCCCAGTGCGCCGAAGAGGCGGGCGTGGGGCCTGGCTGCTCGCTTAGAACACCGAAGAATTAAAGGCAAACAAAAAAGAAAATGAGAATAAAAACATTCTCACATTCTTGAGAATGTTGGAATGTTGTGTTAGTATAAAAAGTATAAAAATATGAAAACAGCAAAACAACTTGAAAGGCATTTTAAGGGAGCAGCCAATCACCGAAGGATTGAAATTTTACTTTTACTTGCTAAACAGGAGATGATTCCACTCGAGGGCATCGCCGAGAAACTAAATTGTAACATTAAAACCATCTCTGAACACACCCGGCGGTTAGTCCAAGCAGGTCTTATAAATAAAAAATACCAGGGAAGACTAGTTACCCATTCCCTTTCACCCTATGGAAAGAAATTTGTAAAATTTATAGAAACATTCCAACATTCTTGAGAATGTTGGAATGTGTTTAATGATTAAAAAGATGAAGAAATCCTTTACCATTCATGATTTGCCAAAAATTGAGAGACCGAGAGAAAAAATGATTTCGAAAGGGCCCGAAAACTTAAAAGACGAGGAGCTCTTGGCTATTCTTTTGAGAACCGGTAGGGAGGGTAAAAATGTTTTAGAGCTGGCAAAACAAATTTTAAGGAAATACTCTAAAAAACGGATTTTTAAGATGCAATATGAGGATTTAATAAAGATAAAGGGAATAAATTCAGCTAAAGCCTGCACAATTTTAGCCGCTACAGAATTAATCAAAAGAGCCTTGGAGGTGGGAGAGGAAACGATACCTGTAATTAAATCAATCAAAGATGTAGCAGCCCAATTTAGCTATCTTAGAGATAAAACCAGAGAACATTTAGCAGTTTTGTATTTAAATGCCAGAAACGAAATGGTTTTCAAAAAACACCTTTTTGTTGGTACTCTTAATGCTAATTTAGCCCATCCTCGAGAAATCTTCGAACACGCTTTACTACAAAATGCCGCCTCAGTGATTTTAGTTCACAATCATCCCTCTGGCGATCCCGAACCCTCAAAAGATGACTTAGAAATCACTAAAAGAATAGTTGAAGCCGGCAAAATAATGGGAATTGATGTTTTAGACCACATAATTATTACCAAAACCAAAATTTTTAGTTTTAAAGAGAAAAAATTGATACAAAATTATGCCCGAACCATTTTATAAACCAAAAAAAGAGGAAATAAAAGATTTTAAAAAGAAAGAAGTCAGCTTTTGGATATTATCAGGAAGTCAAGAAAACTGGAGAAAAGGAACAGCTGAAAGAATTTGGGGAGTAAAAGAAGGTTTAAAAAATTTTTGGGATAAATTAAAACCAGGGGATATTTTATTATTTTATGTTACTTCTCCTATCAGTGGCATTATCGGCTTTGGGAGACTGGAAACAAAATTTAAACAAGATAAACCATTATGGCCAGATGAGATATTAAAAAATCAAGTAATTTATCCTTTTAGATTCGAATTTAAAATTGATTATCTTTTACCCGAGAGAGATTGGTACAAAGATAAAATTAATATAAGCGGATTAAAATTGAATTATTGGGCGGGTTTAAATTTTATTAAAAATATAAAAGCTATTGAGCAATTAAATCAAACAATTAAACAGAAATGGAATGTAGAATTACCTTTAGAAGAATTAATTTTGAGAGAAGAAAGAGCGAAATATGAAACAAAAAAAGAACTTACCCATCGTGATTATCAAAATATGTTTAAGAAGATAGGTGAACTCCAAGGATTTCTTGCTCATACTGAATACCCGATCGGGAAGGAAAAATTAGATGTAGTATGGATGAGGGTAGCGGGAGGAAGTCCTACTTATGTTTTTGAGGTCCAAATAGGTGGAGATATTTATCACGCTTTAGGTAAATTGAAACATGCTTGGGATAAATGGAATAGCAACATTTTTCTGATTACAGATAAAACTCAAATCTCCAAAGTAAACGAATTACTTCAAGGAACTTTTCATGAAATTTCCCCTTGTTTAAAAATAATTTTTGCCGAAGAAGCCCAAAAATTATTCCGATCCAAAACAGAAGTAAAACAATTAGAAGAGAAATTTGGAATTTTGAAGTATTGAATCGATTTTTCAAAATAACTAAAATTTAGGCCGAAGTTAAAGGAAATTTAATATGATTTATCAAACAAAGAATTCAAATAAAACCAAGGGTATAATCCACAAAAGCCTCAAAGAATTAATAGAGGGGGTATTGCAAGATGAAAAGAAAATTGCTACTATTGTAAAAGAGGTTAAGAATATGATAAAATAATAAAACCATTATGGATAAACAAGATTTAATTAAAAAAATTGAAGAAGTTCGGGAATCTCGACTTATTGCTTATATTACTGGTGACCGTCAGCCTTTTGTCACTAGAATTGCTGATGATATTATCCCTATTTTGAATCGTCATTTAGAAAATTTTAATCATCCCAAAAAGGTCAGCTTGTTTCTTTATACCCGAGGTGGTGATATGGTAGCTCCCTTAAGAATGGTAAAGCTTATCAGAAGCTATACTCAAGATTTTGAGGTAATTATCCCTTACAAAGCCCATTCTGCCGGAACTCTGATTGCTTTAGGAGCGAACAAAATTTTAATAGGAAAATTGGGTGAGTTAAGTCCAGTTGATCCCACAACGATGCACCCCTATAATCCTCAAAGTCCTTTAAACCCCCAACAAAGATTAGAAATAAGTGTTGAGGATTTAAATTCTTATTTTCTTCTAGCTCGAGAAATGGCAAAGGTGAAAGAAGAAGAAATGGATAAAGTTTTTACAAATTTAGTAGAGAAAATTCATCCTTTAAGTTTGGGCAATGCTTACCGTGCTTTAAGAATGGGAAAAATAATTGCTGAGAAACTTTTAGAAATGCCAAAAGAAGAAAGACTTTCTAAGGAAGACATCAAAAAAATAGTAGAAGAAATTACCAGCAAAATTTGTATTCATGGCTACCCTATTACAAGAGATGAAGCAGAAGATTTGGGTCTGCCAATTGAAAAAGCAAAAGGAGAATTAGAAAAAGATTTATGGAATTTATATGAAATTTATGGAAAAGAAATGAAATTAGGTATTCCATTCCATCCTGTAGAGTTCCTCGGAGATAAAGAGATGGCTGAGATTCGATATGTAGGAGCGTACATTGAGAGCGATGATTTATCAGATCAATTTATATTTAAAGGGAAAATTCAAAAGACCATACGAGATAATAAACCAGTGATTGATATGAATATCGAGCCACCTAAATGGAATCAAATTAAATAATATACATTTATGAAGCAAGAACAAAAACTCGAAATTAGGGCAGAAAACACAGCAGTCATTACAGGACCAAAACAAGGGTGGTTATTAAGAATATCGGGTATAGGACCTTATGTCGAACCTGGTGGTATTTTGGATTGGGAGAAGATTTCTCCTAAACGGTTAAGTTGGCCCACTTATCTTCCTTGGGAAGAAAGAGAAGAAGTTATTCCTTTAGTGCTACCAGAACGATTAACTAATCCTCATTATGGTAGTGCCGAACTTGAGCAAAATCTGAGAGAAATGGCAAAAAAAGCTCCGGGAATCCATAAAGTGTGGGAGGTAACAAAAGATTTACCATCTTTAACTAAAATTCTTCTAGAGGAACGTGAACAAGAATAAAATGAATAAATGGCAAATTATTATCTTGAAACAAGCGCATTTCTTAAACGATATAAACAAGAAAAAGGCTCTAATTTTGTTAATAAATTAATTGAAGACAGTTCTTCATCTGTTTTTTATTTAAACCTTACTATTGCGGAAATTAGTAAGGTATTTTTTCGTTTATATAAATATCCTCAAGATTTAGAGAGAGATAAACAAATTTCAAAAGAGGTTTTTGAAAAGTTTCAAAATCAATTTGCCCAAGATTTACTTAAAATGAAGAAAATTTCTTTAACAGAGGAAATTATTGAAAAAACAAAAAAGATTTTGGAAAAAGGCTATTTAAAATCAGTCATTGATCTTCTACATTTGTCAGCATTTTTAATTACTAAAGAAGAGTTCTCGGATATAAAATTAGTTACTTCGGATGGAAAAATTGTTGAAATAGTAGAAAAATTCATTTCTAAAAGTATTATTATTAACCCCGAAGATTATGAATAAAACTTGGCCAACAAAAAATTAGGAGAGATTTGATACAAAATGCAAAAATCAAAATCAAAATCAAAAAATTCTAAATGAGTATGGAATTTAAACAATCAACAATCGGCGATCTTATCGAAAGCGAACGAGAAATGGTGCTTACGGGAGCGGAACGCTACGGCGAGTATTTTATTAACGCGTCGGAATTCAACACCCTTTTGAATAATTTTGTAAAGTCAATTGATGATCCAAGCAAGTTTATATTTGTGGCCTTTCTTTCACAAGTAAGAAAACATCATACACTTGCCTTGTTTTCGTCCGTTCGACTTCATCACATTCAAATGGGATTGAATTTGCGGCAAGTATTGGAGGCCGGAGCTTGGGCGGCATATGCTATGGCCCACGAAGACAGAGATAGGTTTTGTGAAGCTGACGCAGACGGGATCCTACACATTCCAAAAAGATTAAAAATCGCGAGAGACAATTGGCTTAATCAGAATTTCAAGATCAAATCAGACGAGATAAAAAAGCTAAAAGAGCTTATCAATGAATCGGTAGCTCATGCGAATATCGTTTATGCCTTCCAGAATTTTGAGATGAAACCAGCAGACGATCCAGGATTCCATACCCCATTCTTTGATTTTGATGACGAGTATAAAGTCAAAAATGATCTGTGGTTTATTGCCAATATCGCATTGGGTTTGATAGATTTATTTTATGGAGTAAACCGGCAATATAGAGTCTTTCAGTTAGTTGATGATTTTAACGCAAAGTTTAAGCAGTTGGTAAATCAAAATAACAAACTTAAATCCGAAATGATGCAGCATCCACGTTTTAAAAAACATGTCAAAAACTAATACTACAACTTGGTGGAAGGTGAAGTTGGATGAAGCGATAAACATTAATCCCACTGTTCCTTTGAAGAAGGGATTTAACTACCCATACTTGGACATGGCCGATGTAAACCCTGGTCAGCGTGAACCGACGATAAGTCGAGAAAAAGAATATAGGGGGAGCGGTGCAAAATTTAACACAGGTGATACTGTTTTTGCGAGAATAACTCCTTGTCTTGAACATGAAAATGGTGTCAACTCTATTTTTTCTTGACAACCTAAAATCAAAAATTAACCAACCTTTAGCCGAAGCTGAAATAATCAAATTTTAATTAAAGTAAAACCTATGAATAATTTATTAAAAAAATCAATTAAAGAATATCAAGAAACTCAGGATTTATTATACGGAGTTCAAAAACTTGCTAATAAAATTAGAGCTGAATCTAAAAGGACAATTGCTTTATTGCGAAGAGAGAATATCAAAGAAAGCAAAAAGATAATTAGAGAAGTAGA
>Ga0209991_10000786_pt1 | contig 14184 bp, 10 predicted proteins | sample ChitaG_FD_183167 | JGI IMG/M metagenome (GOLD analysis project Ga0209991, IMG submission 183167) | Deep subsurface microbial communities from South Pacific Ocean to uncover new lineages of life (NeLLi) - Chile_00310 metaG (SPAdes)... | ecosystem: Environmental > Aquatic > Marine > Oceanic >...
GTCGTTGTTGCCACCGCGGGTGCGCCGCCGAGTTCGGTCGCTTCGACGGGCCGACTTGTCGCCTCGGTCCTCAGAGCTGCGCCCAGGCTCTCGCTTGGTCCTGCTCGCAGGCCGGGCCGAGCCGATCCTGCCGGTGGCATCGGGCGGGATGTTGAGCTCCTCGAACAGGTGTGGCGAGCTTGAGTAAGTCTCGGCCGGGTCGGGCGTCTCCAGACCCAGCGCCTTGTCGATCATCGTCCAGCGGGGCAGTTCATCCCAGTCGACGAGAGTGACGGCGATACCGGTCTTGCCTGCGCGCCCGGTGCGGCCGATGCGGTGCACGTAGGCCTGGTCGTCCTCGGGGATCTGGTAGTTGATCACGTGCGTGATGTCGTCGATGTCGATGCCGCGAGCGGCCACGTCGGTAGCGACGAGCACGTCGACCTCGCTGGTGCGGAAGGCCTTCAGTGCCTTCTCGCGCGCGGCCTGGCCGAGGTCACCGTGCACGGCACCGACCTTGAACCCGCGTTCGGCGAGTTCGTCGGCTACCTTCTGGGCGGTGCGTTTGGTGCGCGTGAAGACCATCGTCGCGCCTCGACCACGGGCTTGCAGAATGCGCCCGACCATCTCGACCTTGTCGAGGGCGTGGGCGCGGTAAGCGAACTGTTCGGTGGTGTCGTGGGTGGCCGCGGAGTGCGGCGCCTCGGCCCGGATGTGCGTCGGCTGGTTCATGAACGTGCGGGCCAGGGTGATGATCGGGTCCGGCATGGTCGCCGAGAACAGCATCGCTTGGCGCTTGGCCGGGATCTGCTTGAGGATCCGCTCGATATCAGGCAGAAAGCCCAGATCAAGCATTTCGTCGGCTTCGTCGAGCACGAGCTTGGACACGCCGCCGAGTTGTAGGTGCCCTTGCTGAGCCAGGTCGAGAAGGCGACCGGGGGTGCCGACGACGACGTCCGCGCCCCTCTGCAGCGCCTCGATCTGCGGCTCGTACGGGCGTCCGCCGTAGATCGCCACGACTGACAGCGGGCGACTGTTGCCCTCGTGGTCGGCCACCAGGTACTTCGATGCCACTTCCAGATCGCCGAAGACCTGCAGACACAACTCACGGGTGGGCACGACGATCAGCGTTCGTGGTATGCCGCTGAGCGGGCGCTCGGAGTCGTTGGTGATGCCGTGCAGCAGTGGCACGCCGAAGGCATAGGTCTTACCCATGCCGGTGCGAGCCTGGCCGATCAGGTCGTCGCCGGCCAGTGCCAGTGGCAGCGTCAGTTCCTGAATGGCGAAGGGTTGTTCGATGCCGGATTCGGAGAGCGCGCGCACGATCTCTTCGCGCACTCCGAGTTGGGCAAATGACGGACTGGTATGCGGGATTACTGGTGTCATGCTGGGGAAACGAAGCCTTTCACTGTCATTCATTCTCGTAGCGTTCACGCGCGCACGAGTTGTGAAGAGAACTCCGTTGGGCCCTGCGCTGCGGAGGCGGGGCGTCTGCGTGCACGCACATTGTCAAGGTGTCTGTGGCTTGCGCCAGCCGACGTGACCTGGATCGATCTGTCGACGTTCGCGTCGACACCATCACTATGGTAGCCGGTCGGTTCGCCCTCCGGTTCCCGCGCTCGTCTGAGGCGCGTCGGCGCTCTACAGTTAGGCCATGACTTCGACGCCATCGGCCGCCGCCGGTCCTGGGCCTGTGGGGGAGCGCAGCGACCCGGGCACGGCGAGCGTTTCCGGCGTTTCGGCTGTGTCTTCTGAGCATCCGGGCATCAACGAGTTGTTCGCGCTGCTGGCCTACGGCGAGGTCGCGGCGTTCTACCGCCTCACCGAGGAGGCGCGGATGGCGCCCAATCTGCTTGGCCGGATCAATATGGCGGCGATGGCGGCCGCCGAGATGAACCATTACGAGGTACTGCGCGACGCGCTGGAGCGCCGGGGAGTCGACGTCGTACCGGCGATGACCAAGTACGCGCCGGCGCTGGAGAACTACCACCGGTTGACCACTCCGAGGACCTGGCTCGAGGCCCTGGTCAAGACGTATGTGGGTGACGCGATGGCCGCCGATCTCTATCTCGAGACCGCAGGCTCGATGCCCGACGAGATCGCCGGTGTGGTGCGCTCAGTGCTCGCCGAGACGTGTCACTCGCAGTTCGTCCTGGCCGAGGTTCGTGCCGCGGTGACGGCCAGTGACCGCCAGCGTCACCGGTTGGCGCTGTGGTCGCGGCGGCTGCTGGGCGAAGCGATCACCCAGGCCCAGTACGTGCTGGCCGACCATGACGAACTGGTGGATCTGGTGATGGCCGGCGGGGGGCTGGCGCATATGACGGACTTCTTCGACAGGCTCCAGCACACGCACAGCACCCGGATGTGCGACTTGGGGTTGTCCTAGAGAGCCTCGGCTACCGCGTGCAGTTGGTGATGATCGAGTTGTTGTTCTGCACGGCGATGAGCGCCCCGTTGGCGTCGGTAATGCTGCAGTTGAGTTTTCCGGCGACGCTGGTGGCTGTCACCGAACTCAACCTGACGCCGGGATTGAGTACCAGCGTCTTCGACCACGGCAGCGCGACGTTGACGTCGGTCACCAGCGCGCCCTGCTGGTCTGTGTAGATGATCGTCACCAAGTCGATGAGCCGGCGATCGCCGGTGACTTGGTAGGTGACGGTGCCGGGGGCGGCAGCCGGGGGTGGGGGCGCCACGGGGGCAGGAGGCAGGGGCGGGGCCGGTTGTGCCGTCGGAGTTTGTGCCGTTGGGCTGGGTGGCGGGGTCGGCGGCGTTACTGTGGTGATCGTTTCGGCCGGTAGCGACGGCGGAGCAGCTACCCGGGGCGTCGGTGGTGGGGCAGCAGCGGCGCTGGTGGCCGGTTTTGTGGACACGACGGTCGCCGACACCGAGCCGCTGTCGCCACCGCCGAGGATGAGGCTCGCGATGATGACCGAGACGAACAGAATCGCGCCGGTGCCACCGGCGATCCACATCCATCGGCGGTCGATATTGGCTTCGTTGATGTCGTCGAAGTTCTCGATGGAGCCGCCGTCGATGTCGAGGCCGTCGATGGAGGCGTAGTCGATGGGGCCGTAATCGTCGAAGTTCTCGACGGAGTCGTAGTCGTCGTAGTCGTCTTCGGGATACGCCGGGATGGCATCGGTGCGTAGATCGGCGTAGTCGGCTGTGTCGCGGCGGCCGCGGTGGCGGCTGCGAATCCGCTCGGTCGGAGTCAGAGAATACGGTGATTGTGCGGTATAAGGCCTGTTCATCAAGCTGTCCCAATCGCTTCCGTAGGTTTTCAGGCCTGATGCTATCGGGGCAGAAGTGACACACGAGGTCAACGCGCCTGGCCAGCGGTCACGGTCGGGACTCGGTTCGGTCGCCCCCACGTTTCTGTGCCTGGTCTGTGCGGGATTCCGGTGTTCTCCGAACTTTTCGCTGACCGCGAAGGTCCCGGCACCGCCTCGGGGGGCCGTCGTCCACTAGCCTCCTGAAGAGAAGACGAGCACACGAACGGAAGGTTTCTCACTGTGGAGGTCAAGATCGGTGTCACCGACAGCCCGCGCGAACTGAGCCTCAACAGCGCACAGACGCCAGCCGAGGTCGAGAAGTTGGTGACCGCCGCACTGGGCGACGAAGCGGGGGTACTGAGCCTCACTGACGAGAAGGGCCGGCGTTTTCTTGTGCAGTCGGCGAAGCTTGCCTATGTCGAGATCGGCGCAGCCGATTCGCGCAGGGTCGGATTCGGCGTAGGCGCAGCAGTGGGTGCCGAGGTGACCAAGACCAAAGGCTGAGTATCTCGCGCTGCCTCGCCCTGCGGAGGGTTCAGGACCTGGTCAGGGGAACGTGGGACAGTCCGCCCCAGATAAATTGCACTGTGCCTTCCACGGCGTCGTGCTTGGCGATCGGGCGCTCGTTGTTGAGCCAGTAGCGCGCGGAGTCGACGCTGATGCTCACCAAGCCCACCGCGATCATCCGGGCGCGATGGGGCTCCAAGCCCGAGTCGTGGCTGATCAGGTCGAACACCGCGTCAGTGCACGACTCGGTGGCAACCTTGACCTGTGCGGCCACCTGAGGCTCGGTCACGTAATCGTTCTCGAAAATCAGCCGGTATCCCTGCCCGTCGTGCTCAATGAAGTCAAAAAAAGCTTCCACCGCCGCCCGGACCCGCTGGCGGTTGTCGGTGGTGGTGCGCAACGCCTGACGTACGCCCGAGACCAGGTTTTCGACGTGCCGCTGCAGCACCGCCAGATAAAGCTCAACCTTGGAGGAGAAGTGTTGGTAAAGGACGGGTTTGCTGACACCAGCCCGATCGGCGATCTCATCCATGCCTGCGGCGTGGTAGCCACGATCGACGAATACCTCGCTGGCGGCGATCAATAACTGTCCGCGGCGCTCGTCACGGGGCAGCCGGTTGCCGCGCTGGGCAACGGTCGCAGGTCGCCCGCTAGCGTTGGCCGGCTGTCCCCCTCGACGCTGCGCCGTTTTGGCGGGATCGCTCATCAGAACCTCTAGGTCTACAGCCGGCACTACCGGCGTGTTTTTGTCTGCTTTCGCAACGACACTACTACCGTTGGCCAGTCGCAAGCGTCAGCAGTGACGCCGGTTGGACGCAGCGCAGTGGCGTGCCGAGAATGCAAGTCCCCTGAGCTGTGTCATCCTGTGTCGGTGACCTACGACCCCGGGGGGCGCGGGAGCGGTCGCGTTCCCGTGCTGCACGATGAGCGGCGAGAGCCGCTTCGCGCGCAGCGTGATCCCCTCGCTGAGCAGCCGGGCCGGGTGAGATCGAACCGGAACGACCGCCAGCGCTGGCGCAAACAGACCTGGCTCGGGCGCTTCATCTCGACGTACGGGTGGCGTGCCTATGCGCTGCCCGTGCTGTTGGCTCTCACAGTGGTGATCATCTACCAGACCATCACCGGCTCCAGTGTGCCGCACGCAGCGGACGACGAGGGCCCCGTGCAGGGCCCGCCGACGATCGGCGTCGCCAGCACCGCGATCGTGGGCGCACCGCCCAAGGGTCTCACGGAGTTCGACGCGAATCTGCCCACCGGAGTACTGCCCGGCGGCGGGCCCTTCACTGAGGCCGGCGACCGTACATGGCACGTCGTGCCTGGGGCCACCCCGCAGGTTGGGGAGGGCGCCACCAAGGCGTTCACCTACACAGTTGAAGTGGAGGACGGCGTCGACACCACAACGTTCGGCGGGGACGAGGGCTTCGCGAGCATGGTCAGCGAGACGCTAGCCAACCCCAAAAGCTGGACCCACACGCCAGAGTTTGCCTTTACTCGGGTGGACGCCGACTCGGGTGTCGAGCCCGACTTCCGGATCTCGCTGACATCACCTATGACGGTTCGGGAAGGCTGCGGCTACGACATCCCGCTCGAAGCTTCCTGCTACAACCCGGCGTTCGAGCGCCAGCCACGCGTATTCCTCAACGAGGCCCGCTGGGTGCGCGGCGCGGTGCCATTTCAGGGTGACGTCGGTTCCTACCGGCAGTATCTGATCAACCACGAGGTGGGCCATGCCATCGGTTACCAGCGTCACGAGCAGTGCGCCGCCAACGGCGAGCTGGCGCCGATCATGATGCAGCAGACCTTCTCGACCAGCAACAACGATGCGGCCAAATTCGATCCGGGAACGGTTACCCCCGACAACTTGACCTGCCGGTTCAACCCCTGGCCCTATCCGATCGCCTAAAGCGCCCTTCCTCGCGAGTCCGCGGGAAGCGTCAGGTCCTCGTTGCTGTTGACAGCAGTACCTATGCACAACTGATTTGATGGTTCCTACAGTCAAAACCAAGGAGAAATCGGTGTCGACACCGTTGCCGCCGCTGGTCGAGCCAGCAGCTGAACTCACACGCCAAGAGGTTGCCCGCTACAGCCGTCACCTCATCATCCCCGACCTCGGTGTGGACGGGCAGAAGAGGTTGAAGAACGCCCGTGTCCTGGTGATCGGCGCCGGGGGACTGGGGTCCCCGACTCTGCTCTACCTCGCTGCGGCCGGGGTGGGAACCATCGGGATCGTCGAATTCGACGTGGTCGACGAGTCCAATCTCCAGCGCCAGATCATCCACGGCCAGTCCGATATCGGGAGGCCGAAGGGCCAGAGTGCGCGCGATTCGATCCGTGAGGTCAATCCGCTGGTCGAGGTACGGCTGCACGAGCTGCGGCTGGAGCCCCGAAACGCGGTGAACCTGTTCAAGCAATACGATCTCATCCTTGACGGTTCGGACAATTTCGCCACGCGATACCTGGTCAACGATGCCGCAGTGCTTGCCGGCAAGCCGTACGTATGGGGCTCGATCTACCGCTTCGAAGGCCAGGTCTCGGTGTTCTGGGAGGACGCCCCTGACGGCCCCGCCGGTCAAACGCAAGGCCTCAATTACCGCGACCTCTACCCGGAGCCGCCCCCGCCCGGGATGGTTCCGTCCTGCGCCGAGGGCGGTGTTCTGGGCATTCTGTGCGCCTCCATTGCCTCTGTGATGGGCACCGAGGCAATCAAGCTGATCACCGGGATCGGTGAGACGCTGCTCGGCCGGCTGATGGTCTATGACGCCCTGGATATGACCTACCGGACGATCAAGATCCGCAAGGATCCATCTACGCCGAAGATCACTGAGCTCATCGACTACGAGGAGTTCTGCGGTTTCATTACTGAGGAGGCTGCCGAAGCCACCAGAGACGCGACCGTCACGCCGCGGGAGCTACGCGAGTTGCTCGAATCGGGCAACAAGTTCGCGCTCATCGACGTTCGTGAGCCGGTCGAATGGGACATCAACCGCATCGAGGGTGCCGAGCTCATTCCGCAGTCGACGATCGAGTCCGGCGACGGTTTGGCGAAGCTGCCGCATGATCGCGTGCCGGTGCTGTACTGCAAAACCGGCGTGCGGTCGGCAGAAGCCCTGGCAATGGTGAAGAAGGCCGGGTTCTCCGACGCTATTCACCTGCAGGGCGGCATTGTGGCCTGGGCAAAGCAACTTGAGCCCGACATGGTGATGTACTAACGCGGGGTTAGCCCTCGTTCCGCATAGGCTGGGGAGGTGACCGCCGAGCGCCCGCCAGACCACGTGCTTGCGGCTTTTGGGTTGTCTGGGGTGCAGCCGGAGCCGCTGGGATCAAGCTGGGAGGGCGGCTGGCGTTGCGGCGAAGTTGTGCTGTCCATGGTGGCTGACCACGCCCGCGCTGCCTGGTCGGCCAAGGTGCGCGAGACGCTGTTCATCGACGGAGTTCGACTGGCCCGACCGGTGCGCTCCACCGACGGGCGCTATGTCGTTGCCGGTTGGCGTGCGGACACCTACGTCGCCGGCACTCCGGAACCCCGCCACGACGAGGTGGTTTCGGCCGCGGTGCGACTGCACGAAGCCACCGCCAAACTTGAGCGCCCCAGGTTCCTCACCCAACCTCCGGTGGCGCCGTGGGCCGATGTCGACGTGTTCATCGCCGCCGACCGGTCGGCATGGGAGGAGCGACCGCTGTACTCGCTGTCGCAGGGCGCCCGGGTGGCGCCGGCAAGCGCGGATGGACAGAAGTCCATCGACTTGATCAACCAGCTCGGGCCGCTGCGCAGACCCACGAAGAGCCCGAGTCAGCTGGTGCACGGCGACCTCTACGGCACAGTGCTCTTCGCCGGCACGGCGGCGCCCGGCATCACCGACATCACTCCGTATTGGCGTCCGCCGGCGTGGGCCGCCGGCGTGGTAGTGGTTGATGCGCTGTCGTGGGGTGATGCCGATGACGGTCTCGTCGAGCGGTGGAAGCCGCTGCCGGAGTGGTCTCAGATGCTGCTGCGCGCCTTGATGTTCCGGTTGGCCGTGCATGCGCTGCATCCGAAGTCGACGGCCGGGGGGTTCACGGGTCTGGCCCGCACCGCGGCATTGGTCCGGCTCTCTCTCTAGAGCGTCGCTGCCCCGGCGAAATGTCTTTCCCGGCGGGTGATTCGGTGACCATCACCGGCGGCACTTGTCGCTGGGCGTCAGAACACCCTCCGGTACTTGTTCATCGGCACCCGGCCGTCGTTGGCGAGAACTCCCTCGGCCCGTAGGAGTTCCAACTGCCGCGTCTGCAGATGTGGTGCCGGCTTTCCGGACGCGGCTATCACCCGGTGCCACGGCAGGTCCGAGGAGTCAGTACGCATGATCCACCCGACGATGCGTGCACTGGAAAGCCCTGCTGCCGCAGCGATATCGCCGTAGGTGGTGACCTCGCCCGGCGGCACCGACGCCACCAGTGCGCGCACCGTCTCTACCTGCTCCTCGGTGATCGCAGACACGGGTCACACCAGCTGGTCGCTGATTACCGCGGCGGTCTCGGCCGGCATGGCCAAAGGCACCATGTGGTCGCAATCCCATTCCAGCAGAGTGAAACTCGACCCCAAAGCGGTTTCGAGAGCGGTGATCAGCCCATCGGTGGCGTACGGCGGGCTGGTGCGCGCTGCCCGCACGAGCGTGCTCGGTGTGCCGGCGCGGGGAAGCGAAACTGCTCGCGTGAGTTCGCTCCAGTACGACAGCATCGCCGGAATGCTGATTCGCCACCCGACACGGCCGGTGGGCAAGTCGATGAGGTGCTCGTCGAGTTCGCGGTCCAGTTCGTCGGCGGCCACATCGCCCCATGACCCGTTCGCCTTCTCGGCCTGTGCCTCCTGGCGATCGGTGTAGTCAGGTGAGGCGAACATGCTGTCGGCGATTTCGCGCATCCGCCCTCCGTCCAGGCCCACCGCCGGGTCCAAGAGCACCAGGCCCGTGATCAGGTCCGGCCGTGTGGCTGCCAGGTGCAATGCGACTGCGGCGCCGAAGGAATGACCGACGACCACGACCGGACCGGTGGCGTGGGCCTCTACCAGTGCGGCCAGGGCTGCGGCGTTGGCCTCGATGGTCCACGGCGCATCCCACGACGATCGGCCATGGCCCAGCAGATCGGGCGCGATCACCGCAGTGTCGGGCAGGTGTTGGCTGAACATCGACGCCCAGCGCATGCCGTGCCCGGTCAGCCCGTGGATCGCCAAGACGCGGGCCGGCCCAGGCGGCCCGAATCGGTATGTGTGCAACACGCCTTGGATGCTGCCAGCTACTTCGGTCCGAGGGCCAGTTGATGCTCCTGTTGGTGTCGTGCAGCTGTGAGCCAGGTTCTGCACTGATCGGCCAGGGTGTCAGACCCTAGTGATGTCATGCCTACATGTCCGCGTCACGCACCGAGTTGACCCCGGCCACGCTGGGTGGAGGGGAGATGCGCGGCACCGTACGCGTGCTGGGTGGTCCCGGTACGGGCAAAAGCACCCTGCTCGTCGAGATCGCGGGCGCGCACATCTCAGCCGGACGCGATCCGGAGTCGGTTCTATTGCTGACGGGTTCTTCGCGCCTCAGCGCAGCGGCAAAGGCTGCGATCACCGCGACCCTGCTGTCTTCCGGTGACCGCACCGTGGTCAGGGAGCCGCTGGTGCGCACCCTGCACTCGTATGCGTTCGCGGTGTTGCGCCTGGCTGCACAGCGAAACGGGAGTCCACCGCCGCGGCTGATCACCAGCGCCGAACAGGACGGCATCATCCGCGAGCTGTTGGCCGGCGATGTCGAGGACGGCGATGCTTGCCGCGTGCGTTGGCCAGCGCGGCTTCGCTCTGCGCTCGGAACTGTCGGTTTCGCGACCGAACTGCGCGATCTGATGGCGCGCTGCAGCGAGCGCGGAGTCGATCCCACTGCGCTGCAACGCATCGGCCGGGCGGCCGGCCGGGCTGAGTGGCAGGCGGCAGGCCGATTCGCGCAGGCTTACGAACAGGTCATGCTGCTGCGTTCGGCCGTCGGCATGGCTGCTCCCCAGGCCACCGTCCCCGCGCTCGGGGCCGCCGAGCTTGTTGGGGCTGCGTTAGAAGCCTTCTCGGTGGACGCCGACCTGCTGGCCGGCGAACGTGCGCGGGTCAAGCTGCTCCTAGTCGATGACGCCCAACATCTCGACCCGCAGGCCGCGCGGCTGGTTCAAGTGCTGGCGGGCGGCGCGGAACTCACCGTGCTCGCCGGAGATCCCCGCCAAACCGTGTTCGGCTACCGGGGAGCCGATCCTGCACTTCTGCGTGGGGAGGGCCCGGTGTTGGCACTTACGGAGTCGCACCGTTGCGCAACGACGTTAGCCGATGCCATCGCCGCGGTTTCGCGCCGACTGCCGGGACATGACACGGCACCGCAGTTCACTGGCACCGACGTACCAGGTGCCCTCACGGCTGGGTTGGCGGTACGGATCGCCGCGTCCACACACGCCGAGGCTGCGCTCATCGCCGATGCGTTACGCCGCGCACATCTCATCGACGGCGTGCCATGGACACAAATGGCGGTGATCGTTCGTTCGATACCCCGAATGGGTGCGGCGCTCGCCGGCGTGCTGACGGCCGCCGGTGTGCCAGTTGGCCTGCCCCAAGACGACATTCCGTTGGCGGATCAGCCGGCGGTGCGTGCGCTGCTGACCGTGCTGGAGACGGTGGCCAACGGTCTGGACGGGCAGCGGGCGCTGGCGCTGTTGACCGGCCCTATCGGCCGCGTCGACCCGGTGTCGCTGCGCCAGCTGCAGCGTGCGCTACGCCGGGCCGCGCACGGGTCGCCCGCTGACTTCGGGGACCTGCTCGTCGATGCCCTGCAGCGCGGATCCGGCACGCTCGCCGACGTTCAGGGGCGTGCGTTGCGTCGGGTACGTGCGGTGCTTGTGGCGGCACAACGCAGCGCCGAGGACGGCAGCGATCCGCAGCACACGCTGTGGCAGGCGTGGCAGCGCTCGGGGCTGCAGCGACGTTGGCTGACCGCCAGCGAGCATGGCGGGCCGGCGGGCGCACAGGCAGATTGTGATCTCGGTGCTATCACAGCGATGTTCGACGTTGCCGAGCAGTACGTTGAGCGGACGGCAGGCGCGTCGCTGCGCGGGCTTATCGACCACCTCGCAGCGCTGGCGCTACCACCGGTGCGCGCCGACGATGGCCCACAGTCGGATGCGGTCGCGGTGCTCAGCGCACATTCGGCGCTGAGTCGGGAGTGGGATTTCGTAGTGGTGGCCGGGGTGCAGGAAGGGCTGTGGCCCAACGTGTCCCCGCGGGGTGGTGTGCTGGGGACTCAGGAACTCGTTGACGTGATCGACGGCGTCGCAGAGGCAGGGCAGCGAGGGTTGTCGAGCCGGGCGCCATTGCTCGCTGAAGAGCGCCGGCTGCTGATTGCGGCCATGGGTCGGGCTCGCAGCCGAATTTTGGTGACTGCCGTCGACAGCGACGGTGACGACGCGATGCTGCCATCGTCCTTCTGTCGTGAGCTCAGCGCGCTGGCAACAGAGCCCATCGCCGAGAGCGCCACCCCGGTTCGAGCTCCTCGAGTGTTGGCTCAGACAGCACTTGTCGGGCGCCTACGGTCGGTGGCGTGCTCACCGCAGGGCGCTGTCGACGATGCAGAAAGAAGCTGTGCGGCAGCGCAGTTGGCGCGCCTTGCCGCGGCGGGGGTGCGCGGAAGCGACCCCGCATCTTGGTATGGCATGCGGCAGCTCTCCAGTGACGAACTACTGTGGGACGGCGATAGCCACGTGGTGACCCTTTCCCCGTCGACGCTGCAGACGCTTTCGGACTGTCCACTGCGCTGGCTGCTCGAACGGCATGGCGGTTCCTCGGCGGGCGACGTACGTTCGACGCTCGGATCGCTGGTGCACGCCCTGGTTTCCGAGCCGGGTATGACCGAGGCCCGGATGGTCAACGAGCTCGAAACCGTCTGGAGTCAGATCCCATTCGACGCACAGTGGCACGCGGACAACGAGCTTGCCCGCCACCGAGAGATGTTGTCCACCTTCCTGCGTTGGCGCGCCAACACTCGCCACGAACTCACTGAGCTCGGCACCGAGGTCGACGTCGAGGGGGAAGTGACCCGGGCTGATAGTGCGCAGCCCGCGGTATGTGTGCGTGGCCGCCTCGACCGTCTTGAGCGCGACAGCCAGGGGCGGCTCGTCGTTGTCGATATCAAGACGGGTAAGAGTCCAGTCAGCAAGGACGATGCTCAGGGGCACGCCCAATTGGCGATGTATCAGCTCGCAGTTGCCGAGGGCCTGATTTCCGACGGCGACGACCCCGGGGGTGGGCGATTGATCTATATCGGTAAGTCCGGCGGCGCGACCGAGCGTGATCAGACCGCGCTGACCCCAGAAGGCCGCGTCGAGTGGCGTGCGGTCCTGCACCAGGCCGCCGCGGCGACTCAGGGTCCACACTTCCTCGCGCGGATCAACGACGGCTGTGCACATTGTCCGGTTCGGGGCATGTGCCCTGCCCAAGACGGCGGAAGAGATTCACGATGACCCCACGCTACGATCCCGCCGAACTAGCCAGTGCACTAGGCCTTTTCGTGCCGACTGACGAGCAGTCCGCTGTCATCGCTGCGCCGCCGGGCCCGTTGGTGGTGATCGCCGGCGCCGGTGCCGGTAAGACCGAGACCATGGCCGCCCGAGTGGTGTGGTTGGTCGCCAACGGATACGCCCGGCCGGGAGAAGTGTTGGGGCTGACGTTTACCCGCAAAGCCGCGGGCCAGTTGCTTCGGCGGGTGCGCACCCGACTCGCCCGCCTGGCGGGCGCGGGACTGGTGGCCGCAGATCCTGGCAGCTCTGATGTGGGCGACGACCCTGTCACAGTCGGTACCTATCACGCCTTCGCGGGGACACTGCTGCGCGAGTACGGCTTGCTTCTGCCAATGGAGCCCGATACCCGACTGCTCGGAGAGACGGAATTGTGGCAGTTGGCCTTTCGTGTCGTGTGCGAACATCCGGACGCACTGGAGACCGAGAAGTCGCCCGCCTCCATCACCGCCATGGTGCTCAGGCTCGCCGGGCAGCTCTGCGAACATCTGGTCCATACCGATCAGTTGCGCGACACCCACGCAGAGCTTGAGCGGCTCGTCCACACATTGCCTGCCGGCCGGAATCAGCGTGGCAGCGGTCCGAGTCAGTCGTTGCTGCGGATGCTGGCCACGCAGACCGAGCGCACCGCGTTGGTTCCGCTGATCGAAGCGCTGTACGAGCGCATGCGCTCGGAGCGGGTCATCGACTTCGGCACACAGATGGCATCTGCGGCGCGTTTGGCCGCACGGTTCCCGGAGGTCGGGGAGCAGCTGCGGCAGCGCTACCGGGTCGTGCTGCTCGACGAATACCAAGACACCGGGCACGCGCAGCGGGTTGCGCTGTCGTCGCTGTTCGGTGGAGGGGTTGACGATGGACTCGCGCTCACCGCCGTCGGCGACCCTATCCAGTCGATCTACGGGTGGCGTGGTGCGTCGGCGACCAATCTCCCGCGCTTCACGACTGACTTCCCGCGTTCGGATGGGACCCCGGCGCCAAGCCTGGAATTGTGCACCAGCTGGCGCAACCCACCCGAGGTGCTGCACCTGGCCAACGCCGTGTCCACGGATGCCCGGCGCCGTTCGGTGGCCGTGCGGCCGCTACGGGCTCGGCCCGACGCTGGGCGCGGCAGCGTGCGGTGCGCACTGCTACCCGACGTGCTGACCGAACGCGAATGGGTAGCCGAGAAGGTGGCGAAGCTGTACCACGAGGGCATCGCCGCCTGCGGTGCAGCACCAACCGCGGCGGTCCTGGTGCGCCGCAACGCCGACGCCGCGCCGATGGCGCAAGCGCTCTCCCGGCGCGGGGTTGCTGTCGAGGTTGTCGGGCTGGCAGGGCTGCTGTCAGTGCCTGAAGTTGCCGACGTTGTCGCGATGCTGCGGGCGGCCGCCGACCCGACCGCCGGGGCCGCCGCACTGCGAGTGCTCACCGGCCCTCGCTGGCGGCTGGGCGCCCGCGACATTGCTGCCCTGTGGAGGCGCGCGGTGCAGATCACCGGCACCGGTGCGTCGGCGCGAGGTCGCGGGACCGGCCAGATCATCGAGCAGTTCGCCCCCGATGCCGATGTGGCGTGCCTGTCTGACGCGATTTGCGATCCGGGTGCGGCCGCGGCATATTCACCAGCCGGGCACCTCAGGATCGTGGCGCTTGGCCGCGAACTAACGGCGGTGCGCAGCCAGCTAGACAACCCGCTGCCGAACCTGGTTGCCGAGGTGCGCCGCCTGCTCGGCATCGACACCGAAGCCAGGGCCGCCCGGCCAGCGTCGGCGGGATGGTCGGGGACTGAACACCTTGATGCGTTCAATGACGTGGTCGCCGACTTTGCCACCCGGCCCGGGGCCAGGGTTTCGGCACTGCTGGCGTTCCTGGACACAGCCGAACAGGTCGA
>Ga0209991_10000787_pt1 | contig 14175 bp, 12 predicted proteins | sample ChitaG_FD_183167 | JGI IMG/M metagenome (GOLD analysis project Ga0209991, IMG submission 183167) | Deep subsurface microbial communities from South Pacific Ocean to uncover new lineages of life (NeLLi) - Chile_00310 metaG (SPAdes)... | ecosystem: Environmental > Aquatic > Marine > Oceanic >...
GTGGAGGGGGCAGGATTCGAACCTGCGTAGCCCGTCAGGGCGGCAATTTTACAGACTGCTCCGATTAACCACTCCGGCACCCCTCCTCGTGCCGTGGCTAAGGTTAAATACCCAGCCCGAGAGGGGATTCGAACCCACTAACCTACCGATTACAAGTCGGTTGCGCTACCATTGCGCTACTCGGGCGCTACTATCAGAGTTAATCGGTTTAAATATTATAAAAATGAATGGTAGTAAAGTCAAGTTTGGTAGCGCATACCGGATTTGAATGGGGTCATGCCACCCAGTATTTTTAGGTGTCGTATTGCCCTGTTTTGTATTTGAGACAGGGTATCTCCAAGCCTTATTATACCACCTCGTAACACCCCGTGTCACGCAGTTAGTTAGCAAAATGTTAGCAAAAAGTTACGACGAATCCCGGCTTGTCAAATCTTACCAACGCCGAACCCAGACTATCGGGATAAACAAGATGCAAATTGAAAAGGGAATGAATATCCTTGATTTAGGCTGTGGTACTGGATGGGGAGCCATTGATATCGCTTCAAAGCTTGAAGGAACTGGGAAAGTTATTGGCCTGGACTTATCTGAGAAGATGATCGAGCAAGCTAAACAGAAACTCGCCAAATTAACGTATGACAATGTGGAATTTGAGGTGGGGAGTGGAAGTTTAGATTATGAGAATTACTTCGACTATGTTCTAAGCACAAATGCATTCCATCATTTCGACAAAAAAGAAGAGATTTTCTCTAGGGTATGGAAATCTCTAAAACGTAACGGGGTCTTTGTAATACAGGATATTTTTCGCATCCTGGCGACCGACTGCTACTGGCCAGACGCAGGCTTTTGCATGCAATAAGAGGCAAGGTGGACATAGGTCTTCAGACCGGCACAATGAATATGCCAAGCGCAGTTGAGTATCTGAAAAAAATGGGCATTAGCACGAAACGAGCTATGTCATTGGCGCGTAAGTACCCACTGGATCCAGGATACCAACTGTGTTATACTCTAGGCTTATGTCGATTCCTGAACCTATTTGATTGTTACGGTCGAGACAACCTGCCAAATTTTGTCCAGATTGTACTAAATCAGGGAGAAATAAGCTTTTCTGACCTTGAAAAGATACTTCAAAAATACCAATAATTAGTTCTGTCATGGTAATCAGGTATCATTTTTGATAGTTAAAAAAACTGGAAGGCGGACAATCTTGGAACAGTTTTTGGGATATCATTCAGAATGGAACCTGGGAAGCCCGGGAGGCTGGGACTATCAACGGATTACACAAAAAATTGGCAAGGCAGTCTGGAATAAACTGTTTCAAAAACATCCTATTGATATAGATTTGGACTTTGATTATCCACTACTAAACCCTGTGAATAGCTTGGTAAACATGCTGAAAGAAGCACACCGCTCAAGAGAAGGCGCAAACACCGGTTTGATCGCGGTAGTTGCTGAAGAAGAGACTTTAGAAGACGTGGTTGAAAATAGAAACCTTGCCACACAGTTAGATGCCTTAGATGGGTTGTCTGGTGTTCTTATGGCTCCACACGAACTGGAGATAAAAAGTGGACGCGTCTGCTGGCAGGGTCAACCGGTGTCAGTTATTTTCATGGATTTCAATACGAATGTTCTTTTAGACCTACACCGCAAGCATAATCTAGCTCCCTTGCTTCTGGCGGTGCGGCAAGGCAGGGTAATAAACCCAAGAGGTACTGAACCAATCAATGCTAAAAGTATGTTTGAAGTTATCACTGAGCCTCAAAATAGCAAGCGTTTCCATAAGGAAACCATTCGACGAACCCCTTGGACCCGCCAGTTTTATCCCCGTCAAACTCAAGGTCCTAGTGGAGAACATATTTCAGACCTTATCGAGTGGACCCGGTCAAACTGGGATAATCTAGTACTCAAGCCTGAGCGAGGCTATTCTGGAAAAGGGGTGAGCATAGGCGGAATACACCATAATATCAATGACATTATAAATCTGGCGCTCAAAGACGGTGATTATGGCGAGTATATTGTTCAAGAAAAGACTCCATTGAATCTGTGGGCAGAGAAAATACCTGAGCTTGATTTAGAAAACCATAGCGTTAGAGAGACCCAATACCAAACAGATTTCCGATGTTTGTTCGGCCAAAAGGGACTATTTGGTTTTTTATGTAGATATGGCGGCATACCGACAAATGTAGGCAGTGGCGGAGGAGTCCAACCACTTGCAGTGCTTCGCTCAAAAACGGGCGTAGGTGAGGCAACAAAACGCATTAATGAAGCTATTCTGAGCATGGATTACAGCGATGTACTGAGAGCAGTAGAACTTCAGAAGAAAATGGCGATAGACCAGCAGTTCACCTATCTCCTTGGCCCTATTAAAATTGCTCTTCGACCTCGTTTAATAACCACCAGCCAGATAAAAGCCCTTGAAACATATTGCGCTGGCATCTGGTCTGACTGTTTGACTTTGGAGAATATGTGGTTGTCCGGAGAATTGGGTGTAATTATCAACATTGAACCTGAAGAGCTTGAAATAGTACGCTCCCAGCCCTGGGGAGGGGCACCGGCAATCTTTGCCTCAGACGGACTATTTAGTTTCGGGGCACACATAAAATGAGTATCAAAGTAGATGATAACTGGTGGCAGGCTCTTTTTGACGAAGTTTATCTTATGACCGATGCCCGTTCAGTTTGTGATGAAAAATTGACACGTCAAGAAGTAGATTTCCTTGTAGCGACTCTAGATTTGGACAAATCCGCTTCAATTCTGGACCTGTGTGGAGGACACGGTCGGCATTCTCTAGAACTTTCCAGGCGTGGCTTTAAAAATGTAACCGTCCTGGACTATTCCAGATACCTCATAGAGTTGGGCAAAGAGAGAGCCAAAGAGGAAAAACTCAACACCGTTTTTGTTCAGGGTGATGCTCGCAATACAGGTTTACCCGGACAAAGCTTCCAGTTTATCATAATCATGGCCAGTTCCTTTGGGTACTTTGCTAACGAAGAAGAAAACAAAAAAATCCTCAACGAGGCGTTTTGCCTACTTATGTCGAAAGGAACGTTACTGCTGGACCTTCCTGACAGGGATTACGTCTTACGAAACTTCAAGCCCTTTTCCTGTCACAAGATAAATGAAGATATTATGGTTAGTCGTGAAAGGGAATTAGTAGGTGACCTCATTTGCAGCCGGGAAACAGTTACGTCCAAAAGGGGGAGCTATATACGCGATAGAACTTACTGTACTCGTCTTTACAGCCCAGAAAAAATTTCAGGCTTGCTCAATTCAGCAGGGTTTGCATCTATAACCTGCCAGGGGAATTTTATGAACCGTGAAGCAGAAGGGGACTATGGATGCATGACCAATCGAATGATTGTAACGGCAAAAAAGATTTAGGATTCCTACCTCTCACTACCTGTCTCCTAGAGCATACCTCATATTAAACAACCTGACGGTTTGTTGTTTGTTTCAGAGTGCAAATGATCTTACCAAATACATATTATGTTTTGTATTTCCCTAGCTCCTCTCATCATTCCCTCCACATAAGACCAGAAATTAAATCTCCTTTTCATTTTTACCCCCTCCTCCTTTTGAGCAAAGGGTAAAACTTTTTTTATCTAGAAATCAACACCCACCGAAAGGAACCCAACTGCTGAGGAGCTTGCCAATGTGCATACCTAAGACCCTGGCGAGATTGAGGCACTTGCCTTACTTGTCGAACGAAGTTCTTGGTTTCTATAGGCTGGGATACAATATCCAAAGTTGATGTTAATGTTTCCTGGGACACTTATTGCTCCTTTCTTCGGTACTACCTTATTGACTTGAGAGGAGCCTGTTCAAACTCTCTAAGTGCCCATTAATCTTAGATTCTAAACTGGGCCATTTCCGCTGATGATTTACATCTTTGATTGTAGCAGTTATAATAGTAAAACTGGTTGCTCATGGTTTCCCAAGAATTGCCGAGTGCGACATGCGAGATTTCTACACTCATGAGTTTGTATATGAAATTAGGTATTGATGTTGGCTCGGTCACCGTCAAGGTTGTAGTAATAGACGGAGCCGATAATATCATTGAATCCCAATATACCCGTACCAAAGGGCAGCCCGTAGAGACAATTCTTGCCATCCTTGAAGACATATTAGCCAGATATTCACCCGACAGATTCAAACTCGTCGCTGCCACTGGCACAGGTGGGGAGCTTATTGCTGACCTTCTTGGGGTGCCGTTTGTAAATGAGATTATTGCCCAGGCCGCCGGGACAGCACGATTTTATCCTGAAGTAAAAACTATCCTTGAGATCGGCGGTGAGGATTCTAAACTCATCATACTGGAAAGGGAGTCTCCGAACACCCCCCTAAAAGTCACCGATTTTGCCATAAACGGTGTCTGCGCTGCCGGCACAGGTTCTTTCCTTGACCAGCAAGCCTCCCGGATAGGCATTCCCATTGAACAGTTTGGCGATGTTGCTCTGGAGTCAGTTCACCCTCCTCGGGTAGCCGGACGCTGCAGTGTCTTCGCCAAGACGGATATGATTCACCTTCAACAGGTGGGTACGCCGGTACCTGATATTATTGCTGGCTTGTGCTTCGCCATGGTGCGCAACTTTAAGGGTCAGGTCGTGCGCGGTCGTGCCTTATGCACCCCCATTTCCTTTCAGGGTGGTGTAGCTGCCAACAAGGGCATCAGACGAGCTATACTCGAAGTTATGCAACTTAAGGAATCGGAACTAATCGTTCCGGAGCACTTTGCTGTCTTGGGTGCCCTAGGAGCAACTCTTGTAGCTGGAGAAAGGGCACAAGGTAAGACTGGAGCCGAAGAAGGTAATCTACCCAAGGATACTCTCCAACGTATACGGGGATACATTGCCCATCGGGAATACAGGTTTGTCAGTCTTCCTCCGCTTAATGGTGATAACTATCCGATAAATACTGGACTGGTCAAAATGAGTGTGGCGGAGAGCATTGAAGCCTATGTGGGTGTGGATATAGGTTCCATAAGCACCAATGTTGTAGTTATAGACCGAAGCAATAATGTTCTGGCCCGGCGCTATCTGATGACTGCTGGCCGACCTATTGAAGCCGTTAAGAGGGGGCTCTACGAAGTTGGGCAAGAATTAGGCGACAGTGTCAGAGTCAAAGGCACCGGTTCTACCGGCTCCGGGCGGTATATGACTGGGGAGTTTTTCGGAGCTGACGTAATTCGGAACGAAATTACGAGCCATGCTAAAGCGGCAACCCTCATGTGCCCCGAGGTAGATACTATCTTTGAAATCGGCGGGCAGGATGCCAAATACATTAGTCTCCAAGACGGCACTATCATCGATTTTGCTATGAATAAAGTATGCGCAGCTGGGACCGGCTCCTTCCTTGAAGAACAGTCGGAGAGATTGGGTGTCAATATTATCGAGGAATTTAGCGCCCTAGCTCTATCTTCAAAACAACCCTTGGACTTGGGCGAGCGCTGCACCGTGTTCATGGAATCTCAACTAAACTTTCACAAGCAAAGAGGAGCTACAAAGGAAGACTTGGTCAGTGGCCTTGCCTATTCCATTGTCAAGAACTACCTTACTAAAGTAGTAGAGGAACGTCGTATCGGTGACCACATCCTCTTTCAGGGAGGTGTTGCTTTTAATAGAGCCGAAAAAGCAGCCTTTGAGAGCATCCTCGGCAAGAAAGTTCAAGTTCCACCCCATCACGATATTCTCGGGGCTATCGGTGTCGCCATGTTAGCTAAGGACGAAATGGAGGCTAACGGTGGGCAAACCCGCTTCCAAGGCTTCGACTTGAGAAGTAGAAAATATGAACTATCGTCCTTTGAATGCCAGGACTGTCCTAATCAGTGTGAAGTTCGTAAGGTTGTTTTTGGGGGAGAGAGGCCTATCTTCTACGGCTCCCGTTGCGGCAAATACGATAGTCCTGAAAAGAAAGAGCACTGCCGGTCTTCCAAAATCCCACGCCTTTTTGAGGAGCGATATAAAGCCTTGATGAATGCCTACCCTAAGGACACTCCAGACTTTCCTAACGGCAAAACGGTGGGAATCCCTAGAGCCTTATTCTTTCATGAACTCTTCCCCCTGTGGAAAGCCTTCTTCACCGAACTCGGATTTCGGGTAGTGGTTTCTGACCCCACCAGCCGTCACATCATGCGGAAGGGTGTGGAGAATGTAATTGAAGAACCGTGCCTACCCATAAAAGTAGCCCATGGTCATGTGCTCAACCTGCTGGAAAAAGAACCCGATTTCCTTTTCTTGCCGGTCCAGTGTACCATGGAGAAGCTGACCAATGATTTTCCAAAGTCTTGGAACTGTCCGCTAGCCCAAAGCCTACCCTTTATCCTGTATAGCTCCGCGCGAGTCAAGGAAGCTCTGGCCATGCCTACAGATAGAAAGCCAAGGGTGCTGAGACCAGTTGTTCATGCCGACAGAGGTCGCCCGTGGCTAAAAAAGGTCTTAAAGCGAGTGGCCGGGGAGTTGGAGATCTCCGCAACCACCTTAATTAACAAAGCCATTCAGGTTGGATTTGAGGCACTTGATTCTTTCGACGACTGGCAACAAAGGCGCGGTCAAGAGGTTCTAGCCCAGTTGAAGCCCGATGAAAAGGCTATCGTCATCATCGGACGAGCATATAATACTTGCGACCCAGAAATGACGCTCAACTTGCCGGAAAAGCTACGGGACCTGGACGTGCTCGCTATACCGTTAGATTTCTTGCCACTCAAGTCCTTGGCTGAGGAGGTTAGCTCTGTCCACCCCAATATGTACTGGAAGTCAGGGCAGAAAATACTGTGCGCCGCTAGAATGATTGCCAAAGACCCCCGGCTGTTCGGACTTTACTTAACCAACTTTGGTTGTGGACCTGACTCATTTTTGCTCAAGTTCTTTAGCAAAGAGACCGAAGGTAAGCCTTTCCTTACCATAGAAATCGACGAGCACTCCGCCGATGCTGGCATTATCACCCGCTGTGAAGCATTTATTGACACTATACGTAATGCCAAAGCCCGTGGTACAAGTAAACCCATTCAAGTATTTGGCATCACATCTAACTATGCTAATAAGAGACGAATATACCTGCCGTACATGATGAACCATGGTTATGTTTTGGCGGCAGCCATGAGGTATTGCGGGGCGGAAGCCGAAGCCCTTCCAGTGTCGGATGATTTCACCCTAGAGCTGGGCAGGAAATACACCGCTGGCAAGGAATGCTTCCCAAGCATTATCACGACCGGGGATATTGTCAAGAAAACTCTTTCCCCGGATTTTAACCCTGACCATGCAGCCTTTTTCATGCCAGGGGCTAGTGGGCCGTGCCGGTTTGGACAGTATAACAAACTCCACAGGCTAGTCCTCGACGAACTTGGCCTACAAAAAGTGCCCATCCTTGTCTTTGACCAGACCAAAAGCTACCACCAGCATATGGCTGCTCTTGGGCAAAGTTTCAAGCTTCAGGCCTGGCGTGCTATCACTATTCTCGATTCAATGCAAAAAATGCTCCTGGAAAGGCGCCCCTACGAAGTCAACAAGGGTGAGACTGATGCCGTTTATCAGGAGTGGCTAGAGTTACTGATTAAACTAGTCGAGCAAGATAGTAGCGTCTTTGAGTCCTTTGCTCATCGTGTCAGAGATGCCTTTAAAGCAGTGAAAATTGACAAGAGCACTCCCAAACCCCGCATTGGCATCGTCGGCGAAATATTTGTCCGCAGTAACCAATTTGCTAATGATTTTATTGTTCGCAAACTGGAAACCATTGGTGCCCAATGCTCATTACCACCCTTCGAGGAGTGGCTGGATTATATTGACCACCAACGAAAGCGTCGCAACCGACTTCACCTTGAAGGGGGCTGGAGGGATTGGGCTAAGCAAAAGCTGGCTGAGTTTGTTCAAGAAAGAGCTGCTGAGCCATTAAGAAGGCAGTTTGACGGAGCTATTGAGCATTTCCCCCGTGAACTACCAACACAAGCAATCTTGAACCGTGGCCATGCCTACTTAAGCCCAGCAGTAGAAGGAGAAGCTATTTTGAGTATGGGACGGGTCGTGGAATACGCTGAGCATGGCTTCAATGGGATTGTCAACGTTATACCTTTCGGATGTATGCCGGGAACCATTGCCAGCATGCTCCTCCACCAATTTCGCCACGATTATGGTCTGCCAGTTTTCACCCTTGTGGTGGATGGTACTAAGGACTCTGGACAAGACATTCGGCTCGAAGCCTTTTTCGATCAGTGCTGCGAGCATATGCATCGCCACCGCGGTGGCATCTGAGGCAATAAAAGACCTTGGTTGACGCAGGCCGTTTCACTTCACAGTCCTCAATCTTGTTACGTCCTGCAGCGCAAAGTTTCCGATGTAGACTAGGCTATGCTCCGGCTGCACAAAGTAGCGGAATGTTACTTCAGCGTTTCGCCGTTTAACAAAAGCCCTGGTTGTTCGTTTCATTGTAAGGAGCCTCTTCCTATTGTTATTACGAGGCATCCCTTCCTATTGTTATTACGAGGAGCCTCTTCCTATGGTTATTACGAGGCACCACTTCCTATTGTCATTGTGAGGCACCCTTTTCTATTGTCATTGTGAGGCACAAAGTGCCGAAGCAATCTCTATGAATACCCGGGGATTGCCACGCCTTCAGCTCACAATAACGGGGAAAGGGGACAATGACAAGGGAAGGAAACAACGCGTCACTAATCATTTGAACGAGTACAGCCCATTGACACCACCTCATTTTACTTGCTTCTATGGTATACTTACCAAGGAGTAATTTTTGAAGGAGAGTTAGAGGGGCGAAGCCCCTCTTAAAAAACCAGTTCCCCCTTCCCCTTATCAAGGGGAAGGGGATAAAGGGTGAGGGGTTACTAAACAATCTAAGATTGATTTGTTACTATGGTTGGAATATCATATAAAGTGGGGTGGTAGGTATGAAGATACTGATAGTTGAAGATAATAAAGACAGCCGTAATTTATTGGTAAAAGTAGTCCGTGCATACGGTCATGAGGCAACGGCGGCGGCTAACGGGGCTGATGGTGTGGACGTGCCTCGTGCCCAGCGTAACGAAATGCAGACCTAGAACGAATACGAGATAACCCGTTTCCTTGATGCTGCTAAGGACAACCCTTATTATGCGCTATTCTACACCGCCCTTTTCACTGGTATGAGGCGCTCCGAATTGCTTGGTCTCAAGTGGACTGACGTGGACTTCATACTAAGTCAGATTTACGTAAACCGCAGCCTGCATCATCTGAAGGACGGTAGCTATGTATTCACAGAGCCTAAGTCAGCCAAGAGCCGGCGCACCATAGCCTTGCCACCTTCCGCTATTCTTTTGCTCAAAGAGCATAAGGAAAAGCAGATGCTAGAACGGGCCATGTTGGGAGTCCCGCTAAAAGTTGATGACTTGGTTTTCAGCACCCCGGAAGGTAAGCCCCTGCGCCCCAATACGGTTACACGTGCCTGGACTACGCTGGCTGCCCGTGCTGGCCTAAAGGTTATAAGGCTTCACGATGCTAGGCACAGCCACGCTAGTCTTATGCTAAAGCAGGGAATACACCCTAAGATAGTACAAGAGAGACTGGGGCATGCCAGTATTCAGATGACCCTTGATACTTACAGCCATGTGGCCCCCGGATTGCAGGAAGCGGCAGCGAAACGCTTTGACGAGGTGCTTAACCGCAAGCGTGAAAAAGAGGCAGTTGAGAAGTATGGTTAGCAATCCGTTAGCAAAAACCCAAAATATAACCGCCTTCCGAGTTAATTTAGCTATAAAAAAGGCGGTAAAAACGACTTTGGTAGCGCATACCGGATTCGAACCGGTGATCTCCTCCTTGAGAGGGAGGTGTCCTAAACCCCTAGACGAATGCGCCATTTAGGAAAAATACTTTTGGCTGGGGACTCAGTAAGCATATTGAACTTTTTGCGCCCTGACCTGGTTCCTAGATTACGGGAACTGGTTAAGAAATTAGAGCCTTTGTCACACCAACCATAGCTATTATATCAGTATAGGCACAAGAGGGCAATACGGGCTTGTTGTCGCTTTTCCTCATAGGGCTAGCTACGAGAGCTGTTCTTGGACGTGTTAGAGGTGTTGAAAAGCGGGGAGCAGAAGCTTAAAATAGCTACAGTAGTTAATATGAGAAATACCGGGTTGATACTTTCTTTGGGCTAATAAGATGCTGAAAGAGCTCTTGTTCTACTCAATCGCAGCTAGTATTATTGCCTTGATAGCGCAACTTGCCGGGGCAAGCCTTCCTGTAATTCTGCTGTTGTCTTTACTAATTCCTCCGTTTATTCTACTGATTATCAGAATTATCCGCTAAAACAGAAAAGACAAGCCATATTAGTTTGCCTGTCTTCTGAGTCTCTTGGTAGTGTGGTTTGGAACAAAGACCTTCCGGTTATGAGCCTGGGGAGATACTGATATGAATACCCAGTTAGTGAGAAAGGCGAAATGTATTGCTTAGGCTAGCCTAGTTTGGAGTTGAATGAAGGGAATATAATTACCCAATCAGTGAATCAGAATGACTGTTTCCGGATAATTAGGGTAGCTAATTGCTAGCTAATTCAGGGTAATTTTATTACCATTTATGGCTGGGGAAGAAGGATTCGAACCTTCCCTGGCGGATCCAGAGTCCGCTGTCCTACCGCTAGACTATTCCCCAGCACATCAAAATTATAGCATAGGGCTATACCAGTGGCAATAACAGAGTGTTGGGTAACCCTATCCCCTTTAAGCACCCAGAAAAATCTTTGATTTTCCTGGGAACCCGCTTTATCCCCTTCCCCTTGATAAGGGGAAGGGGAAGATGATTTTTAAAGAGGGGCTTCGCCCCTCTAAAACTCCCCCTGGCTATTACCTCGGGGGAAGCTAATTTTTATAGAGGGGCGAGGTTTGTCTGGTATAACCAATTCTTCCACCTTGTACTGGGGGAAGATAAGGGGGTTACCAAATTAAAAAGCTGAGGGGTGAGGTTAATAAATAGTCTGAGCAGGGTTATTTGACAGGATAGGGCTGAGTGTTTATGCTGAACTGTTGGGAGTAAATAAGCTAGTTAAGGAAAGGGGCTATAGCTTTGGCTGATTTAGCTACTGTGCAACAAAATCTGGGGGTCTCTTTTAACAATACATCACTGCTGGAGCAAGCCCTGGTTCACAGTTCCTATATTAATGAGAATCCTGGCTTTGGTCAAGCCTCTAATGAACGGCTTGAATTTCTGGGTGATGCTGTTTTGGGTATGATAGTTGCTGAAGGGCTGTATCAAGACTTCTCCCACTTCAGCGAGGGGGAGATGACCAAGCTCCGTGCTGGCCTGGTTCGGCAAGACACGCTGGCTCGTATGGCGAGAGCCATCAGTCTTGGCGATTATCTCTATCTGGGGAAGGGTGAGGAGGCAAGCGGGGGGAGGCGTAAGCCAGCTAACCTAGCCGGGGCATTAGAGGCAATAATAGCTGCTATTTTCCTTGACCAGGGCTCAGCTACCACCAAGGACTTTATCTTAAGGTTATTTGATGAAGAGCTAGAGAAAGTAGCTAGCCGGGGTGGGGGGGTTGATTATAAATCACAACTTCAGGAAGTTATCCAAGCCAAGGAGCAGAAGACACCCACCTACCGGGTAATAGAATCAGTGGGACCGGACCACGATAAGAGGTTTACCGTTGAAGTGAGAGTGGGTGATTCTGTGCTGGGGAGGGGTTCAGGTAAGAGTAAGAAAATGGCAGAGGCTGAAGCTGCCCGCTCAGCCCTAGAACAGTTTACCACCAGCTTTACACAATAGTCCCAGCCTGCTAAACTTCTAATAGTGCTTGCAGCCCAATTCAAATAGAGGTGTTACTATGGGGAGACGAGATTACAGGCATAGAGAACCCAAAAAAACCAAAAAGAGCGCCAAGAAGGTATCAACTACTAATATCTTACCACCCCCAATGACGGTAGAAGTAGTCAGGAAAGAGCGGAAGGAACGAAAGGTAGAGGAGGAAGAAGAATAGCAGCCTATCAACAGCTTCACAGCAGTGGCAAATTAAAGGCTCGGGTTGAGAGAGCCAAATCAATGCTGGAAGAGTGCTGCGTGTGTCCTCGTCGCTGTGGGGTAAATCGCCTGGCTGGTGAAGGCGGGAAGTGCCACATTACCAGCCAGGTTATGGTTTCCAGCTATGGTGCTCACTTCGGGGAAGAAGCACCTCTAGTAGGCAGGTACGGCTCGGGAACAATCTTTTTCACCTACTGTAATCTACGATGCGTCTTCTGCCAGAACTATACTATAAGCCAATTGGGTGAGGGCAGTGCTGTTGACCGGGAAGAACTAGCCGGGATGATGCTCTCCCTTCAGGCGAAGGTCTGCCACAATATAAATCTAGTAAGCCCAACCCATGTAGTGCCTTATATCCTAGAGGCTCTGGAGATAGCGGTGAGCCGGGGTCTCCACCTGCCCCTGGTGTATAACTCCGGCGGCTATGATTCGGTGGAAACCCTGGAGTTACTGGATGGGGTGGTTGACATCTACATGCCTGATATGAAGTATTCCGATGAAAAGACGGCCGAGCAATTATCGGGGATAAAAGATTACCCCAGAGTAAATAAAGCAGCCGTCAAGGAAATGCACCGTCAGGTGGGCGACCTTGAGATAGATAATGAGGGGGTAGCCCAACGGGGTCTTCTGGTGCGCCACCTAGTGCTGCCTAACCGATTAGCCGGGAGTCAGGAGGTAGTGCGTTTCCTTGCCCAAGAGGTGTCCACCAATACCTATCTGAACATTATGGCTCAATATTACCCCTGCCATAAGGCGATGGATATGCCGCTGCTTTCTCGCCCGTTGCTTGAACAGGAGTTCTATGAGGCTACCGACCCGGCTCACCAGCAAGGTTTAGATAGACTGAACAGGTACCACTTTCAGTCCCGGCTAAGAGTCGTTCCAAGGTAAAGTGATGACTGATTTAGCTTCGGTTGAGGTAATAGTATATGGCTATGTTCAGGGCGTCTTTTTCCGCGACTTCACTTCAAGACAGGCAGTTAAATTAGGCTTGAGCGGCTATGTGCGCAATGTGGCGGGGGGAGGGGTGGAGGTTCGGGCTGAAGGGGAGAGAAAGCAACTGGAGAAGCTAATTGGCTACCTTAAGGTGGGGCCGCCAGCAGCCAGGGTGGAAAGGGTAGTAACCAAGTGGTCGGAACATACCGGGAGGTATTCCAGCTTCAGTGTAAGGTACTAGTCAGGGACCTGCCTGATTCCATAATATTGTTCATCTTTGAGGAGGCGGGATAAAATCTCAGGCGAGGTGCGGTAGGTATCTGAACCACGCCAGTGAGTCAATTGCTTGCCCAGTTCTTCCAAGTCAAGGGGCTGGTTACCATTAGCCAGAAAGAGGCGAAATATACTCTCCAGAATGGGTAACCTACCGGTAATAAAATCAGGGGTCTGGGAGCAGCAATCCCTAATGGTAGCCAAAAGCTCATCAGCTGAAAGGTCTCCGGTCAACCGCTCACGGCACTCAGCGCACAAGCACTTCTGAGCCAAGGCAGAAAATGAGCAATTATTCTGCTGATACCAATCTAAGTCAATAAACCAGTGCGGTTTAACCTGTTCAGTAGTTATATCTTCATTGTCCACCAGACTACTCCTTTTAAAAGATAGGGAAACAATTCCTATATGATTAGCTTTGATTTGTTTCTATAGTTATGTCAACTTTGAATCTTCAGGTTTCAAATCCTATCTTGGCTTCTCTAATCAGGTTAAGATAGCCTGTTCTGAGCCCCAGTGCCTGTGAAGCCTCACAATCCGCCTGATAGGGCTCACCGATAAATACCTTGCCACAGTCCTCAACCTCACCCTGAGTGGGGTCATCCCAGCTGATGAACTTCTGGCGGGCTTCTATAATCCCCAGGTCAAAGGGCAGGGTAAAATAGAGGTCAGCCATCACCCTATCTATGCCAAGGTCATATAAAGCCCCCCAGCCACCCAGTGCCGCTCCACCATACTTACTGCCCGGCAGCAGGGTGAGCAGGTTCATTATGCTAAGGCTGCTTTTACTCTGAAGAACCTTCAGTGGAGCCACCGTTATCAGGTAATCACTGGACAAGATAACATTAGGCACCCAGAAGGTAGGCACAGCCAAGGGCTTGGGTAGAGGGTTATCCACTTCCACCCAGATAGAATCCTTTACATCCAGCGTCAATACCCGTGGGAAATCATAACCCAAGCTTTGATATACGGGGTA